>MDTE01117574.1_pt1 | contig 43120 bp, 44 predicted proteins | sample 811231 | NCBI WGS metagenome assembly MDTE01 (sample SAMN05326651, study PRJNA326480) | marine metagenome | isolation source: seawater | place: Indian Ocean: Red Sea | collected 2010
CATTGTTGATTATAAACGCAATAATTTATATGTCTGTGATAAATACATAGGTTTTTTGTTTATGAGATGATAGTTAAATTATTCAATGCTTCATAATATCAATCCTATTAGTTGCACCTTTGAGAATCCTGATTTAGAAAAAAGATATCGGGATAATAAATGGACAAGAGTTAGTTCATTTTATTCCAAGGTAATCTTGTTTTTTATATTCTTTTCTTGTGTTTATCTGTTGAGTCTTTTTATACGTAATACGGTCGCTTTAAAAAATATCATTAATCCGATTATTTTTATTATTTTTCCTTTATTCTTAATCTTCCGGGATGACAGCTTTAAGAAGATATTTATGGAAAAATTTCTATTATTTCTACCAATAGTGAATATGCCCTTATTTTTTTATTTGGATTTTGAAAGATTATCAAATTTGCCTCACATTGCTTTTATGCCCTTATTCAATTCGATTATGTGGATAAGTATATTTCCATTGAATTTTGTTTATGCAGTACTTGCATCAACAATCCCATTCATTGCTTCATTATTTCTATTAGTTAATTATCACAGTTTAAATATACCTTTGTGCATCACTATATATTTTTTCCCACACATGCTGCTTATTATGAATAAATGGAAATCTGAGAAAAATAGCCGTTTGAATTTTTCAAAATCGGTAACAATTGAAGAAAACAGACAACTGATGCATGAAACCCTGAAGCGTTATTTCGGAGATACATTAAGTGATAAAATCATATCACAGAAAGGACAATTAGAAGGCGAAAATAGGTGGGTGACTATCTTATTCGCAGATTTAAGTACCTATTCAACCATAACAGAGAATATGTCGCCAGAAGTTGCTTTGGAATTTCTGAATGATTATTTTACTAAAATGCATGACGCAATCAAAGAATTTGAAGGACATACCCTTAACTACATTGGGGATTCCGTAATGGTTGTTTTCGGAGCCCCGAAAAAGCTTAAAGATCATGAAAACCAAGCAGTTATGTGTGCTCTGAAAATGAGAGAAAAATTAATTGAATTGAACCAAGAGTGGGATAATAACGATACTTCTAGATATTGGAAAAACCATGGTATAGATTCCATTAAAATGAGAATTGGTATGCACGCCGGGAGTGTAATTGCAGGGAATGTAGGGAGTAATGAAATGCTTCAATATAGTACAATAGGTGATACTGTAAATGTTGCAGCGAGATTGGAAAGTGCAAATAAAGATTTCAAAACAGAAATCTCTTTTAGTCATGAGATTTATACGGCTTTAACAAAAGAACTTTATAACCAGGCAAGAATCAGTGGAGAAATAACCTTGAAGGGAAGGACAAAGCCTACAAAGGTCTATTCAATATAAATGAAATACATTTTATGAAATTATTGTTAGAGTCTGGGAGTAGTAAAATTCAGTGAAATGGATTAAAAGAATGTTTCTCGGTGGCTTTATCGTCAATATCATTTACATATTAATCATGTCATTTCACCCAGAGCTATCAATTTTGGGTAATACTATAATATCTGGTACTATCACTGGGATTATTATGATATTTCTAATAACAAAAGAACACATTTAGGATTACAACTATAATTGAGATTGCAATTTCAAAATAAACACAGATATAAGAGGCGATTTTATGTTAAAAATAACCGTACCCATATTATTAGTATTCATCATATCATGCACCGGATCTAAAGAAAAATCCTTACATCCTGAAATAGTTTCACCAGATGTTTATAAAGTGTTATTGGAGAATGATGATATAAAGGTATTAGAAGTCACTTTTGAACCGGGCCAAAGTGACAAAATGCATGACCATTATCCAGCAACTGTCTATATTATGCAGGGTGGGAATGCGCAGGTAACCCTACCGGACGGGTCTATAAATGAAATTAGACCTCCCACTGGACTTATAGTGCATAATCCGGGAAAACCACGGCATCAGGTAAAGAATATTGGTGATAATATCATCAAAATAATACTTTTTGAACGAAAAACTACTCACACCATATCTGGTGCAGAGAAAAAACTCATTCTGCCCGAAGAAGTATCTCCGGATGTATATCAGGTTATGTTTGAAGATGATGAAGTGAAGGTCTTAATGGCAACTTTTGCACCTGGGCAGAGTGACAAAATGCATGAGCATGCCGTTATAAGCTATTATGCTGTAAAGGGAGGAAAGTTAAAGAATACATTACCCGACGGTACAGTAAAGGAAATGGAAGTAGCAGATGGGTTTGTTGGTCATGGTAGCAGCATAGTAAAACATCAAATGCAAAATGCGGGTGAAGATACGGTACAAGTCCTGATTGTTGAACATAAAAAACTGAAACCTGCCTAACAATCAAAATTAGAGTAATAATGCATTATAGAATTACAAGATTATACCAAAGTGAAGAAAAAATGGTAAATGCTAATCCAATTCAGCAAAATGTATTAGCAGGTGCAGCAGGCTTTTTATCTTCTCCCCTGAAGTAGAAAATGGTGATATTTTATGGCAATGGGCTAGATAAGTCTTTATAATATAGACTTTTAAAAAATACTGTCATTCTGTGATTTTTTGTTTTTATGTATATAGATTGAAGAAATTTTACATATAATAAGGTAAAGCTAAATCATTTATTTATGCGAAATATTGAAAACAACAATATTTGTTTGATGTTTATACATGGATTTTGCTCTGGACCTGATGATTGGAATAAACAAATTGATTATTTTCAAGATAATACACATGTTATTGCACCAATACTTAGAGGCCATGATGGTAAAAATATATCTGATCTACCAATGAGCATCGAGCAGCTCACCAATGACTGTGAAAAAATCATAAAACAACAAGAGAGTCAATTTTTTATTTTTGTTGGACACAGTATGGGAACAAGAGTAGCTATCAATTTATGTCAACGGTTAAAGGATCAAACTTTGGGACTGGTATTAATAGATGGAAGTAAAATATCAGATATTGACACCTATGGAAAAACTATATCTAATTTTGAAAATTCTATATACTACGGTAGCTATAAAAGAGAATTAAGGAAAATGTTTAATGAAATGTTTTTTGACAAACAATATGATAAGCATAAAAAAAGAATAATTAAAAGGGCAATAAATATTCCTTCATCTTTTTCTCTTCCATTAAGGAGGAATCTAATTTGGTTTGATAGTCATTGCTTAGATAAACTATTATCTGGGATTCATATACCTATATTAGTAATGCAAAGTACTAAATTAGATAACAAAGGAAAAAGGAGACCCATCAAGAGAGATAAGAATATCTTTTATATTGAATATATAAAATCCTTATGTGATAATGTTGAAACAAAAGTTTTTAATAATACTGGCCATTATATTGCTCTTGAAAAACCTGATTTAGTAAATAATGCTATCTTTCAATGGATAAATAAAATTAAATCTTCACCTAAGTGATAATACTGGATTATTGCTAAAAGATTTAATACAGATCTGCATAAAAACTGTATAAATACTTTTCTACATAATCGTATGCATCTTATATTACAGAAATTCTTTACCAAGAAATCTAATTTTGGGTTAATAAATTGATAGAATTTTATTCATCGTTCAATTTGAATTTTATACAGTTTGTTCAAGTTATTTTATGTGCGATAGCTATTGGAATGGCAAAAACTGGATTGGGTGGTCTTGGATTATTGGTTGTTCCAATAATGGCTGGTGTATTTGGTGTGAAATCATCTACAGGTATTTTATTAATTCTATTAATACTTGGAGATTTTTTAGGAGTAGGATTCTATCATCGTTACGCAAACATAAATATTTTGTTAAAACTTATTCCCAGTACCACATTGGGAATTCTAGCAGGTGTGGCCATTGGTCAATGGATAAATGATGAACAATTTGGTATTCTTTTTTTAGGAATTATTTTTATTGCTATCAGTATGACATACCTTCAAACTGAAAAAAATAATGATCACAAAAATACAAATATAATTTTTACAACGTTAATTGGCATTTTTGGGGGTTTATCAACAATGATAGGCAATGCAGCAGGTCCGATTTTAACTATATACCTTTTGTATATGGGTTGTGATAAAAACAAATTTATCGGTACCGCTGCATGGTTTTTTCTAATAGTAAATCTGATAAAATTGCCCTTTCATTATTTTGTATGGAAAACTATAAATAAATCAATTCTTTTATTTGATATTTCTTTATTTCCTTTCATACTTATTGGAGGATTACTGGGTGTTAGTTTAGTAAAAATGATACCAGAAAAACCCTACAAGGTATTTCTTTTTGTATCGGTTATAATCTCCACACTACCATTTATGGATCTGTTTTAACTCGTTTTTGATAGTTAGTAGATTTTTAGTATGGTTTGTATATTTAGATATGAAAAGTTTGATGAAAGAAAAAATATATGAAATAAGAGACTATACAATTGAAGAAAAATGGTTTGATGAATATGTCTATTGGGCAAAAAATTATTTTATTCCTTTTGCAAAAAAAAGAATTGATATAATTGACTTTTGTGTAGACGAAGGAATTGATGCTGAAGTTAGTGGTACAAATCCAGTTGTATCAGAAAATGGTCAACCAAATATTACTTGGATTGCAAAATATAATGATAAAAAAGAGAGAGATACTTTTTTCCAAAGTTTAGAAACGGATGGTGAATGGGAAAAAGTATGGTCAATGCACCCAAATCCAGATGCATATATTCATTCAAATGCTAGATTTTTAAAATCAATAAAATAGTCATATGGATATTTTTACAACAGTGACACATTTAACATGGTTTCAGAAGTTTGATAACATAATATTCAGATAAAAAGAAATATAACAATGGGAAATTGGGTAAAAACAGTCCATATAAATGAATTTGACAGTAAGCATCAAGTTGTAGCAAAACTAAATAGTAATGAAGTTTTATTGCTTAAGAGTCATGAAGAATATTTTGCATTGGCTTCTAAGTGTCCTCACCTTGGAATGGGACTAAAAGGTGGAAAAGTAGATCATGCTGGCAAAGCCATAACATGTCCGTGGCATGATAGCCAATTTTGTATGAAGACTGGAAAAGTAAGGTCGTGGGTTACATTAAGCGGCATTAAAAAATATCTTTTATTTTTTATACCTAAGAAGACCCCTATAAATGCATCCGTATATAATGTAAAGATAGAAGATGATTATTTGTGGGTTAAGCCCGATTAATATATTACATAGAAAATTATATTTTCATCAAGCAAGAGAAAATTGAACGGGTTGTTTTAGTTTTATCTTGGTTACTAGATTCAACATAAATTAAAAGAATTATTTATCTTAGATGATCATTTTTCTAAAGTTAATAGTACTATTCTGGGCTCCAGCTAGGTATATGCTCTGTTGTGTATTTACGATGATTATTTTACATTCATGTGAAGATAAAACAGATGATGATCATATTGTAGATTATGGTCTAGTAATAAATGAAATAAATTATAATTCATCAGATAATTTCAACCCTAATGATTGGGTTGAGATTTATAATAATAGCAGTAATACTATAGATTTAGGTTTATGGACAATCAAGGATGAAAATGACGAACATGTTTTTACGATTAAATCAAATACAATGATAAAATCTAATCAATATATTATTTTTTGTAGGGATACTTTAAAATTTACTGAACTTTTTCCCGATGTGGGTTCTTACTATGGTGATTTGGGTTTTGGTTTAAGTGGGAATAGTGATATAGTTAGGTTATTTGATTCGAATGGATCATTAGTAGATATAGTTGAATATGATGATAATCCTCCATGGCCAGTAACAGCTGATGGTAATGGACCGACTCTTGAATTGAGACATCCAACTTTGGATAATTCAAATTCGAAAAGCTGGTCACCTTCTGAAGGTTATGGCACACCTGGCGCTTTGAATAGTACTTATGATGGTGATTTATAAATCAAATCTGGTGGATGGATACATTTAGTCATTAGTTTTGTGTTAGGATTATTATATTTATAATTAGTTTAATCTTCCTTTAATATATTGAATAAAAGGTAAAAAATGGAACTAACACCCGAGCTTATCAATCTGGCAGCGAGATTTGTATTTAACATATCTGTTGCTTACGTTATAATAATGTTAATCTACCATCGAGATCATCAAAATAATGCTTTTGTCTTCACATACTTTATGTTTAATGCCCTTATATTCTTTTTTGCTTTCATACTAGGGAATATGGATATCAATATTGGTTTTGCGTTTGGATTGTTTGCTGTATTTGCTATTCTTCGTTACAGAACAGATCCAATTCCAATTAAAGAAATGACGTATTTATTCATTGTAATTACTATTGGTGTAATCAACGGTATATCTTTAAAAGAAGTATCCCATCTTGAATTAATATTCACAAATACTATGTTGGTATTAATGACATATATACTTGAAAATTATTGGCAGAATAATTTACTCGCCCGTCGTACCATAGAATACGACGTTCTTGAAAATATAAAACCAGAAAACCATAAAAATTTACTTCTAGATCTTGAAGAGAGGACTGGACTTTCGATCCAATATTTTAAAATTCGAAAAGTCTATTTAGATAGAGTAAATATTTCGATCTATTTCAAAAATTAATAGACGATAGAAAATTATATTTTTAAATTAGTTTTATTATTCTGATTATTTGAGTTTACTTATTAAAAAATTTACTGTAGGAAACCATTATTGGATATTTATTTTATTTTTAAGATTTACATATGGGGCAGATGACACAGAATTATGGAGTAGTATAGGATTTGAAACAGAATTACCATACAATCTTAAAGTTGAATTGGAACAAGAATTAAGATTAAAAGATCAACTATCATCATTTAAACAGACATTTACACAAGTATCAATATCGTATAATATTCTAGATGGAATAAAAATAATTTTTCCAATTCGTTATGCTATATATCAAAATAAAATCAAACAAAGATTGAGTTTTGGTGGAATATATAAGTATAACTTCAAAACTATAAGCTATAGATACAGAATAAAATTTCAAAAGATATATGAAAACAGCGAGTTTTCTAACAATTTGATCAGGAATAAAGTTTCTATTGAATGCAAAATAAATAAAAAAATTAAACCATATATTTCCGGTGAAATTTTTCATCTTGATAATTTAAATCAATATCAATATGATGAATATAGAGTGTCTTTTGGTATAAATCTGAATCTTCCTAAAAAGAAGGAAATAAAGATTTTCTATATATATAAACTGGAAAACATAATTAAAACAAATCTAGAACAAACTAATGCGTTTGGTGCAGCATGTAATTTTAACTTGTAATAATAAAATTGGTAATATTATGATAAAAATCCCACTGCCAAGTGTTTTTCTGTCCTTAGGATCTATTAGACTTGTATTTAAAAATCTTTATAATGTAACATTTATTGTAAATTAATTGAAGGAAAGAGAGACCTATGATTATTGATATATTTTTACCACTCTCTCTGATATTTATTATGTTTACTCTTGGGTTGGGTTTAACCTTAAATGATTTTATAAACTTACTCTATAAGCCGAAGGCATTTCTAATTGGTATAATTAACCAAATGATTATTTTACCTATGGTGGCCTTTATCATTATTTTATTTATGGGCATCACAAAAGAAATTGCCGTTGGAATGATGATACTGGCATCATGCCCTGGAGGAGTGACTTCAAATATAATCACAAAACTAGCAAAAGGAGATACAGCTTTATCAATATCCTATACGGCAGTGATAAGTGTTCTAACAATAATTACATTGCCTATCATAACTGGATTTTCCATGAAATATTTTATGGGTACAGAAGCACCTCCATTCAATCTATTTTCATTAGGCTTCACTATGTTTCTAGTGACTGCAATACCTGTAGGGTTTGGCTTATGGGTTCGATACAAAAATAAAAACTTTGCTGATTCATTTGAAGTAGTTGCAACAAAGATTTCTACATCTTTATTTATCGTTATTATTTTTGGTGCATTAGCAAGTGAATGGAATACCTTTGTTAATAACCTCAACAAATTAGGTCCTGCAATTATTCTTTTAATTACTATAATGATTATCATAGGATTTAAAAGTTCAAATTGGTTTAGAATGGATAATCGGCAATCAGTAACTGTAGCTATTGAATCTGGTATACAAAATGGCACAGTAGGTATAACAATTGGAAATATAATAATTAATCCAGAAACCGGATTATCTATTCTAAGTATACCATCTGGTGTTTACGGTATATTAATGTATTTAATCTGCCTGCCTTTTGTTTTCTTATATGTTAAAAGATACCATAATTAGAAAAATATTTATAATCTATTTAGAATATTTTAAATCAAACACTTTTTAGTTGAAAAATATTTACCCCAGATAATAAATCTAATTATTGAGACGACTACCAAAACTATATGTATAGATGAATTTACAGTAAATAAGTTTAGAACATTTGATTGGCCAATTTCAGTAATTGCCCCACCAATCAATCCAGCAGCAAAAATTGCGATACCTTTATACAATACTCTTTTTGATGAGATTGCAATCATGCTTTTTCCTTTCATATGTTCAAATAGTCTATTTTCTACGGCAAGTTCTCTACCACTGAATAAAAGCAATGCTAATGATTGGGTCAAAATGCATGCAGGTAAAATTAGTTTTGTTGGCATATAATATAATCCTATCCAAAAAAATGGTAATACAGATATAAACAGGCTTGTCCATCTAATCGCAAAATATGTACCAAGCTCATCTATCTTTACTCCCCAATATCTCAGGCTAAATGAACTTATTAAAAGACCAACATTGATCAATATTGCTATTTCCATGTAGTTAAAGTTTAGATCTCTAAGCCAGTACACCATCATGAGTGGACCTGACATGGAAAAAGAAAACGATGAAAATGAATCAAATAAAATAAAATTTCTAAGATTGTGAAATTTACTTCCCTTGATATCAAATTTTTCTTTTCCTTCATCAATGCTTTCGTGGGATGGTTCATATTTTTTTGCAAGCATAAATGCTGAAATCAAATTTGCGATAATACCAATACTAAAAATTATTCCGAAACCAATTACAAGGTTTGTTTCATATTCATGTAATATTGTTCCGGCTAAAAGAGATGATAGAAGCATAAAAATTCTTATTATTTGCGACTTATTTCCAAAGAATTTTCCTCTAATTCTACTTGGCACTAGATATCCTAGCCATGATGTGAGTGGTGGTGCAATCCCAAATGCACATGCATAATAAACACAAACAAAGAATAATATTAGATAGTAATTACCAGAAGAAATACCGGTATAATAAATGAAAGGTAAGGTTGAACTTTGTATTCCCTTAAGAATAACAATTAATAATTTTCTTGATTTTATAAAATCGTAGAATTTTTTAATTGATACCTGAAGTACAGAGCCAACAAAAACAGGAAATGTTATTAATAAAGATATTTCATAACTACTGAATTTTAAATATTCATAAAATACGCTGAAATAACTCTCTAAAGCTCCATACATCACTGCCCACCAAGACCCTTCTATTGTTGATAGCTTGAGGGATGATTTTATTTTTGCAGTATTTCTTTGTCGATGTTTAACCATGGGCAGAGCATTATTCAAATTTACTGAAAATTATTATATTCATATAAAAATGAAACAAAATTCGCTAGATCATAATTGATGAGAACTTGAAAATTTTCAGTTTTAGTTTTTAATCATTAATTTTACTAAATGAAAATTTTACTTCTTGCATTGATTGCTTATTTAACGAAAAAGGGAATAATTGTTATACCTTTTAATTTGAAATGGTTTTCAAAAGAAAGTAAAAAGAATGGAAAAAAGGTATAACAATAGTGGCAGAATATTTACTGGTTCTTTTTTATTAATTAGTGTTGTCTCTTTTAAATCTTAATATCTTCTTATTAAAAAATAATTTTATATCATCGATGATCATATAACTAGTTGGTACTAGAATTAGAGTAATTAAAGTTGCAAATAGGACACCGAATGCCAATGATATTGCCATTGGAACTAGAAATTTGGCCTGTACACTCTTTTCTATTAAAAGAGGTAGTAAGCCAACAAATGTTGTTATGGAAGTGAGTAAAATAGGCCGAAATCTTCTCGAACCGGCAACCAAGGCAGCATCAATAGCACTTTTCCCATCTTCTCGCCTATATCGATTAATAAAATCCACCATCACTAAGCTATCATTCACTACAACTCCAGATAAAGCTACAACTCCTATAACTGATAAAACCGCCAAATTCATACCCATAATTAGATGGCCAATTACTGCACCTGTAAATCCGAATGGAATTGCAGACATGATGATCATAGGCTGTAAATAGGAACTAAATGCTACTGCTAGTAAAATGTAAACAACAAATAAAGCCAAAACAAAATTTTTCGCAATAGACCCTAATGTATCTCGCTGTTCTCTTTGTTCTCCTTCAAAACTATAATTAACACTTTGATAATCCTTTAAAAGTGGGATGATGTGCTCTCTTTCAAATTTGGATAAAATTTCATTTGCATTGGCTTCAGTTAAGTCTACATCTGCCGTAATATTTATAGATCTTTTTCTGTCTGTTCTATTAATAGTTGAAAAGCCGCTAGATATCTGACCTTCTGCTATTTGACCAAGTGGAACTTCTATATTCTCACCTACTCTGATATTCATTTGTTCAAGGTTATTTATACTTATTCTTTCTGTTTTTGGATACCGTAAAAATACTTTTACTTCATCTCTTCCACGTTGGATTCGCTGTACTTCTTCACCATAAAATGCCTGGCGTACTTGCCTTGCGAGAGAAGCCATCGTAATGCCATAGTTTTGTGCTTCGGTCCTGAGGTTCAATTTGATTTCATCTTTTCCAGCACTGAATGAATCTTCTATATCAAAAATACCGGAGTATGTTTGTAGCTTATTTTTCAGAATTTCAGTTACATCTTTGAGATCATCTCTGTTTATACTAGATAATTGAATCTCAATTGGAGCTCCGGTTGTAAATAAATCCGAATCAAATGTAACCTGCTTTATTCCAGGGATTGGTCCGGTAAGTTCTCGCCATAATTTTGAGATCTTACTTGTACTTAAAGGTCTTTCTTCGCCAGGCGCTAATTCAATTACGCATTCAGCTAAATGCGACCCAAAAAAAGTAGCATCCAAATTACCTGGGCCTCTAGATGATTGTGTTTTAATTGGTTGATCTCCTGCAGTGGAAACCATATGGATAAATATTTCCTTTTCAGGGTAAAGAACTTTCAGTGTATCTTTTAATTTATATGCAGAGTTTTCAATTTGATCCAATCCAAGCCTTGTTACAGATACAGGTGTCCCTTCAGGATATTCAATACCTGCAATGACAATATCAGCTTCTAATGGAGGGAAAAAATTAAATCTTAAAATTCCACTTGCTACAATTCCAATTGAAAGAATAAAAGTAGATATAGAGATAGCTACTGTGTTTGCACGATGTGTAAGAGCCCATTTTAAAATAGGTGTATAAACATTTCTGATGAATAATTGCAAGTAACTATGAATTGTACTCTGCAGACGATCCCAACGTTCCAAAAAGGGATTGTTCTTTTCGGATTTATTTTCACTCATATGTGCTAAATGGGCAGGCAGGATAGTTAAAGATTCTATAAGTGAAAACATTAAAACTAAAATGGTTACAATCGGGATAATTTCCCATATATTTCCTGTAGCGCCTTCAACCAGAATCATTGGCGAGAAAGTCACCATTGTAGTAAGAACAGCAAAAATTACGGGTTTGGCTACTTGATATGCACCTTCAAGAGCTGCATCGGGTCCATTTAATCCTCTTCTCCTAAAAATATGAATATTTTCTCCTACAACAATCGCATCATCAACGACTATACCCAGAACTAAAATGAAAGTGAATAGTGAGATCATATTTATGGATATATCAAAAACAGGTAAAAGCCAGAATCCACCCATAAAGGATATTGGAATTCCCAACGATACCCATCCGGCTAATTTAGGTTTTAGAAAAAGAGCAAGAATAATGACCACAAGCATCAATCCTAAGTATGCATTTTCAGTCAATAATTCTATCCTGCCTCTTAGAATAACCGATTCATCTTTCATTGCAGTAAGTGAAACACCCGGAGGCATAAGTGGTTTTTTATTTTTTAGATAATCATGTACTGAATCAGCAATTTCAAGTGCATTCTGCTCACCAGTTCTATAAATACGAATTAATCTGGCTGGTTCACTGTTGAACCTTACATCGTACTCAACATCTTCGAAGCCATCCTTAATTTGAGCAATATCATGCAATAGGAGTGTGCTGCCATCTGGTAAGGATAATACTGGTATTGCACCAAAATCGTCACCAGAATATGCCTGCCCCTTTGATCTAATTAAGATTTCACCATTTTTTGATTCAATAGCTCCCCCTGGGACATCCATAGATGAGGACTTAATTCTATTTGCAATATAATCGAAGGTTAAAGCATATTTTTTAAGTGTATTCTCAGAAATTTCTATGGATATTTCACGAGGCTTTTTACTGAGTTTAGTTTGGGTAATACTAGGCAAGTCATTTACCTCATCGCGTATTTTTTCAGCGATGTTTCGTAGACTTATTTCATCAACATTTCCATGAACCGCAATAGTGATAACTTCTGGTTGACCTTCAAAACTCCGAACAGTTGGTTTTTCTGAGCCTTCCGGGAATGATGTAATAGCATCAACTTGAGACTTGACTTCATCCTTGACTTCATCTAAATCATAACTATTCTCAACTTCAATATTTATGGATCCATAACCTTCATTGGATGAACTTGTAATTCTTTTTATACCATTTATTCCTTGAACCTGTTCTTCTACTTTTACACAAATTGATTCTTCAATATCTTCGGGAGATGCACCAGGATAGACCACGGATACATTTATGATGGGTATGGTTATATCAGGAAAAACTTCCATTCGAAGTCGTGAAAGCGTAAAAAACCCTGCAATAATGATAAATACCATTAAAAGGTTTGCTGCTACAGTATTGGCAATGAACCAGCGAATTATATTTTTCATTACTTTACTCTATTCTGACAGGCATTCCATCAACATAGGAAGATAATCTTGTAATAAGTACTTTATCATCTTTTTCTAATCCTTTTGCGACAAAAGCATAATCATTTTCCAATCGAACCACTTCTACAGATTTTTTTCGCAATTTGAGATCCTGAACCACCCAAATCATATCATCTTTTACTGTATTTCTGGGTACAATTGTAATGTTGGAAAAAGAAAGGCCTTCAATTTCAGCATTCACAAACATTCCAATTTTCGCACCCTTATTATTTTCATTATTTGTTATCGATGCTATAACAGATATCATTCTGGTTTTTGGATCAATTTCTGATTCAGATCGAACAATAGAGCCTTCTGCTAGAAAATCTTCACCACCGTAATTTGAAATAAGACGAACAAGGGGACGTTCATTCAATTTTATTGTTGTACCATCAATAGGAATACCTAAAAATGGAATATCTTTATCGGCAATAGGTAATCTTACTTGAAAACTTGCTGTATTGTAAATGTTCATGATACGTGTACCAGGAATAAGACTAGTGCCTAGTGATACCATCTTTTTTCGAACTCTTCCATTAAATGGAGCTATGATCAATGTCCTTTCCAAATTACGTTTTGACTGTTCATAGGCTGCTTCTGCAGCAGCTAAAGTCGCTCTGGCTTGAGCCAGTTGTGGTTCACGTAGAGTAAGGCTCGATGCATCACCTTTGCCTACACGTTTCCATTCAATTTCAGCCAATTTAGACTCTGCTTCTTCTCTTTCTAGAGCAAGTCGAGCTTGAAAAAGATTGGATTCCGTTGAAATAAGGGCTAATTCGTAGTCCCTTTTCTCAATTATTAAAAGAGTATCACCTTGAATAAAGCCAGCACCATCATGAAAATTTTCAGAAACCCATGTGACTTTTCCGCTGACTTCCGATGTTACAGAAATTTCATGTTCCGGTATTATAGTACCTTGGGAACGTATTTTTGATCGAACTTCCGATGGGTAGGCCATGATTATTTCTACCAATTGGGGGATGACCTTAGGTTTCTGAAATTCGGCTTCAGGTTTTAACTTAATCATCATAACGAAGATTAATATACTTCCTACTAAGATAATTACGGGACTGTATTTTTTTATGTGAGCTTTCATTTTCTATTATTTTTGTTAATGAGATGAACCGCCAAGGGCTAAAATCAAATTTAATCTTGTATCAATTTTTGCTTTATTTGCAGATATTAACTGAGAGCGTGCCTGAAACCATCTTTGTTGGCTGTCCAAAACAGCAATTAAACCAATCAGGCCAGAATCATATCGTTCTACTGATAGTTTATAAGCTGCTTCTGCCTGTTTTGCAGCTTCAGAATAAGAATCCACTAAAATAGTATTTGAATTTTCTGAAAATAGTGATTGCTCAACTTCCGAAAATGCTGTTATTATTTTTTTGACTAAATCCTGTTCGGCAATTTTTACTGCTTCACTTTGCATGTTTTTATTGGCAACTAAGCTTCTACCGCGAAATAAAGGGAGTGTAACGATTATTCCTTGTGACCATACCTGATAATCCTGATTTAAGATATCATTTAGTTCATTTGACGATGTACCAGCTGAACTAGTTAATGAGACACCAGGAAAAAATGAACTGATTGATTCTGCTTTTCTATATGATACAGCTTCTAGGTTAGATAATGCGGATTGAATATCCGGTCTACGATCTAATATATCTGCTGGAATCAGAGGCTCTACTTTCGGTAAATTTGTTGGTAACACAGGGCTAATCAAATAACTGCCGTTAGGATATCTGCCAAGCATGGCTTCTAGTCGTCTTATATTTCCTGTGTAAACTTGATGTCTAGTCTCTAAAATAGCCTGTGATGATGAAACGGATGATTGAGTAAGTCTGAAATCCAGAGAAGAGCGTAGCCCTTTTTCATATCTCGCTGAAACTATTTGTGCCAATTGATTAATACTTTCCAAAGTTTCGTTTGCCAATTCAAATTGCTGGTATGCTTCAACAGTAGTATAGTAGACTTTTGCCAATTGAACCATCAATGAAAAGCTCAGGTAAGACATTTCATAGTTCAATGATTCAAAATCCTTTTTTGCCGCATTGGTTTGATTAAATACCCTACGCCATAAGTCTAATTCCCACTGCATAGAAAGATTTAAACCAAAATTATTAGATGTGAAACTAGTTGGTTGGTTATTATTCTCTTCGTTTTCTCCTCCACCAAAAAAATCATCAGAGAGACCAAAGGCCGCAAGATTTTGTTGCCTACTATTGCCATTGAAACCAAGGCTGGAAGATGGAAATCTTGGCGCATTATTGATGATATTTATCTGTTTAGCCATTTCCAGTCTTGATGCTATAGTTTTTAAATCTGGACTATTAGCACTGAATTCATTAAAAACTTTATTTAAGGTAGTATCTTCGAAAGTTTTCCACCAGTCGCCGGTCAAACCAGAAGTCGCTGGAAAATTGTACTGCCATTCTACCGGAATTGTATCAATAATATCCAAACTTTGAACAGAAAAATTTTCCGCACAAGAGCTAAAAATAAGTGAAAGATAGATTATATTTTTCATATATGTTAAGTTGATGGTTCAACTAATATTTATTTTAATTTATTTTAAGGTTATTATATATTTTTGTTAAAATATTTTTCAGAGTTTCAATTTCTTGGTCATTAATTCCGGTTCGTAGTTCATTTCTGGTTTGTTCCATAACAGGCAGTGCATCGAGAAATAATTTTTTTCCTTTGTTGCTTAAAACTATTCGCTTAATTCTGTGATCTAACTGGTCTGAAACTCTGACTACTAAATTCTTTTTCTCCAGGGTGTCAATTATCTTAGTAACACTAGTCTTATCTTTGCCGCAGTAATCTGCTATATTTTTTTGAGATATACCTTCATTTTTCCAAACTGGACCTAAAACTATCCATTGATCTAGAGATATATCTAATTTATAATTATGTGAATTCTGTACGAATCTCTTTGTGGATAATTTCTGTATCTGACCAATCAGCATGAATAGGTCTAAATCACTTTCTAATTTTTCATTATTAGACATCTTTAAAATTACAAGTTAAATAGTTGTAGGTTCAACTTTAATGGAATAAAATAGAAAAATTATCTATATATGTTTAATTGTATTTGATGATTTAAATCACACTTATTTTATTCTTTAAAAAGTATATAATAACATAATTAATATTTTTGTAAGTCTAAATCATTTACCGGGCGTTATCATATCTAAGAACCTATTTAACTTGAATTTTCGAACTATTTAAATGAAGAAGATAATGAAGGTGGTAATCTTAATTATATTGATCTTTTCTGCTGTTTTTCCTGCTATGCTATATTTAAATCCGAATTTTGGAAGCAATCCATCAAATTACCAGAAAGCCGGTTTTGAAAATTTTAAAAATTACGATAATGGCAAATTTCAAAACCTTGAAAAATTTGAAATGATGACTGGAGAAATATCCATATTTGAATTTTTCAAGAAAGACACAAGCAGAAAACCAAAAAAAGAGCTTAAACAAGAGCCTATTGAAATCCAGGAATTCTGTAAAACAGGCTCAAAAAGATTAAAGTTTTCCTGGCTCGGTCACTCGGCATTTATATTAAATATTAATAATAAAATAATTCTACTGGATCCTATGTTTGGTAAATATGCATCACCAATACCAATACCATCTTTAAAACGATACAGCTCTGGAATCCCTTTTTCGATTGATGAATTAACTTCAATCGATGCAGTAATATTTTCGCATGATCATTATGATCATCTGGATTATTCGACAATCAAGCAAATAAAGAATAAAGTAAAAAAATTTTATGTTCCCCATGGTTTAGGAAATCATTTAAAAAAGTGGGGAGTAAATGACCATAAAATTCACGAGTTAAATTGGGATCAAGCCATAAAACATGATGATATTGAATTTGTATGCCTACCTGCATTACATTTTTCCGGAAGAGGGCCATTTAATCGTAATAGCACTCTTTGGGCATCATGGGCAATAAAAAGTCCTTACGGTAATGTTTATTTTGGTGGTGATAGCGGTTATGGAAAGCATTTTGTTGATATTGGGCAACAACATGGACCGTTTAATTTTTCTTTCTTAGATTGTGGGCAATACAATGGGTCCTGGAAGTATTCGCATATGGTACCAGAGGAAGCAGTACAAGCATCTATTGATTTGAACAGTAATTACTTTATTCCTATTCACTGGGCTGGATTTACCTTGGCACTCCATTCCTGGACGGAACCCGTTGAAAGGTCACTAAAACATGCTGAAAAATTAAATCAGAAGATTCTGACACCTAAATTAGGACAAATAGTTACATTACATAATGAAATGAATGATTATAATTCTAATTGGTGGCGAGGGATATAAGCTTATTTTATCAAAATTCTATCATAACATAGATATCATCTGGCTTTGACAGAATCGTGGGATATTTTGTTTGCAGGATGATGTGTAGATTTACGTATGCTTAGACCTATTTTATTATTCCTTTTATTCAGCCTAATACATTCTCAAAGTGTAGATTGGGATGCGGATACAGTACGGACATCTTATTTGTCTTATAAAGTTGAATTATACTCAGATGGTTATGAAATTCCATGGGGAATGTCATTTTTCCCGGACGGTGATTTATTGGTAAGTGATATTTCAGGTAAAATTTATCGAGTGGAACTTAACGGCAGAAAAAAAGAAAATATTTCTGGTATCCCCGAAGTTTTCTATAAAGGCCAGGGTGGCCTACTTGATGTGGAAGTACATCCAGAATTTGAAGAAAATAATTTAATTTATTTTTCATTTAGTGACTTGGATGGTAAAACTTCTTTTACTTCAATTGCTAGAGCTGAACTAAAGGGAAATTCTTTAGTTGGGTTAAATATAATTTATAAAGCTCCGAAAGAGCATTTTTCCAGACGGCGTCTTCATTTTGGCAGTAGGCTACTATTCGATAATGAATTCTTATATTTTACGGTGGGAGATCGAGGTGAGATGGATGATGCTCAAGATCTATTTAAACCTAATGGTAAAATTCATCGTATTTATCACGATGGGAATATCCCTGCAGATAATCCATTCGTCAACAGAGATGGTTCTAAAAGCTCCATTTGGTGTTACGGTAACAGAAATCCACAAGGATTAGCAAAAGACATTAATGGAAATATTTGGGAATTAGAGCATGGACCTAGAGGTGGCGACGAATTAAATCTGATCCAAAAAGGAAATAATTACGGCTGGCCTGTCATAACCTACGGTATAAACTATAATGGTACCAAAATAACTGATAAAACACATATGGATGGGATGGAACAGCCAGTTTGGCATTGGACCCCAAGTATTGCAGTGTGTGGAATGAAATTTTATTATGGACAATCATTCAATCCCTGGTCAGGTGATATTTTAGTAACATCCTTAAAATTTGAATATCTTGAAAGAGTTATAATTAATAATAATAAAAGAATAGGAAGTGAAATTATTTATGAAGCAGGAAGCAGAGTCAGAGATGTGGAAGTTGGTCCAGATGGTAATATTTTTGTTGCATTAGAAGAACCGGGAAGAATTGTCAAATTGACCAGAATATATGAATAATATATTTAATCCACTTTCAAATATAAAATTTTGATTCAATCTCCTGCAAATGGTGTACCAAAGAGTCCTACGGCTAATTCTCCCCATATAAGAAGAAAAATTAAAATGATACCAAGTGTATAAATAAACTTTAAATATTTTTCATTCATGGTTTTATTAATTCTCGCAACTATAAATCCAACCGTTCCAAGCATGATTCCAATCAGAATGAAATCAAAGATCGATCAATTAACCTCATTTGTGAAGTACATTGATAGTAATGGGAATAAAAGGTCTAGTACCATAAACAGTAATATCCGGATAATCATAATAAAAAGAAGTTATGCTTTTATTATCTAAGAAATACATTTTTATGTTATCAAAGTAGAACTTTCAAATTTTTTACATAATAGTCTAATCAAATTTGAGTATGGCGCAGGTATTGAATCGTTATAATTCCCTAAATAAAGATTTAGAAAATATGAGATTTATATTAATATTAGTTTATTTGTTGATTTATAGTTCATTAAAAGCAGAATGTTCAGATTTGGATTCTCTTGAATGTGCTGATTGGCCTCAATACTGTGAATGGAATGTAGCTTCTGGTCAGTGTCAAGAAATAGGTGGAGGTGGTGACAATGATGGATTTGGACCATTTGAATATGAAAGTATCACTGAGTCTGATGGATTAAGGAATGGTCCTAATTATCTTAATGGAATATTATTTTATCCTATAAATGCTATTTTACCATATAGGTCTATTATCTTTACACCTGGATACGGGGGTGGTAGTGAAGATATTCTAATGTGGTCAGAGTTTTTTGCTTCACATGGATTTATTGGTATGTCTATCGGCCCTAATGACCCTATTAATGAATGGCATACAGGTAGGGCCTATGGACTCTTAGATGCAATACAGACAATTAAGGAAGAAAATGTAAGAAGTGAGTCACCTATTTTTGGTCAAATTGATACAACTAATTTCATTCTTGCAGGTTACTCCATGGGCGGTGGAGCTTCTCAAATAGCACTAACAATTGAAAGTATGCATCACGAGCATATTTCGGGTGCAATTGCCTTAAATCCGACTATATTAATAGAAGATTGTGATTTGTGCCCTGATGGTGATTACTGTATCTGCCTTGTCCCGGAAATGTTAGAGCATAATGTTCCGACTTTGGTAATCCCTGGTCAATTCGAAATAAATGAATTACCTGATTATGACGGTTTATTAGGTCAAGATATCTATTATAATACAACAGATTCAACTATAAAAATGCTATATGAAATAGAAAATGGTGGTCATAGCTCAGCCGAGTTTCCAATAGGCAATATTCAAAAACTTGCATTATCATGGGCAAAGTATTTTTTGAAAGGAGATTCATCACTTTGTGATTCATTATTGTTACCGCCAGATGATGCGTCTTTATTTTTAACTACACTTGATTGCAATACATCTGAAATAAACACTTTTCAACCTCAAACAAAAGAACAGTTGCAAACGGCAATAGATCTATGGATTAATGATAATAATTCTGCGTTGGAAACATATGGGGAAATAAATGAATGGGATATATCCGTCATAACTGATCTATCTAATCTATTTCAATCAAGAGAATATTTTAATGATGATATAAGTAATTGGGATGTCTCAAATGTTACTGATATGAGCCGAATGTTTTATGGGGCTACTGAATTTAATCAGAATATTGATGCGTGGGATGTATCTAACGTTATAAATATGGATGGCATGTTTAAACTCTCTATATCTTTTAATCAAACCTTGTCAAGTTGGGATGTCTCAAATGTATTTCATTTTAGTGGCATATTTTGTGCTGCTGAAAATTTCAATCAAGATATTTCTTCTTGGGATGTCTCAAATGCACGATCAATGGATATGATGTTTTATGATGCGGCCAGTTTTAATCAAAATATCGCAGTATGGAATATATCCAATGTTATTGATATGTATGACATGTTCAGCGGTGAGATATTCTTATCTGATGAAAATAAATGCTTTATTCATACATCCTTTAGTTCAAATGAAAACTGGCCATATGATTGGTCATCTAGCTGCGATGTTGTGCACACTATTTCTGACTTATTACCAAACAAAATAAAAATTCATCAAAACTTTCCAAATCCCTTTAATCCAACTACTTTAATAAAATATGATATTCCAAATGATAATATTGTAAGTATAGTAATATATAATGTTATGGGTAATAAGGTAGCGTACTTGATTAATGAGCACAGGGCAGCAGGATATCACTCAGTGGTTTGGGATGCTACTGATAAATTAGGTCGACCATTAAGTGCTGGAATTTATATATATGCAATACAGGTCGGAGATTTTAGACAGGTTAAAAAGATGATTCTTTTGAAATAATAGTATAAATCTGATGATTGTGACTAAATGGATTGTAAATGATTGTATGTATTTCTATATTAAATTAACTAAACCATTCAATGAATCATGAAAGTAACTATAAGAATCCTATTTATAATTCCGATTGTTTTATTTAGTCAACAAAGCAACAAAAATAATAAAATAAATACTGATGGTGTCAATAAACGTCTAAATATTGCTGTACAAAGCGGCCTTATTACACAGAAACAGGCTGATAAAAGATTAGAATCTTATTTAGAAAAGACAAAAAGCGGAGATAGAAAGAATAATATTGAACACCGTTTTAAAAGATTGGGACTTGATAATATTCAAGAGATTAAATCAAAATTGAAAGATAACAATATAACTGATAGTCAATTAGAAATGGTGTTACCTGTTATGCTCCGACTCATACATATTTTGAAAGATCAGGGAAAGGATTCTTCGTCCTATCCAAGAATTACACAACATTTGGAAAATAAGATTGGGCTTACAGAAGTTCAGATCAAACATGTTTTAAAATATTCTCATATGTTAGCCAGGCGTTTACGGTGAACTAATCTCAGTAATAATAAAATTAATTACTTTTTTAAATAGTTGGGAAATTATATCAAAGGATAATTTTTATATATTATTTTTGTGAATAAGACACATCTCTTACTACTAGTTTTTTTTTCTCATATCGGTTGTGGTTCCGGGTTGAGTGTAATTGATGAAAAAAAATTAATTATTAGAGGTAGTCGAATGTACCAACCAAAGTTATTTAAATTTTTTGGTACTGAGAGACCTTACAATGGCGTTGCAATCAAATATTTTGAAAGGGATGGTAAATCAATAGGAAAGGAATGCGAAGGGAATTATAAAAATGGTCGAAGAGATGGTGTATGGACATATTATTACGAGCCTGTCCAAAAAATTATTAAAGAAGGTATAAAGGAAGCAGAAGGTCCTTATCGAATAGGTTATCGTGATGGATACTGGACTTACTGGTATCCGAACGGTATTAAAAAAGAAGAAGGAAAATTTAAATATCGTGAAAGAACTGGTAAATGGAAATACTATGATGAAAGTGGCAAGACCATTTTTGTCCGAGAATTTTAATTTCTAAAAATATTAATACTAATTGATTTCTAATATGAAAAATATTTTCAAAACTATAATTATCATATCTTGTTTGATAATTGATAATTCATATTCTATGCCAGACCGTATTTTGGGGGAGAGTTTCAATATCAATGATAATCGTGAATCAGATCCAGATCTTTATTGGGAATGGGAAAATAATCCTCGGTGGCTGTCTGGAGTGGACTGGGGCGGAGCTACATTCAACGGTTACATTGGATATGGAGAAGAGTTCTTAGGATCTACTATATCTGCAGAAGATGCGATAGATGTTGAAATTCGATTTGACAGTGAAGAGATAACACTTTGTCAAACCTTTCGCCGGGATTTAAACTATCAAGCTTCTGGCGTAGGTCAGTTTAGAGGCTCAGCATGGGATATTTCAAACCCGAGTAATCATCGACGTTTGAATATCTGCTTTGTTGAATTTGATGATGGTACGGGCGAATCAGAGCCCAATCTTTTATGGGATCCTGATGATTCAAATAGTGGCAAGAGAGAGTATCTTTTAATTATGGAGAGTGATTATGATGGTACCGGTGAAACATATAATAATGATAATAATGGCACAACTGCGGATGTAATATATGGGTGGTGGCCACGCCTCCGTTCAAATTATACCTTTTTTGAAACAGATCCAGCAATATTGCGGATCAGACTGGGATATATTACTAATTTTCAAACTTTACCAGATGATGAAGAATTGTTCCTTACATGGGAATTTGAAGAGGGTGACATAGACCATTTCAAATTGTATTTTGGAGATACAGAACAACCAGACAGTTTATTAACCATTTTAGATGCTAATTCTCGCGAATATGTTCATTCAAATATTCCAAATGATGTAAAATTATTTTATCAACTCAAGGGTATTGATTACAATAATACAGCAAAATATTCAAGTAATATAGTCTGGGGAAAACCCCATCCTATTTCTCAAAATATGAACCTAATTGGCACCTGGAATCAAAGAGAAGATTATGGCGATATCTGGGGTTATACAGATGCAAATACTGGTACTGAATATGCACTAGTTTGTGCACGGGGAGAAGGTTTAAGCATTATTGATATTACTAATGAACCAATGGAAGTTGGATTTGTACCTTCATTGTCTACTGGTAACGATGCAAAAGATGTAAAGGTATATGAACATTATGCAATTTTGATAAAAGAAAGAGAACCTGCCCAGATAATTGATCTTTCTGATCCTACAAATCCAGATCAAGTAAGCACTATCCATTTTGGTAATTCTGTTGAAGACGGAGGAGCACATAATTGTTATATTGATGGTAACTATCTTTATGTTGTAGGCCATGATGCTGGGGGTGTAGAGATATATGATATTTCTGTACCAGAAGATCCACTATGGGCGGGCCATTATTCTACTTACTATTATCATGATATTTATGTAAAAGATGGTTTAGCGTATTCTGCTGCTATATACGGAGATGGTGTAGATATTTTAGATGTTTCAAACCCTGCAAACATTCAATTATTAGCTAATTTTAATTACGAAGGCTCAGGTGCACATAATTGTTGGACAACGGAAGATGGAAACTATCTTTTGGTTGGTGATGAAATAGGTAACGGAAACTGGATAAGAATATTTGATATTCAGGACTTTGAAAATATAAATATGGTATCAGAGTACATCGTGGATCAGGATGCAGTTGTACATAATTGTTATATAAAAGATAATCTTCTATATGTTGGACATTACACAGAAGGTGTTCGTATTGTTAATCTAACGGATCCTACAAATCCTGAAGAGATTGCATATTTTGATACTTATTTACCACAGGAATATGGTATGAATGGATGCTGGTCTGTATATCCTTATTTTGAATCAGGGAAAATTATTGCATCAGATTTACAATCAGGGCTATTTGTTTTAGAGCATGAACCACAGATGAAAACTATTTCTGTGAATTCTCCGCAAAGTTTTTTACTTAAACAAAATTATCCTAATCCCTTCAACCCAAAAACAAAAATCGAATACGAACTAAATGTGACGGAATATATAGAATTATCTGTTTGGGATCTAAAAGGTCGGATGATCAAGCTGCTGGAGCGTCAATTAAAACCATCAGGCATTTATCATTATGAGTGGAACAGTATAGATGAGAAGGGGAAAATGGTTCCTTCTGGAGTATATTTTATTAGAATAAGTTCAAAGAATTTTTCTCAATCACGAAAAATGATCTTATTGAGATAAGTTGGATTATAAGTTTTCATTGATAGAAATTGTAATTCCCAGTACAGATTCTACCTGTTTTGCTATTTCCATTTCAGAAGTCATTACAATTCCATCTGCTTCAATTAAATCTTTTATCTTGGGTTCTAATAGATTGATTTGTTCAAAAGATAATAATGTTTTTATACGATGAAGAATGGAATCAATATAATGAGTCCTATCTGACTCAGGCTTTCTGTTCATTATAATATAAGCTTCTTGAAGAAATCGATCAGCACGGTCTTCAGAAAACTCCGGGAATAATTCTTCTATAGTATGCACCCAGGCTTCACGTTCTTCAAAATCTGTCTGTTTATCAGCTAATTGAATTGCAGCACAAAGATGAGTTACTGCTTCCAGAGGTGACATATCTTCAGGCTTGTTTATACTAGAATCTTTACTTTTTTTACTAAACCATCCCATTAGAGATTCTCCCATTCCATCTTTGTGTATGTTTTCATACTTAAGGCGTGAATTTCATGTTTCATCAATTCTCCCATTGCTTCATATACCTTCCGATGACGCTGGATCAATGTTTGACCTTCAAAATCATCTGATACAATAACGGCTTCTAAATGAAAGCCACCTTCATGTAGTTTGTGATTCAAATGCCTTCCTGTGAAATCTTTAACATTAAAGTGATTTAAATCGATAATAGATTCGAGACGAGATCTCATTACCGATTCAATTGCCATTGTATTTCCGATTAAACTGTTAGAAGTTTCCTGCATGTCCGATCCAAAGTTATTTGAATTAACTGAAAAAGATAAAGCACATTATCTTAAATTAATTGAAAAAATAGATCCCGTACATTCCCGCAAAATCACAACAGTTCTAGGTCAGAAAATATCAGACATGTTGGATGGCGGTAATCTTAATTCAGTAGAAGTTGCTTTAATTGATGAGATTTCCATGTTAATGGGTATATTAGAATTGCATTCTGAATTGCCTGAGAGTGTTATTAAAAAAATCCTATTTGCAATGACATATTTTGTAGATGAATACGACGAGATACCGGATGTTATTCCAGATTATGGCTATTTAGATGATGTGAAGGTAGTAGAATGGGTTATCGATGATATTCGTGACCAGATACCTTCTATACCTCAATCATAGATTATTCTTCTTCATCAACAGAATATTCTGTACCATCTAAATCTTCTTCAGAGAACTGCCATTGACACGGGGCACACCACCACGGTTTACCATAATAGGTATCAAGGTTTGCTACCAACTCTAAATTTTGATTACACTTAGGACAATCCCTTTCTGTACCTTCTTCAGGCCACTTGTAGTCAGGCCTATATTTAAGACCACTATCAAAAGTATGATGTTTTTGCATATTACAAAATTACGGCTATATGAGTACGCATATGCATATGATATTTAGAAAATTGAAAGCATAACAAATAACAAGACACCCACAAGTAATACACCAACATAATTTTGGATTTTCAACTCCTTTTCAAGTGTCTCAATTTGTGCAAGATAATGATCATAAAATAGAAATACTTCTAATGTGTCATTTTGGGCAACATACACACGCTTTATACCCTCATGTAAATTTTCTTTTACTTTTTCATTTTGAATATCCGGTGGAATGTAACTCACTTCATGAAATCCCGGTAAGACTGGCACTGGCCCTTTTAATGGATGTGAACCGACAAAATAGCCATCTACAAAAAAAGGAACGTTCATACTATCAGTTTTTATATCAAGAAATCCAAATTCTTGAATATCCCGGTTTTGCTGAGCAGAGTTGAAACTCATTGAAAAAATGCTTACAAGTAGTAATTGGAAAAAGAAATGCATACCACTCAAATTATTTTTATCTAACCCTGAAATCAAATAAGTAAATTTAAAGTCAAATGAATTCCATATTTTTTTCAAAAACAGTCTTATTTGCGGTTGTTTTATTTGGTTTTGGTGGGTGTGCATACTTCAATACATTTTACAACGCACAACAATATTTTGAAGAAGCAGAAAAAATACGCCTTCAGAAAGAAGGTGAGTCCATACCGATAACAGCTATGGATAAATACGGTAAAACTATTGAAAAATGTGAAAAGGTTTTACTGGATTATCCAGAAACAAGATTTAGGACAGAAGTTATCCTGCTAAAGGCAAAAGCACAATTTTATCGTAAAGATTATGACCTTGCTATTTCTGATTTGAAAATAGTTACAAATGATGGGAATGAAAAACAAATAGGAGAAGCACAATATTGGCGAGCATTATGTAAATGGAAAAAGGGTAATTCTCAAACCGGAATTAATGAATTAACAAATTTACTAGAATCTTCAAAATCAGAACAGATTATATCACAATGCCATCTATATCTTGCTGAAATATTTCAGGAATTAAAAGACTCTGAACGAGCCATGATGCATTTGCAAGAAGGTGCTAAATTAGCTAAAAATAGAGATCAGAAAGGCGTTATCTACGTTCGTTTAGCGGAAATGGCATTCAATAGAGAAAAATTTGACATTGCAAAAAAAAGCTATGAGAATGTAATTGCTCACTCCTTATCAAAAGAGAAAATTGAAAACGCACATCTTCAAATTTTAAAAATACTTAGAAATCAAAAAAATTATCGGTCGGCATCAAGAAAAATAAAAGGAATGCTAACAGATGATAAGTTCAAAAATATAGCAGGTAATTTAGAATTAGAATTAGTTCAGTTATATCGAGCTCAAGGTGAGGCTGCAGAAATTGAAACCAGATTGGAGTCTATTGTTAACGATTACCAACGTACAACTGTGTCTGCTGAAGCATATTATATGTTGGGTCAGATTTATACATCAAAAAAATGGGATTTAAATAAAGCAAAGGAATACTTTGATCTTGTAAGTAAAGAATCGAGTAGGTCACTTTTTTCGCCATTAGCAAAAAGTAGAAGTAAGGCCATTGATATGTACCAGAAAGCACTAACAGATCTTGATATTCATTCAAAGATAGAAAGCCATGATACGATTTTGGTTGAGCCAGGAAATGATTCTTTAATCGCAGGTGTATCTATAGATTCTCCGGACCGTACAGTAGCAGAACTTTATTACCAATTAGCTGATTTAGAAGCATTTAGTTTTAATCGGTATGAACAGGGAATCCAGTTTCTGACTAAAATCATTGCAAATTTTCCTGAATCACCTTATCAAGTAAAATCCATGTTCACTATGGTTTTTATATATGAGAATATGGGTGATACACTCAAGGCAATACACGCAAAAGAAATTATATTAAAGACCTATCCAAATTCAGAATATGCCGCATACTTATCTGATAGCCTAGAAATAGAAGTAAAAGAACAGGAAAAGCTTTTTGAAAAAGCAGAATCTCAAATAACTGATAATCCAGATAATGCGGTACAGCTTTTTAAAGAATTAATTAGAATTGATAAGAAAAGCGATCTGGCCGTTTCGGCAGCCTATACTATCAGCTATCACTATGATCACTCAGCAAAAATCGATAGTGCCATAAAATATTACAGCTGGATTCAAGATAATCATCCCAGATCAGAGCAATCAATCCAAGCCGAAAAAAGGATGCAAAACTTGCAGTTAGCAATGAGCATAATTGAAACTGAATCTGACTCTACAGCTATTATTCAGGAAGAAAATTGAGAGCTGGAGTTTTTTCCTTTATATATCGAGCTACTAGAAGTATTGTCACCAAAATACTCTATTTTTTTCAAGCAATATCTTTTAGATCAAAGGATCTTGAACCAGCCGTCGATTTTGGTGATTCACAATTAGCAGGCTTTGAAATTTTCAGTAAACTTATTTATGATTTTAAGATTCCTTCTGAAAAATCTGTTAAAATATTTGATCTTATATTTCCGTCACCTTTAATAGCTGCGTCTTTTAAATCCGATCCTGTCATATTAAGGATATGGTTAAAAATGGGACTTGGTGGGATCATGCTAAAAACTATTATGGCAGAGCCAAGACAAGGAAACCCAAGGCCAAGACTCCAAGATGCATCTATTGCCGGTGAAAAAGGTATTTTAAATACTATGGGGTTGCCAGGTGATGGAATTGAAACATTGAAAGATGTACTTACTAAATCAGATCTCTGGGATTTTAATCGGCCAATTGGGATAAGCATTGGAGGGGATTCTTTAGCTGAATATATCGAATGTATCAAAACATTCGATTCAGTATTAAATGACCCAAAGCAAAATTATTTTTATGAATTAAATATAAGTTGTCCGAATACAGAGAATGGCTTGACAATAGCAGAAGAACCAAATAAGCTTGAAGCGGTCTTAAATGAAGCACGGTCTTTATGTTCTTCTCCAATTTCTGTGAAAATATCACCTGATTTATCAGACAGTCAGTTAAGGGTAATTGGTGATATTTGTGACTCTGTTAACAGTACCATGATTAATGCTGGGAATACACAATCAAAAAAACCATACCAAGTAGGGGTTAATCCTGATAACTTTTCTATGCCTGCTGGGGGTTTCTCAGGTCCGGCACTTTTTGACCGTACTCTTGAAATGGTTAAATTATTTTCAGATTATAAATTTCCAATAATCGCTACAGGTGGTATCTCAAAATTTGATCATGTTTATAAGTTAAAAGAAGCTGGTGCTTCTCTTTTTGGTATGGCAACTTCTCTTGTTCTTGATCCATACTGTATACCAAAAATCAACTCAAAAATATAATGCTGACAATTGTTTTATTAGAACCACAAATACCACCAAATACTGGATCCACAGGACGTTTATGCGGGGCAACAAATACAAGACTACATATTGTTGGAAGTCTGGGATTTGAATTATCTAATAAAACTTTAAAAAGGGCGGGTTTAGATTATTGGGATTATATTGACTGGGAATATTTCCCTGATCTAAAATCGTATTGTAAAAACATGGTTAAGAACGAAAACTATCATCTACTAACGACTAAATCATCTAAACCGTACACATCACAACAATTTCAGCGAGGAGATTACTTAGTTTTTGGCAGTGAGACATCAGGAATTGATGAATCTTTTTTAAAACAACATTGGAGCAATGCTTGTACGATTCCTATGGAAAATAAAAATATTAGAAGTTTAAATCTGGCTACAAGTGTTGGGATTGTCCTTTACGAAGCAATTCGACAGATCAATGCGTCTTAATATTCTAATTCTCATATTAATTATTTTAAAAGGTTGCTACAGCTCCCCAAGGTATGCAACTGGATCAAAGAATACTAAAACTTCTAAAAAGTCAAAGTCTGTCGCTTTATCTAAAACTGTAAAATCAAAAAAAAATGTAAAGCATAGAAAAGTAATGACAGGAGTAAGTTCTTTTTATGCGGAAGATTTTCATGGTAAACTAACTGCAAATGGTGAAGTCTATGACATGTACGGTGTCACAGCTGCCCATAAAACTTTGCCACTTGGCACAGTTTGCCGTGTGACAAATCTTGAAAATAATAGATCCTTAATTTTACGTATAAATGATCGTGGACCTTATATTAAAGGGCGTATATTAGATTGTTCCTATGGAGCTGCAAAAAAGTTAGATTTCATTAGGCAGGGAACCACAAAAGTAAAAATAGAAGTCATGGAGTGGGGTGATGGTGAATACATGCATCACCGAGAGAAACCAAAATGAAGAAATATTACATGGTTGTCAATCCGCATGGCGGATTAAAAAAAGGTATTGGAATACTTGACCGAGTAAAACCAATTTTTGAAGCAGATGGGGCAGATTTAACTATTTTAGAGACAGAATATGCTGGGCATGCACGTGATTATGCTCTTGAAGTAGACTATACTGGTTATGAAGGCTTTTGTGCTATAGGTGGAGATGGTACTATGCATGAAGTTATTAACGGAATGTTGAAACGGCCTGATGAACAACAACTTCCTATTGGTTTAGTAACTGGAGGTACAGGAAACTCTTTTATGCATGATCTTAATTGTCTTGAACCTGAAAATGCTGCAAAGCGAATATTAACGGGTCGAATACGCCCAATTGATATTGCAAAAGTAGATGCAGCAGGCAAAATTATTTACGGCTTTAACATAGTAGGCTGGGGAATGCCTACTGATATAAATTTATTAGCAGAAAAGATGCGTTGGATGGGGCAACAGCGATATAATGTTGCATCTATCATTGAAGTTCTAAAAGGAAAACAAAGATTAGCGAAATTAATCATAGAGGGAAATACAGTAGTGGGAGATTATGGATTTATATTGGGATGTAATACGATTCATACAGGTAAGGGTATGAAAATGGCTCCATTGGCACAATTGAATGATGGATTGATTGATCTTATTATAGCTAGGAAAGCAGGACGAATAAAATTATTAACGTTATTTCCTAAATTGTTTAGTGGTGCGCATGTTGGGGACCCCTTGGTAGAATATCGCCAAGTAAAAGAATTTTCCATTATACCTCAAGAAGATAATATTTTAAATATTGATGGGGAAATGATAGGAAGCACGCCAATAAATGTTAAAGTAGAATCCGACTTAATTAATGTATTAGTATAACGAAGAAATATAGTTATGGGTATAATGAAAGGAAGAAATCTTGTTAATGTATTAGGAATCCCCGGGTGGCTATTCCTTATTTGGAAAGGGGATCTTTATTACAGTGTATTCATTTTAATTTGTATTGCACTTGCACTGGGAGAGTTTTACTCCATTTTAGAAAAAAAAGGAGTAAAACCTCTTCGCTGGATGGGTATGTGTGCTGCTGTGTTCATTGCAGATTTTTATTACGTTCAACCTGATGTTTCCCCTCACCATATTTTAGGTGTAATGATTTTAATTATCTTAATGACAATTGTATGGGAATTGTTTTCAAACAAAGATAATTCAGCGCTAAATATATCAGCCACCTTAGCAGGAGTTTTATTTGTCCCAGTTCTATTAGGCACAGCTATTGATCTTAGGCAATTCGATTTTTTGATGGGAACCCAATTGACCTTGGCTATGGTTTTATCTATTTGGGCCTGTGATTCTGCAGCTTTTATCTTCGGTACAAAATTTGGAAAAACTAAGATTTTTCCAAGAGTCAGCCCGAATAAATCTTGGGTTGGTTCTTTTTCAGGGCTTATTGCTTCATTAGTCGTATTCTACCTTTTTCACAATCAGAATTGGTTGGGTGATTATTTTTCCCTAAAGGATGCAATGATATTTGGTGTTATTTGTGGTGTCTTTGGACAAATGGGGGATTTTGCAGAGTCACTTTTAAAGAGAGATGCTAATGTAAAAGATAGTGGTACATTGTTGCAGGGCCATGGTGGAGTTTTAGATCGGTTTGACTCCTTGATCTTCGCTGCTCCGGCTACCTATCTTTACGTCCATTTTTTGATACATATATAATCTCTTAAATAAATCCCAATGGAATTAAAATCAATATTAGCTACGGATTGTGGCTCAACCACAACCAAAGCTATCCTTATACAGAAAATTGATGGTGAATATCGATTGACACACAGGGGAGAAGCTCCAACCACAGTAGAAGCACCTTTCGAAGATGTTACGAGAGGTGTTTTAAATGCTGTAATGGAAGTTGAAGAATTGGCCAATCATAAAATCTTGGATGGAGATTCAATTATATCCCCAATGAAGAAAGATGAAGGAGTAGATATTTACATATCAACCAGTTCTGCTGGAGGTGGTTTACAAATGATGGTAGCTGGGGTTGTAAAATCTATGTCTGGAGAAAGTGCAGAGCGTGCAGCTTTAGGTGCGGGATCTATTGTCATGGATGTAATGGCATCCAATGATGGACGCTTAGCACATGAAAAAATCAAAAGGATACGTGATTTACGCCCAGATATGATTTTATTATCCGGAGGGGTAGATGGTGGAACCGTTTCACATGTTGTGGAATTAGCAGAAATATTAAATGCAGCGAATCCGCAACCTAGATTGGGACAAAATTATAAGTTGCCAGTTATTTATGCCGGTAATAATAAAGCACAAAACCAAATAACTGAAACACTAGGTGAAATGACAGATCTAGATATTGTGGATAATATTAGACCTGTCCTTGAAAAAGAAAACCTAGAACCTTCACGTGATAAAATCCATGATCTTTTTATGGAGCATGTTATGCAGCAGGCCCCAGGATATAAAAAATTAATGTCATGGACAGATGCTCCCATTATGCCGACACCAGGCGCCGTTGGGTCTCTTATTGAAATGATCGCTGAAGAAGAAAATATATCAGTAGTTGGAGTAGATATTGGTGGAGCAACTACTGATATATTTTCTGTGTTTCAAGGTAAATTTAACCGAACTGTCAGTGCAAACCTTGGGATGAGTTATTCAATTTGTAATGTTTTAGCTGAATCGGGTTTGGACAATGTATTGAGATGGGTTCCATTTGATATAGATCGTAAAGAATTAACAAATCGAATTGGTAATAAAATGATTCGACCTACGACGGTGCCACAATCATTGGAAGAATTATTTATTGAACAAGCTATTGCTCGGGAAGCGTTACGTTTATCATTTAAGCAGCATAAAGAATTTGCTGTAGGACTAAAAGGTATCCAGAAAGAGCGAACAATTTCAGACGCTTTCGAACAGTCGTCTTCTGGTGAATCTCTAGTAAATATGATGGATTTAGATCTTTTGGTTGGTTCCGGTGGTGTATTAAGCCATGCTCCAAGAAGGGAACAGTCTGCGAAAATGTTAATTGATTCCTTCATGCCTGAAGGAATTACACAACTGGCAGTTGATTCAATATTTATGATGCCGCAGCTGGGCGTATTAGCAAATATTGAAAAAGAAGAGCTTGCAGAAGAAGCTAGAAAAGCTTCTTTAGAAGTTTTTCATAAAGATTGTTTAATACGACTTGGAACATGTATTGCACCTGTAGGTAAAGCAAAAGATGGCGATGTAATTTTAGCTGCTCAATTTGAATTATCAAATGGTCAGAAGGTAAATAAAGAACTCAGGAGTGGTGAATTATTTAGGATCAAAGTTGAATATGAACCGATAAAAGCTATTTTTGAACCAGAAAAGAAAATTGATGTTGGAGCAGGGCCGGGTGAAACAGTTTCAACAACAGTTTTTGGTGGTGTAGTTGGCATCATTCTTGACGGGAGGGATCGACCGATACATATTCCAAATGATTCAGAAATCAGATTAGAAAAATTAAAATCCTGGTCAGAGTCAATAAATGAATACCCTGATTAATTTACATACTATATCCTAATATGGCGCATTCATATACACCAGGACTTAAAGTATTACATTATTCGAAAGTTGAAAAAAATAGACGTCTTCCGATTAAGGGTGATGTTCTAAAATCTGTTGGTGATTCTTTATCACCTAATGACATTGTTGCTAAAACGGATCTGCCTGGAAATGTTCAAATGGTAAAGATAGCAAATCTTCTAAATGTTGGCCCAGCTGATGTGCCAGATATGATGTTGGTCAATGAAGGAGATAAAATAACAAAGGGGCAAATGATTGCTCAAACTGAAGGAATATTTGGATTTTTCAAAACAGATGTTAAATCACCAATCAACGGGACAATTGAATCTATTTCTGATGTTACAGGTCAAGTTGTTCTAAGAGAAGCTCCTATACCTGTTGAAGTAGATGCTTATATTTCAGGAAGGGTGAAAAATATAATGCCTGGTGAAGGTGTAATTGTTGAATCAGATGCTGCATTTATTCAGGGTATTTTCGGGATTGGTGGTGAATCTCGCGGTGAAATGGTAGTACTTGTTTCAGAGAGAAATCAGGAATTGACGGAAAACCTTTTAAACGAGTCACACGAAGGTAAAATAATTGCGGGAGGGTCTTTTATAAGTCTGGAATCATATAAAAAAGCAATTTCTCTGGGTGTTGCAGGGGTAGTCGTTGGTGGCTTTAATTATTATGACCTTGAAAATATACTAGGTTATACACTCGGTGTGGCCATAACCGGATCGGAAGATTTAGTTACATCATTAGTTCTTACAGAAGGTTACGGAAACATTAAAATGAACAATCGCACATTTGATCTAATAAAGAACCATGATGGTAAATTTGTTTCCATTAACGGTGCAACACAGATCCGTGCGGGAGTAATTCGTCCGGAGATTGTAATTCCCTTAACAGATAATGAAATTTCGGATATTTCCAATAAAGCTTCAGAAGAGAAAGGCATTGGTGAAGGGAGCTTAGTTCGTGTAATTCGCGCTCCATACTTTGGTCAAATGGGTATAGTAAAAGGGTTACCATCAGAACTCCAAAAAATGGAATCGGAAACAATGGTACGTGTCGCTGAAGTTGAAATTGAGAATGAAACTATTATTATACCACGAGCAAACCTTGAAATGGTTGAAGTAGATTAATCTGTTCAGTAATTTGGGTTGAAGTGTTAGGTAAAAGTTTAAACGAAATGATCTTATCTGTTGATTCTCCTGAGAATGATTTACTCCCTACTGATGAACAAGATAGATTATTTTTAGAAAGAATCGCAAAAAAAATCCATGATTCTGGTCTGGTAACACCTGCGGTATTCTTTTTAGAGATGACAAAGCCATTATCACTTCTGGGCTCTCATGCTTTAGTATTTTTTGGCCCAATTATTAATGCTTTTATTCAATCAGAAAATTATTATCGCTCTGTACAAGTTTTTGAAGAAACTGCTAATGTTGAACTATTATTACAAATAATTGAAGATTTAGAAATGCAGAATAATATTGAAAAGATAAAAATACATGAATGATCGTGATTTTATGACTGCTGCCAGTGGTCTATCTCTGGCTTTTTTAATATATTGGTTCATGGGGCACCCTTATTTTATAGCTGAAAGAATTGTGATGTTTGTAGCTATTATGTTTTTTTCAGGCACCCTTTTGTTTTTTATCCGAAAGGCTCGTCGGGGTGAAGATATCTTTTTAAGAACTATTCCAGGGTTAAAAGCAGTAGAAGAAGCTGTAGGTCGTTCTACAGAAATGGGTAAGCCGGTGTTGTATGTACCAGGTATTATGGATATGGATCAGGTAGAAACAGTAGCCGGTGTAATTGTTTTAGGTCATGTATCAAAAATGACAGCTCGTTATGAGACGACGCTTAATGTACCTGTTTCAAGGGCGATTGTAATGAAAGCAGCAAGAGAAGCGTGTAAAGAGTCGTATTTAATAGAAGGACGTCCAGATATGTTTCACGATGATATGGTTCATTATTTAACAGATGAACAATTTGCTTATGCTGCAGGTGTAAATGGTATTATGGTTCGGGAAAAACCTGCTGCATGTCTATACATGGGAAAATTCTATGCCGAATCTCTCATTCTAGCAGAGACTGGCAACTCCATTGGTGCAATTCAAATTGCTGGCACAGCATCTCAGGCTCAAATTCCTTTTTTTGTAACTGCCTGTGATTACACCCTAATTGGTGAAGAATTTTTTGCAGCCAGTGCCTATTTATCTGGTCGACCGGAATTGATCGGAGGTGTAAAAGGTCAGGACATGATTAAAGTTTTCATTATTGGGCTAATTCTAGTTGGTGTTGTTTTAAGGCTCTTCAATGACTTAGGCTTTATCAATTTCAGCATTATTAATTTTTTGACCATGAAATAAAAAAAGTAATATGCTCTGGAAAAGACAAATCCCTATCCTGATAGTAGCTGTCATAGGCTCTCTTACATTGTTTGGTTGGTTCATTGATGAGCCCAAGATAAAATCCTTTGTAGATGATGATGCTACGCAATGGTATGATATTTTGGCAAGTTTTGCGATTTTTCTAGGGGGATTTAATTTACTTAAGCTGCAGCTTCAAAAAGTTTTTAGAAGACAAAAGGGATGGCAGTATTCGATATTTGCAATTGGTGGTTTCTTCTTTGCTGTAATAGCAGGGTTCTTCTACAAAGGGAATCCTGATGTGGCATGGGGTATACATGTAACGGCAAAGGGTACTCTATTTAAATGGATATTTACATATATGTTTGCGCCTATGCAGGCTACCATGTTTGCACTGCTAGCATTTTTCGTTGCATCAGCTTCCTATCGTGCCTTTAGAATAAGAAATTTTGAAGCTACATTGCTTCTTGTAGCAGGAATGATTATTATGATTGGTCGCGTTCCACTAGGAAGCAATATCTCCAGTTGGTTTATTATGTATTTGTTAGTTCTAGTTGCAGGAATAGCGGTTAACGCCATATATAAAAATAAGAAAATAACATTTGGTGTTGTATTGGGCGGTATAGCAACTGTAACACTCAGTGGGATCAGTATGGGTTGGCCACTAGATCAACCCGGTATTTTTTATCTACCATATTTACAGGAATGGATTTATAAATATCCAAACGTAGCTGGTGCCAGATCGATTATGATTGGTATAGGACTTGGAATTTTTGCAACATCAATACGATACATCCTTGGGATTGAAAAATCTTATATTGGAGAATAGTCATGGATTTTTTGATTGATATTATTTTAAAGCTTGGTAAAGTAGATCGGAGATGGATTTTTTTGATAATAGCTATTGTAGTTCTTCTCCCATTGTTCTTTCCACTTGGATTACCTATCCGTGCAACCGCGACTACCCAACAGGCTTATGATGCTATGGATAAACTTCCCGCTGGTTCAAAGATATTACTTTCCTGTGAATACGGTCCCAGTACCAAACCTGAAATTCATCCTATGACATTGGCAGTACTACGCCATTTATTTAGAAATGGCCATAAAGTATATGTTACCTGCCTATGGCCTGATGGTCAATTCCTTGCAGAAGAAGCTTTGGATGAGGTGGGAAAAAAAGAATTCGGATTAACTTATGGTGAAGATTACGTTTTATTAGGTTTCCGTCCTGGAAATGAAGCGGTTGTGAAAGGAATTGTTAGTGATTTAAGAAAACTATATACTATCGATGCAAGAGGAACAAAGGTAACGGAAATTCCAATGATGAAAGGTATCAATCGATTTGAAGATTTTGATTTCCTTTTCTCAGCATCTGCTGGTTATCCCGGAACCATTGAATGGGTTCAATACGCCGTTGATCCTACGGATGTACCAATGAGTTCTGGAACAACATCTATTCAGGTCAATGAAGTGATGCCTTATGTTGCTGCAGGTCAGGTACAGGGTATTTTAGCAGGCATGCCTGGTGCAGCTGAATATGAAGCATTGATTGGTGTACCTGGAATCGGTACCAGTGGCATGGATGCCCAATCTATTGCACATCTGGTGATTGTCATTTTTATCGTTCTTGGTAATATTGGTTATTTTATAGAACGGAAACGTTCGAGAAAGTATTAAGGAGTGAGTAATGACAGGTGAAATATTTGGCGCGTGGATCGCAGTATTCCTTACTTTAGCGATCTTTTCATTCTTGTATAAGGATAATCCATTTTATAAAATTGCAGAACATATATTTGTTGGTATTTCTGCAGGCTATTGGATGTCGATGTTTTTCTGGACTCAAATACAACCAAATCTTTTCGGTAGACTTTGGCCAGCTACTCATTATTCTGATGGAATCTGGTATGGGATATATGATATATTAGGCTTTATTGCATCATCAATCTTTCCAGAAGGAGGTATAGATAAAGGGCATGATATCCATTTTAGCTATTTGATTCCATTTGCGCTGGGAATTATGATGCTCTTAAGCTTAATACAAAGATTTAGCTGGTTTGCAAGATGGGGAATAGCATACACCGTTGGCATGGCAGCAGGGCTACGTGCGTATGGTTATTTAAATTCAAATGTTTTAGGCCAGATAAAAGGAACTATTATACCACTAGCTGATTCTGAACTCCCATTATTCAGTCTGTTAGAAGCATCTCATTTAAATAACTTGATTATATTGGTGGGTGTGGTTACTGGATTATTATATTTCTTTTTCTCAAAAGAGCATACTGGAAACTTTGGAAAAGTAACTCGTATTGGGATTTATTTCTTGATGATTTCTTTTGGGGCGTCTTTTGGATTCGCTGTTATGGGTCGGATTTCATTATTGATTGGTCGTTTTGTGGAATTAATTACATACTCTAGTCCGCAGTATCACCATGCAACACTATGGGTTTTAGCCCTTATGGTAATTTTACTAGGCTATTCTGCTTTTACAGATAAAGGTAAAACGGAAGTAGAAGTATAAAAGTAGATTATTTTGAAAAAACTAAAAATAAAATAATTATTAAAAAAGGCTTGAAATATTTCAAGCCTTTTTTAATAATACAAAGAAGCAAACATTGATATAAATTATAGTTTATATGGCAGTTAAGCATTATGAATAAGATTGTTATTTCATTATTATTTTTGTTCAATATTCTTTTTGGGATAAATCCTCCGAAAGATGGAAAATTTCCTGATGGATTTTGGGAGAAAATGGAGCAACAGAATATTGGCCAAGAATATGGTGATCCAGGATGGGTAAAAAAAATATCTAATTATATTAATAATTCAAATCGAGACACACAGTTAGAATTCTTTGTACCGGTTCTATTAGGAAAATATGCAGATGTTTCCGCTACTTACTTTAATGCATCTGATTATGACCAGTTATTATTTGGAGAGAATCCAACCGGATCTATGAAAGATTATTATCTTGAAATATCTTATGGGAATTTTCTTGTTGACGGTACAAGCGGTGGATGGTATCAATCTACGCTTACCATGTCTCAGGCGGTAGAAAATACAAAACAATACGTTGCAGAAATAGCAGCACTGGCAGATCCAGATTTTAATTATGCACAATATGATAATGACGGACCTGATAATATTCCAAATTCCGGAGATGACGATGGGTATGTTGATGGTATTTTGGTTGTTTATTCTGGATGCGGTGCTGAATGGGGAGCTGGTAATGACAATCTTTGGCCTCATATGAGTACATTGGGAGCTTATGAATATCAAACAAATGATATTGGAGCCAATGGGTCAAATATTATTGTAAGTAGTTATGCAGTTAATCCTGAACTTGCCGGCGGTGGTGATTGTTATACTAACATTATCAGACCTATGGGGGTTTATGCGCATGAATTCGGTCATATTTTAGGTTTACCAGACCTGTACGACAGAAACTCATCTAATGGAAATTCTGCAGGTGTAGGTGAATGGTGTTTAATGGCCAGTGGCAGCTGGATGGGTTGGGCAGGTGATAGACCTGCTCATATGTCTGCATGGTGTAAAATTGAAATGGGGTGGATAGAGCCTACCATAGTAACAATTAATGAAGCAAATATTGAGATACCTCAAGTAGAAACCAATCCATTTGTTTTAAAAGTTTGGGAAGATGATTATCATTTTTCACGATATTTTTTATTAGAAAATCGACAGTCTGTTGGATTTGATGATTATTTACATGGTCCTGGTATTATAATGTATCATGTTAATGAAAATAGACGATACGGTCCAAATTATTTCAGTGGCGGGTCCTGCAATGATGATGAGAATGATAAACTAGTAGATATTGAAGAAGCAGATGGTAGTGATGATTTAGATCAAGATATAAACCGAGGTGATGATGGCGACCCTTTCCCAGGTTCATCAGCAAATGCTACTTTTGATAATTCATCTTACCCTTCTTCTTTAAGAAACGATGGTTCAGTAACTGGGATTTCTGTAACAAATATCAGTGAATCAGATTCGGTTATGACTGCTGATATTATTATGAGACCGAAATACGGTTATGGCATTGCATATGATGAATTAGGTATTTCTTCATTTGGATTTGGTAATTCACAAATGTCAGATAAATGGGGTGGTGTACTATTTACTGCTGTAGAAGGTGGATTTCTCACTGAAGTGGATTTTGGTGTAAGATATACTGATTCTTATTGGACGGTTTCTGTGTATGAATCCTTTGACGGTACTTCACCAGACGTATTAATAGACAGTATTACAGGTTATTCTGGAATAGATGACTGGGCCACTGTATTATTTGATTCAATACCAATTGCCCAAGGAGAAGATTTTTTCGTTGCTGTAAAATATCACAATAAACTCTATCCAGTTTGTTTTGACAGAGCTGGAATACCGTCAAACAGGTCCTATTATTCCACTGATGGTGTGTCCTACTCCGATTATATTTCAGATTATGGTGATGTAAATATTAGAGCAAAAATTTCAACTAACGCTTTTGTCCAAATTGATCCAGTTACATCTATTCCTGAAAGAATTGGTCTATTCGCTAATTACCCGAATCCGTTCAATTCCCAAACAACTTTATCCTTTACAATCTCAAAAGAATCTCATGTGAAGCTTGAAGTCTATGGAGTCAATGGTAATTATATCAATACTTTAATTAATAAAAAAATTAGTAGTGGTCGACATGAATATTTATGGAATGGTTTTGATTATTCATCAGGAATTTATTTTGTAAAATTTGCAAACGAAACTTTTATTGAAACACAAAAGATCATGTTACTGAAATAATTTATGTAGTTATGATTGATTCATTGTCTTAGAAAATGCCTGAGCAGATTCGAAAACTTGCCGCCATTGTATTCACCGATATTGTCGGCTTTACCAAATTTTCTGCAGAAAATGAGCCAGCTGCATTGGCTTTATTAGAGAAACAGCGTGAAGTTTTAAAACCGATCGTAGAATTACACCATGGTAGCTGGCTAAAAGAAATGGGGGACGGACTTCTTTTAATCTTTAATACAAATCTCGAAGCAGTAAACTGCGCCATAGCCATTCAAAATGCAGTTAAAAATATAGATGATTTAAATCTTAGAATAGGTATCCATAATGGTGAAGTGGTTTTCCAAGGAAATGATGTAGTAGGAGACGATGTAAATATAGCCAGCCGTATTGAACCGTTTTCTGCATCCGGAGGGATAGCCATATCAGATAGGGTGAATGCTTCACTGGAAAGGGACCCTGGATTTTCCACCTTATATCTGGGTAAACCAGAACTAAAGGGAGTTGGTCAGGAAGTAAAAGTTTACTGCATTATATCCCATGGTCTTCCAGGTACAGATCTTTCACAAGTAGCAGCTAAGTTAGAGCCAGAAGGTTTTCAATGGAATGTTAAAAATTCTATTGGCGTGGTTGCTTCTGTTATTGGTCTTTTATTTGTAATCAATTTCCTATTCTTACGAATTGGATATGCAGATGAAGAAGAAGTACCATCCATTGCCATTTTACCTTTTGAGAATAAGGGCGCAAAAGAAGATGACTTTTATGCTTATGGAATTAGTTCTGATTTAATCGCTGATGTGACCAGTGCAGGACTAATCAGAGTTGCCAGTCTAAGTGATGTAGAGAAACTAAATTATAAAAGCATAAATAATTCTGAATTAGCAAAATCTTTATTTGTACGATATGTAGCCAAAGGAACATTATGGAAAATGGATACGATATTTCAACTTTCTATGGAGATTTTTGACACAAAAACATCAGAAGTGATTTATAATAAACGCTGGCAGACGAACTGGAAAGACTTGGTAATTATTAAGGGCGATTTATCAGATAATATTTTAGAAAAAATGAACGTAGAAATTTTAGGTGATTCTGAAGAGTTGACAGATGTTAATCCGGAAGCTTATGAATTATATTTAAAAGGAAAATATTTATATAAAAATCGTGAGTCTTTTAATGATGTTGAAGTTGCAAGAGACCTGTTCCGTAGAGCTATCGCTGTAGATGAGAACTTTCTAGATCCACATAATTTTCTTGGCATAACATATGTTAACTATGGAGAACAAGAAAAGGCCAAGGATATATTGTTACCAACATTAAAAAAAGCTGAAGAATCAAATGATCAGGTAAATATTGTTACTGCTGTGAATTTAATTGGTATTTTATACTCGCAACAAAATTCTCTGGATACAGCCTTAATTTATTATGAACGAAACTTGGGAATATGTAATAAAATTGGCAATTGGAAAGGGGAAGCTGCGGCTTACAATAATATTGGCAGTATCTATCTAAGAAAAGGTAACCTTGAAAAAGGTTTAGAATATTTATTAAAAAATCTGTCAATTAATGAAGAAATGGAAGACAAACATGGTCAGGCTGGCGTTTTAAATAATCTAGGATCAGCTTATTTTCAAATTGGCGATTATGAAAATGCACTTAATAGTTGCTTGAAATCTATTGAGATGAAATTAGAATTAGATGATGATGCCCATTCATTTATGTGGAGTTATTTCACAACATCTTTTGTATATGCTTCATTAGATGATTTTGAAAATGCCAAAAATATCATTGAAAAATCATTAGAAATTCAGGAGAAACTCAAATATAAAAGTTTAAAAAACACTTCATTAATTGCATTCGAATATTATAAAAAAATGTTAGGTGAACCGTTCAATACAGAACCTATCTTAACTTTGATTAAAGATAATGAAAAAATAGTGCAAGAAAACAGTTCCTTATTATATAAGCTATTTGGTAAACAGAAATATTTAAAAATCAGCTATGATCAAATTATTGAAAAAAGTGAATCTTTAGAAGATGAATTAAAAGTAAAGTATTTAAATTATCCTGAGCAAAAGAAAGTAATTGAAGAATGGCAAAAGGTTCAGTCATAAATTATGCCTGAGCCCACCCGCAAACTAGCAGCCATAGTCTTTACCGATATTGTCGGTTTTACCAAGCTCACAGCCGAAGATCAGTCACAAGCATCTTCTTTATTAAAAACCCAACGTGATCTGTTTCAGCCTCTTGTGGCGCAATTTAATGGATCTTGGATTAAAGAAGTCGGTGATGGCTTAATCCTTACTTTTGAAACAGTAACTGATGCTGTTAATTGTTGTATCAAACTACAAGATGCGTCTAAAGAGATCGATGATCTTGATCTTAGAATCGGCATCCACCAGGGTGAAATTTTAATAGAAGAGAATGACATCATAGG
>MDTE01175867.1_pt1 | contig 43114 bp, 40 predicted proteins | sample 811231 | NCBI WGS metagenome assembly MDTE01 (sample SAMN05326651, study PRJNA326480) | marine metagenome | isolation source: seawater | place: Indian Ocean: Red Sea | collected 2010
ACCACGTTGATAGGCTGGGTGTGGAAGTGCGGTAACGCATGTAGCTGACCAGTACTAATAGCTCAATTGGCTTAATTTATGCACTGAAAAAAATTTTTTGATTTTCTAATGATAATATAAAAATATTAAATTAAGATACTTTAATTTTAGTGTTAATTAAAATCATGAAGTCCTTATTATATTTTATTTTAATAAATTTAGGTATAATAAAAAAAAAATTTAATGTTTCTCAAAAAATAAATTTCGGCTCCCAAGAAGCAGATTCATTTTTTATCAACGCTTTAGAGAAAAGTAAATTTTATCTTGAATATGGTAGCGGCACTAGCACTATAATTGCAGAAAAATTAAAAAAAAAGTTTATTTCAATCGAGACTGATGAAAGATTTTATAATTTTATGTCAGACCAGATGAATATAAAAGATATTAAATTAAAGAAATTTTCTTTTGTTGGTGATTTTTCTACCCCGTTACTATTTTACGTAAGAAAATATTTTTTAAAACAAAATGCAATTGAATATTCAGAAGACATTCTAAATGGACTGGTATTAAATAATATATATCCTGATTTAATATTAATTGATGGAAGATATAGAGTTCTTTGTGCTTTAAAATTACATAAGACTTTTATGGAATTAGACAAATTTCCTACAATTATCTTAGATGATTATAATGATAGACCTTATTATAAAGTTTTAGAAAAATTTTATGAAATCAAAATTGTAGGAAGATTTGCAATACTGTTAAATCCAATTAAAAGTGATGTATCAAAAGAGGTTGAAAAATATGCAATAGATTGCAGATAAAATTAATAAAAGAAATTATACGTCTTAATAATCATAAATATATTTAAATGCGGAACTAATAATATAATTATTTTCTCAACAAGTATTAAAATTTTATTACTATTATTTTTTAACAACAAAGTTAAAATCATAAACGCAGGTATGAAATATCTACCCTGAACTCCTTGTATGTAATCTGTCCTACCAGTTTCAGTAAAGTAAATATACTGAGCTAATTGAGTTAAAAAAATAATTAGAAAAAAAATTAAAAAAACACAAAATGATATATTTGTTAAAATGTTTTTAAAATCAAAATTAGTTAAAAATGCATAAAAAAATATAATTAAAAATAGATAGATTAATTTATAATCTGCGAATATATCAATTCTTCCTATTGCACCAATCATCATATAAAAATATTTATAAGTATTTTTAATTAAATCATTCATTAGTAATTCGATTACAAAAAAAATATCTTGAGGAAAACTTAAATTATTTTTTTTTGGTACGGTGTCATAGGTTAAAATAAATATTAATGATATGATAATTAAAATTACGATAAGAATATATTGATAATTCTTTTTACTGCTGATTTTGTAGGTTAATAAAATTGGTAATAAAAATATGGGAATATAAGTTGGCCTAGCAAATATTAATAGAACACACATTAAAGAGGCCAAGAATATAAATAATTCTGTTTTAATGAGGTTTGTCTCTTTTTTTTTTAACAAATAATCGCTAAAAAATATAAATAAAAGTGTGAAATTAAAAATCATTACATCTTGGCTATGAGAAGCCAAAATAGAAAGTGCCATAGGGGAGCTATAAATTAAAAGTAATATAGAACTATTTGAAAATATTTTTCTGGTTACATAAATCAGAATAATTATTGAAAAAATTATATTTACAATACGACCAATATAAAAAATTAAGGTAACATTATCACTAAATAGTTTGCTAGTAATAAAGGAAATTTTTGAAAATAAATAACCCGTCACTGGATAACCAGAGAGATTAGAAAGATTTCCTAACTTATATTCTTTATTTAAATTGTATGTATCATAATTTTTAAACAGAAAATTTTTATCATATTTTGTACCATTGTGTTGTCTATCATTTGCCATTTTTTCAAAATTCTCACTAAAATTGTATATACTTTTATCAACTCTCAGACTGCCTCTTAAATATAATGTTTCTTTCGAAGATGATTTTTGAAAATGAGAATGCTCATCAGCAACATAAAAGGGTGGTGTTACTATAGAATATAGTAGGCAGTAAATAAATATAGATAAAAAAAAATAAGATGAAGTTCTAAAAAAAAAAAATTTTATTGATCTCATCAATAATTTATTAAATACAACTCTTTATTTTTAAATATTTCTAAAAAAGGAAAATTAAACTGAAGCAAAACAAGAGAAGAAAGTAAGCCAAGTAATACTAAATAAACAAAAATTTTATCTTTATAAATTTTTTCTATATTCATTATTAACGAATTTTTTTTTGAAGAAATCCTAAATATTCTGATATAAAGAATACATGCAAGGGGGCTCAGGATAATTAACTCAAGTTTATATTTAATTATAAATATGCCTATAAAAAAAAATGACAATAAGCAATATAGCAAAGATAATTCAAATAATATTTTTGCATTATAATTTTTAAACGACAATCTATATTTTTCAGGTTTTATATATTTTATTAAATAATTATATTCAGAATATCTTTTCATAGTCATCAAAAAACAACCAACTAGCCAGAAAAATAATATTAAACTTATTGGTGGATAGTAATTATTCATAAGTATTGACCATCCCATTAAAAATCTTAAAGGATTGTTTAAAGATTCCAATATAACATCAATTATAAAAATATCTTTCAATCTAAAAGGCTTAACATTATAAAAAATTCCACATACTATAAATACTAAATTTAGAATAAAAAAAATATTATTTACATAACTTGAAAAATAAATTGATACTGCAATTAATGCTAAATATTTAAAATAAATATTTTTATCTTTTTTGATTTTTACGTAAGTTCTATATTTCTTAATGGGATGAAATTTATCAGTCGATTTATCCAAATATTCATTAATCAGGTAATTTGAGGATGCAGATATACATAATACAAAAAAAGCTAAAGCAAATTTATCAATTTTTAAATTAATCTCATAAACATAAAATAATGAAAATAAATATCCAATTACTAAAACAAGGTTCTTTGTCCAGTGATCCATTCTTAAAGGTGATAAAATATTTTTAATTAATAAATTCATAAATTATTTTATTATTATTAATTTCTGTAAATTTGATCTTCAATGAATTGTTCAAATTTCTATTGTTTTCCTTAATAATTGATGGATTATTATCATTCCCTAGGGCCAATTTAAGTGCATCTGCCTGTTCATGAGCAAAAAAAATTGTTTCATTATATAAATCCGGAAAATTAACTAATATCAAGTGATTATATCTTTTTAGATCAATAGTTTTACCTAAATTTTGATAAAACTTTTTTTTAATCTCAAAATTATTTATGTAATGATTTTTACTAATGTTAAAGTTTACAATATTATTTATTAAAAATATAGATAATACAAAATTAAGAAAGAATAATTTTACTCTTTTATTTTCTAAGAACTTATAAATTGAGGTTATAATATAACTCAAACCAATAACTGCAAAAATTGATGGTATATAAAAATGTCTATCTGAAATATAATGTAAATATAAAGGAAACATTGATGATGTGTATAAAATAAAGCAGATTATTATTTTATAAACAATGTAATTATCGTTATTTTTAATAATGTTTTTTTTATAATTTAAAAATAACAGCATCAAGACAATTAAAAAAATAATCAAAATTAAATAATTTTCTGATATGAATCTGTAAAAAAATGTTAGATCTACTTTAACTAATTGAATAATAAATATTGCATAGCTATGAATTATATTTTTTAAAATTTGGTCAAATTGAGAAGTTTTAGAACCAGTGAAATATAATTGGCTTTCATTATTGAAAGTACCTGCTTCATTGAGTTTATAGATGGCAAAAGAAATAATTAAAAAAAGATATAAAAAAAAAGTAAATAAACTTTGAGTTAATTTTTTATTTTTTTCTTTTATAAGATAAACTTCTCTTATAAAAATTATTAATAAACTTGTAATAATTGCTTGTTCATAAGTAAATAAACATAGTATCAAAAAAAACAAAGATAATAATTCCAAAGTAAGATTTTTTGTTTTTCTCATACTTAAATAAAGATTTAGAATAATAAATATAAGGAAAAAAAATGTTGACATTAAAACCATAGTAAATGCATGAGTCCAAAATGCTACTTCACTATATACTGTGAAAAATATAAAAAATATCACACAAATAAAACTTATATTAAAATCTATTTTAAATTTAATTAATAACCAAAATAGAATTAATGAGTTTAATAAATACAAAAGTAATTGGTAAAAATGAATATTTTTAATTATTTCAGGTTGTGAAATTGATAAAAAAAATTTTTGCCAAATTAAATGTAGATCTCTTGCAGCATCCCAATTATGAGAGTAAATTATAAGCTCTCTTAAGGTAAATTCTCTATTTAGGTAATAAATAGTTCCTATATCATCTGCGAATATACCAAGTTTATCATAACCAATAAAAAGAAAGTATAAAACAAATCCTAAAGCTAATATAAAAAATAAAATATAAGTCTTTTGATTTTTTTCCATAATTATTTATATTTAACTAATAATAATTTTCTAAAAACTAAATGAAAATAATATTAAACACTATCTTTAATTCAAAAAACATTGTTAATTATAATCAAAATTTGTTATCTAGGTTAAAAAAAATTGCAGACAAAAGTCCTAGAAAAAGATCGAGAATTTGTATTCATAAATCTCAAAAAGCAAAAACACACGAAATGATTATTGCCTTAAAAAAAGGAAGTTATATTCAGCCCCATATTCATTTAGATGAAAAAAGTGAATCTTATCATGTTATAGAGGGCAAGATGGTAGTTTATGTTTTTTCAAAAAAGGGAAAAATTATTAAGAAAGTAAAAATGGGAAATGTTAATAGTAAATTAAATTTTTATTATAGGATGAATAAAAGTTTATTCCATATGCCTGTTTCTTTAACTAAGTATTGTATTTATCATGAAACTTTCTCAGGACCATTTAGCAAAAAAAATGATGTGATATATGCAGATTTTGCACCTAAAGAAAATGAAAGCCATTTAGTAAAAAAATTTTTAAACAAATTTAAATTATAATTTCATAGTTTTATCAAGGAAACTAACTTTTCTACTAACTATTTTGTCAATTTTAGTAAATCTATCTAAATTATATTTTTTAAGCACTTTTGATCCTAATATATTTTTTAAACCACGAGGTTCGGAATATTTTATTTGTTTAAAATAACACTTTTTGAAATTCATATTTTTTGTATTGGTTGAAATACTTTGTATTTTTCTTGCAAGATTGTATCGAGTTATTCTTTCTGAATTTGCGATATGAATTACATTTTCATCTAGAAAAATACATTTAAACATCTTTTCACATAAATCTTTTACATAAGTTATTGAAAGCAAATTATCAGAAGCCATTAATGCATTTTTTTGTGTAATAGTTTTGTAAGTTAGCTCCACAACACATCTGTAACCACCAACTAAATCTGAATTCCAACTTGTTCTAAAAATTTTATAATTACTTAAATTATTTTTAATAAAAGTTTCAATAACCAGTTTTGTTTTACCATAAAAATTTAATGGATTTGGCAAATCATTTTCAAAAAATTTTCCTTTTTTACCATCAAAAACCTCAACCGAGGACATAAAAATTACTTTACAATTTTTATATTTTAACTCTTTTATCAATTTTTTTGTTGAAGTAATATTAGTTAACTTTGCTTTAATTTTATTTTTACTAATCCATCCTGGATTAGAAAATGCAGAGAAAATAAAAACAACATCATCTTCATTCAGATTTTTTATTCTGTTTGTAATTTTGTCTTTATTTAAATTAAATTTTATCAAGTCTTTTTTTTTATTTTTGAAGTATGTACCCACAACATTAATTTTTCTTTTTTTTAAGAAATGAAAAAAGTAATTTCCTATAAGACCAGATGCGCCAATTAAAATTATTCTCATGATTTAATTATTTGTGTTAGCGATTGGAATATCTACATATGGATACATTTCACTAAGGTCCATTGGGGCAAAAGTACCATTAATATTTTTCTTATAACCTTGCTTAAAAAGTGTACTTTGGTTTTCATCTACTATTAAATCAACAATGATAGGCCCTTTGTGAACATTTATTTTTTTTGCAAATTCCTCCGCTTTTTTTGGACTTTTGATCTTTAAGTATTTAATTTTAAAACTCTTTGCCAATTTTTGAAAATTGGGAAAGGAAATATCATATGGAGGTAGGGTACCCCTATACCTTTTATTTAAAAATTCCTTTTGGGTATGTCTAATTGCTAAATATCCATTATTATTCACTATTATAATTTTTACATTTATCTTCTCTTGAAAAATAGTTTGTAAATCTTGGCAATTCATTAAAAAACTACCATCTCCAATGATACAAATTATATTTTTAAATTTATTTGATTTATGGGCTCCAATTGTTTCTGCAAGTCCTGTGCCCATAGATGAAATTGCTGATGAGCATATAATTCTATTTCCTTTTTTGATAATTGAACTTTGAAAACCAGCATATAAAGCAGTGCCACCACCATCTACTACTATACACGATTTACCTTTAATATTTTCTGTGATTTTTCTTACAAACGAATTCGATTCTGGGTATTTTTTAATACTTGGTTGATACCAATTAATTTTTTTTAGGTGTCCAAGTTTATTACTTTCTTTTTTTTTAATAGACTTATTAATTTTTTCAAAAAATAATTTTGCATCTAAATTAATTTTTAAGTCAAACTTTACATTTAAATTTTCTAATTGATTAGGATCTATATTTACAATAATTTTTTTAGAGTTCGGACTATAATTATCATACAAAGTTGTTGTGTGAGGTATAGATAAATGAGTACCAACACAAACTAACAAATCAGAGGAAAAAGCTGCTTTGTTTGCTCCTCTTTGTCCACTCATTCCAATTATACCTAAATTATAACTAAAACTTGTTTCAATTAAATCTGCTGAGTTCCAAGTACCTACAAAATAAATATTTTTTTTTTTAAAAAATCTTTTTAAGTAAATAGGATTAATCCCAGACGATCGAACTCCGTAACCGATTATAAAAATAGGGTTATTGGCTTTATTAATTAACTGGATTGCTTTACTTAATTTTGAGGTTTTTATTTTAAATTTACTATTGGATTTAATTTTATTAAATTTCTTAAATAACTTTACTTCTTGCCATTGAACTTCCAAAGCCAAGTCTAGCCACACAGGACCAGGTCTACCTGATTTTGCTATTTGAATCGCTTTTTCAAATTCACTGATAACTTTGTTTTTATCTTTAATAAAATTTGTGTACTTTGTTATAGGTTTAACAATATCACATATATTTACTTCCTGGGTCCCTACTTGCCTTACCTTTTTTCCATAAGAAGTGTGTGATGATCTTGCTTGCCCACTTATAAATATTACTGGGATAGAATCTTGCCATGCTGCTAAAAGGCCTGTTATTGCATTAGTTGTGCCTGGGCCAGTTGTTACAACTGCACAACCAATTTGATCATTTGATTTAGCATTTGATACTGCTGCCAAGGCAGCTGTTTCTTCATGGTGTGTAAATGTTACATCAATCTTTTTTTTAATTAATGAGTCAAAAATATGAACTACTGCTCCACCTTGTAAACCAAATACATTTGAAACTGAATTTTTTTTCAGTATTTCAGCTATTACATCAGTAATTTTCATTAATACTATTATTTAAAACTTTTAGTTTTTTTCTAAATTAATATATATATTCTTCAACAATGAAAATAGATTTTATTTCTTCACATCATAAAAAAACTAAAAGAAACTATCTTGAGAGAGTAATAAATATAGATAAGGCTAAAGCAGCAACAATTGCTAAAAAATGGGCGTATCAATATTGGGATGGATCAAGAGATATTAATTATGGTGGTTATTACTATGATGGCAGATGGTCACCAATAGCAAAAAAAATGATTAATTATTATAAGTTAAATAATAAATCTAAAATATTAGACGTGGGCTGTGGAAAGGGTTTTTTATTGTATGAATTTCACAAATTGCTACCTGGTTGTCAAATTTTTGGTCAAGATATCTCATCATATGCGATTAAAAATTCAAAAAAAGAAATAAGAAAATTTATAAAAAAAGGATCTGCAACCAATTTAAAATACAAGAGTAATTATTTTGATTTAGTTATAAGCCTAAATACACTTCATAATCTTTATTGTTTTGACTTAGTAAAATCACTAGAAGAAATAGAGAGAGTTTCAAAAAAAAACAAGTACATATGTGTTGAGTCTTATAGAAGTGAAAAAGAAAAAGTTAATTTATTATATTGGCAAGTGACTTGTGAATGTTTTTTTACTCCCAATGAATGGAAATGGTTTTTTAAACAAAGCGGATACAAAGGAGATTACTCATTTATCTATTTTTAAATGAAAATAAAAATTAAAAATACTAAAGCTGCCATTTTAAAAAAACTTAAATATCCATTAAGTCTGGGAACTATAAATTTGCCAAAAAATTTAAAGAAAAATCAATTACTTGTAGAGCTAACTCACTCAGGTATTTGTGGATCACAAATTGGAGAGATTGATGGCGTTAAGGGTCCAGATAAATACTTGCCCCATTTACTTGGACACGAAGGTATAGGTTATGTGATTCAAACTGGTCCAAAGGTAAAAAAGGTAAAAGAAGGTGATAAAGTTTTATTACACTGGATGAAATCTGGTGGTGATGATTCTGCTCCACCAATTTACAATTGGAATGATAAAAGATTAAATGCAGGTCTTGTTACGACATTTAATCAACATGCAATTGTATCTCAAACAAGAGTGACAAAAATAATTAATAACTTCAATGATTTAGATCTCTTAATGATGGGATGTACAGCATCAACAGCAATTGGTTCTATAAAAAATCTATGTAATATAAAACCAAGACATATTATTGCAGTATCTGGTTGTGGTCCAATAGGTTTATATATTATTAAAGTTTTAAGATTAATGAATGTAAAAGACATTGTTGCTATAGATATCAATAACAGTAAACTAAATTTAGCTAAAAAATTAGGAGCAAAATTTGTATTAAATACAAGTAAACAAAATTTAAGTGATTTCAAAAAATTATTTTCTAATGGTTTTGATTATCTATTTGAATGTACTGGTAACACTAAAATAATAAGTCAAGGTTTTGAGTGTTTGAAAATAGATGGTTCGGAAATACTAATTGGTGTACCCAAACATAAAAAAAAATCCAGTTTTTATACTTTAGAAATTAATTTGGGCAAGAAATTAATTGGATCAAAAGGTGGAAACTTTAACCCAGATAAAGATATAAGCTCATATCTAAAATTATTAAATTTAGAAGGCAAAGATAAAAAAAAAATTATAAAGAACATAATAAAATTGGAAGATATAAATGATTTAATTAATGAGACAAAAAAAGGAAATATTATTGGAAAGTCTGTAATTGTTTATTAATAAAAAAAGTATAAGCTTAAAAAATGAATATTGATTTAACAAATAGAATAGCTTTAGTGACTGGTGGAGCAACTGGCCTTGGGAAGGGTATCGCAAAAGCTTTATCTGATTCCAATGCTACAGTGATAATTACATCTAGAAAAAAGAAAGATATTAAAAATACCCTAAAAATATTAAATAAAAAATGCAAAGGGTATAATTTGGATTTGACAAAAAATAATGATTTAAAAAAATTAGAAAAAAAAATTTTAAAAGAATTTAAAAAAATTGACATTTTAATAAATAATATTGGACACACACTTGGAGTAAAAGATCCATTTTCTAGTGTAAATAAATGGAAGAAAGTTATGGACTTGAACTTTTTTACTGCAGTTAATGTAATAAATACTTTTATAAAGTATATGAAAAAAAATAATTGGGGGAGGATTATTAATATAACCTCAATTGCAGGTATTGAGATAAGTGGTCCCTCTAGTTTCAATGCATCTAAGGCAGCTTTAACAGCATATTCAAGAAGTGTTGGAAGACAACTGGCAATAGACAAAAAAAATATTGTTATGACCGCAGTTGCTCCTGGAGTTATTGTTACTGAAAAGGGTCACTGGAATAGAAAGACTATTAAAACAAAACATGCAAAAAATTATTTAAAGAATAGGACAGCCCTTGGTCGTTTCGGAACAATGGACGAATTTACTGGAATAATAGTTTTTTTATCATCAGAAAAAGCCTCTTTTTTTCATGGTTCAATCCTGCAACCAGACGGTGGTCAATCTAGACAATATATGAGTTTTAACTACTTATAAACTAATATGGGAATTGGTACCACAGAACTACAATTTTTACTTTATTCTAAAAATAATTTTGGTGAATTTAAAAAAGTTTTAACTCTAGGAAGACAACAAATTGGAATAGAAAATTTTGAAATAAAAAAATTGTTGAATAAAGATTGTAAATATAAAATTTATGATTATTGCGAAGAGTTACTCAAAGATCAATTTGGTGCAACAGAAGTTCATTCAATTGATTTTTCTGATTATGAGGGCTGTACTTTTCAACATGATATTGGTGAAGAAATTAACTTAGATTTTAAATATGACACCATAATTGATTTTGGTACAACTGAACACATTTTTAATGTAGGTCAAGCTTTTAAAAATATTCATAAAACTCTAAATGTTGGAGGAAGAGTCTTGCACTCTAATCCTGCCAATTCCTTTAATGGACATGGATTTCACCAATTTTCACACGAATTATATTTTTCTCTTTATTCAAAAAAAAATGGATACATAAATACCAAGGTTTTTTTGAATGATTTTTCAAATAAACATAAAGGTTATTGGTTTGAAATTAATATTTCAAAAAGTGGAAAAAGAGTAGAATATTGCTGTAAAGAGTCTGTAGGAAATCTTGTACATACTATAAAAAATAATGAGATTGATAGCTTAATAGTTCATCAAATATTGTACGACCAAGTTTGGGTCAAAAATAGTAAATCAATAAACAAAAATAAAAAAAGTAATATATGGCAAATAATAAAAAAAAATATTAAAAAAATTCCTTTCTTTTTTATAATTACTTTTCTAAAAAAAAAATATTATGAAAAATTTATTGCAGGTATAAAGCACTTTGATAAACACCCTCAGATAAAAAAAACTCTAATTAATAATTTAATATACAAATAAATTTTCATGAAAATAATAGCACTAGTTTTAACTTATAACTCAGAAAAATTTATTGGAAAGGTATTGGATAGTATTCCTAAAAAATTGTTTAGTGATATTATTTGTTCTGATGATGGTTCTAAAGACCAAACTACTAAAATAATACAAGAAAGAAATTTTAAATTCATAAAAGCAGAAACAAATGGAGGATATGGTTCAAATCTTTTTAGAGGTTTAAAGGCTTGTTTTGATGAAGGAGCTACACATGTAGTAGAAATTCATGGTGATGGCCAGTATGACCTAAATTTTTTACCGGATATGTTTAAAAAATTTTCAGAGGAAAAAGACTTGGTTTTAGGAAATAGATTCTACAAGAAAAAAAGAGCAATAGAGAATGGAATGCCTTATTATATTTATTATGGAAATCATCTCCTTACATTTATTGGTTCGATAGGATTAGGACTGAAATCACAGGATTTGTTCCCTGGATTTAGAGGTTATAGCAGAAAATTTTATAACACAATTTGCAACACTAAATTTTCAAATGGTTATCAACTTAGCTTTGAAATAATTGCAAAGTCTCAATTTGAGAGATTAAAAATAGATTTTGTTCCATGCGAAAATCACTATGATGGTATAACCGCTCCTTTAAGCTATGCTGTTATAGCTTATGTGCATACTGCATGGATAGGCTTTCTTTACAGATTAGCTAAAATAGGAATAAAAATTGGTATTTTTAAGTAAAATAATTAATATAAAAAACAAACATCTTTCATTTAATTATAATGATTTTTTTTATTACTAATAAATTACAAAATTTTTATAGAAACGAACCATCATTAAGAATTTTACTTTTTATCTTACTAGCAATTCAAATCCTGGTAGGCAAAGTAGTTTTGACGCCTTTCTTAATAAACTATGATTTGACTGTTTATAAAGATATTATGGATGGGCCAGGATATATTAATTTTGATTTTACAAATTTAAAAATTATTTTAGATCAGCAAAGAACATTTGGCGCACCTCTAATTATTAAAGTTTATACTTTATTCGACAAAGAACTTACAAACTGGCCAAATTTCATTTTTGTAATTTATTCTTTTTCAAATTTAATACTTTTTTATTCTTTAATTAAAATAAATTTTAGTAAAACTTTTTCATTTTTATTTGTTCTAGGTCTTATTTGCAGCAATACTCTTTATTCTTATACAGCCTATTTGTCAGAATTATTAGGAATTTCTCTTGTAATTTTAGCTTTAAGTTTCTTTTTTTTAGGCACAAAAAGAAATAATATTTTTCTTTTGTTGATTTTCTCAATTTTTCTTTTTTTTTCTTATCAAGTAAGACCTGGTTTTGTTGTAATAACACTTTTTCCTATTTTTTATTATTTTTTCAGAAATCTAAAAATCAATTTTAAAATAATTTTTTTTTCATTAGGACCGCTAGTATTTTTCCTAATTTTAAGATTTATTTTAATTGGACATATTGGATTGGTTTCTTTTAATGCGGGCTTACCTGCTCACTCTATGATTTATTTAGATAGAAATGAAATTGATAAACTTTCATCTTATAATCAAGAGCTTGCGGCCAAATTTTTTGAGAGAAAAGAAAAGTTATATTATCCATGCAATTTAGACTCTACGACTGAACAATATATTTTTTTTAATTCAAAAAAAAGGTTTGAAGAACCCTACAAAAAAAACCCTTATTCGGATGTTACTTATGGTCAACTTCCTTGTTGGAATGATTATCATATGATGACTTGGTTAGAGACAATCAAAATTATAAAAAAAATTGAGCCTTTCGAAGAAGGTGATGACAGAAATGAAATAGCATGGAATCATGTTAAAACTCTTGCAGACTTTTGGAATAAGTCTGCACCATTAAATGAAATTAACTCTGTATTAGTAAATTTTTCATCAGAAGTAATGAAAATTCATAAAAAGGAAATTTTTTTTAGATTTTTAAAATCTCCAGTTTACCTTTTAAAATTACATAGGGATTTAAATAGTAATTTAATTTTTCTATATATTATAATTTTTCTATGTATATTATTTTTAAATAGACAACCAAAAAATGATCAAAAATCTATTTATAATTTAAGTAATGAGACAATATTATTGGTCTCTTTTTTATTCATAACTGGAGGAAATTTAATTATATTATATTTACATCAAAACGGAACTCCAAGAGATACTTTAGTACACACATTTTATTTAGTTCCTCTGGTTATGAGTTATATTGCTTTCCTGATTTATAAAAATTTATCTGAAAGTATAAAATTATAATTTTATTGAAATTAATTATTTATTTTTTTATACCTAATCATGAAAAATATCTTGGTTACAGGTTGTGCTGGTTTTATAGGTTTTCACATTAGTAAAAAGTTGCTTGAGCGCAACTACTTTGTAATTGGTATAGATAATTTAAATTCTTATTATGATGTAAAATTGAAAAAATCTAGACTTAAATCACTTAAGGTGAATAAAAAATTCAAGTTTTACAAAGGTGATATTAAAAACATCAAAACATTAATCAAAATTTTTAAAGAAAAGAAGTTTTCAAAGATAATACATTTAGCTGCACAACCTGGCGTTAATTATTCATTTATAAATCCGAAAAGTTATATTGATAATAATTTAATCGGTTTCGCAAATATTCTTGAACTAGCAAGAAAAATTAAATGTAAACATCTTGTTTTTGCTAGTAGCTCAAGTGTTTATGGCTTAAACAAAAAATATCCATTAAGGGAAGTTGACAATGTAGATCATCCAATCTCGACATATGCAGCAACAAAAAAATCCAATGAAATTATGGCTCATGTTTATGCATATAATTTTAATATTAAAATAACTGGTATCAGATTTTTTACAGTTTATGGACCGTATGGAAGACCAGATATGTCTATACTTAAATTTATTAATAATATTTACAAAAATAAAAAAATTGATGTTTATAATAATGGTAACAACTTTAGAGATTTCACTTTTATTGATGATGTTACTGATAGATTATATTTTCTCTTAAATTACAGCAAAAGTTACTCTAAACAAAAAAAAAAAATTTATGATCCACATGAAAGCATTTCAAATTTCAAAATATTTAATATTGGAAACTCAAAATTAATTAAAATGACAAACTTGATAAAACTAATCGAGAAAAATCTAAATTTAAGTGCTAAAAAAGTTTTTTTACCAAAACTAAGAGGAGATTTACAAAAGACATTTGCAGATAATAGGGAACTAAAAAAAATAATGAAAAATTTTAAAGTGACATCATATGATGAAGGTATAAAAAAAACTATTGATTGGTATAAAAAGTATAAATTTTAGTTTATCTTTTTTTAAAAATTTTAATTAAATTTGTTACCGTATTATCAGTAATTATTCTTTTTCTTTTTAAATAAGAAAAAATCCTCAGCAAAAATTGGTCAAATTTCATTATTATGCGCTTAAATAAATTATCTTCTGGAAGTGGTTGAAAATTTGTTTCTTTAAGAGGTAACTCCTCTTTTTGATCAACATAATAATATAAAGCAATTGATTTTCTTATTTCATTATTTTTTGGATTAAATAATTTTGGGTGCCCATGATAAGAATTTTTATTTGTGTTAAAAATTACAACAGAATTAAAGTCTGGTAAATAATCAACTTTCTCTTTCAAATCTTTACTATAGAGCTCTATATTGCCATTATATTCATCACTAAATCCTTTGTTAAAATAAATAAGTAAGTTTATTTTTCTCTCCCAAGTTTTATTAATAATATGAGATTCAAAATCTGAGTGTACTTTTAAATAACCATTTTTTTTTGTGACGTGAATTCCACCTCCTTCTAGGCCTGGATCAGATATTAAATTTTGAATACCAGTAAGTTTTTCTAGATTAGAAATAAACTCTTTTGAATTTAAGAAATCGATCAGCTTTTTAGTTTTTTGGCCCATTTTATTTTTATCATTAAGAGCATATTTCTTTGTGTTTGACACAAAATAAGGGTTTAAATTATCCAAGCTTTTGATTATTTCTTTGTCAATTTCTTCACATACGGTTTCATTTAAAAAATTTTCAAAATGAATATGTGAGAAAATTTTGTTATTTAAAAATTTTTCTCTATATATTGCCAGATTATTAAATTTTGATTGTATCATTTAATTATGAAATTAAGTGCTTATAGCAACTTTTAAATTAGTTGATTTATTATCATTTTTCAATAGAAACCTTAGTTACAATTTTAATAATAAAACTTAGTATCAATAAAAATTATTTTATATGTGTAGCATCAGTGGTGTAATTAATGGTGATTTAAAGACTTTAAAAAAAATGATTTCAACTCAGTCACATAGAGCGCCAGATGATCAAGGTGTATTTGTTGAAAATAATATATTTATAGGAATGGGAAGATTAAAGATTATTGATCTTAAATCTGAAAACCTTTGTCCATACATAGATGATGATATTGTAGTTTCTTATAACGGTGAAATTTATAATTATATTGAACTCAAAAAAGAGTTAATAAAACTAAAATGGAAATTTAAAACAAATTCTGATTTAGAAGTTCTTGTAAAGTCTTGGAAACAATGGGGTTTCAAAATCTTTGAAAAACTTAATGGAATGTTTGCTTTTTGTATCTATGAGAAAAAAAAAAAACGTTTAATACTTTCAAGGGATATTGCTGGTGAAAAACCACTATATTATTCAAAAGTAGGCAAAAAATTTTATTTTTCCTCTGAAGCAAAAGCAATTGTAAGCGTTTGTAATAACGAATTAAGTAGAGATAATAAAATTTATAAAGCCTTTCAACATTGTATAAATGAGACTTTGTGGAAAAATGTTTTCCAATTACCTGCAGCAAACTATTTAGTTTTTAATTTAAATACACTTCAATTTAAAACTAAAGAATATTGGACATTTAAACCAATCAAAATTGACTTAAAAGAACCTGATGAGCAATTTAGTGAATTATTAGAAAATTCAATTAAGATTAGATTAAGATCAGATGTAAAATTTGCTTTATATTACTCTAAAGGAATGGACTCATCTTTAATTTCTACTTTTTACGAATTCAAAAATAAATTTTTTTTTAATGATCAAATAAATTGGAAAGCTGATTTTCTAAAGAAATTTAAAAAAATATCATATCATTTAGATGTTCCAGTTGGTTCATTATCTTCGTATCCATTATGGAAACTCGCTGAAAGAGCAAAAAAAAGTAAAGCAAAAGTTGTGATATCCGGTGAGGGTGCTGATGAATTATTTGGAGGTTATACAAGATATCTTCCTGTTTCTCAGGAATGGGAATTAAAAAATAAATTTACTTCTTATCAATATTTATTTAACAAATTTTATGATAAATATATAGATAGCTTTGCGAAAATAACATCGAGAAATGATGATATCGAACTAGTTAAACAGACAATTAAACCTCATTTTGAAAAATTTGATGACCCTATTAATGCTATGGGTTATTCAGATTTTAAAATAGTAATGCCAAGCTTACTTCAAATGGGCGATCGTATGGCTGCGGCTCATGGTATTGAGAATAGATGTCCCTTTTTAGATCGAAATTTAATTGAATTTGCTTTTAGTCTTCCGCACTATTTAAAAATAAAAAATTTAGAACAAAAGCTTCTAATAAGAAACCTTTTGATGAAAAAGAATTTTTTTAGTCCTTTGAAACTTCAAAAAAAAGGACTAACAATTACTTTTAATAAGTGGTTTAATATTTCAGATTGGAGTAGAGATTATTATTTTAATATGTTAAATGAAAATTGGAAAACATCTTTCGTATTAAAAAACAAGAAAAAATATGCATAAACTTTTAGTTACAGGCGCAGCTGGTTTTATAGCGCCACACATTATTGAGGAGGCTGCAAATTTAGGCTGGGAGGTTTTAGGTATAGATATTACCGAGGCTGAAGACAAAATATTAAGTAAAAACGTTAAATATTTAAAGAAAGACGCAAGAGAACTTAGTGATGATGATATTAAGGATTTTGACTTTGTTGCTCATATGGCATTTGTAACTAATATTCCATTTTCTATAAAAAATCCAATTAGCACAACTAATGATAATATAGATATGACAGTTAAACTATTAGATATTTGTACAAAAAATAATATTAAAAAATTTATTTTTCCTTCAACTGCATCTTTATATGGTCACAATAAAATTCCTTTTGTAGAAGATATGGCAATAAACCCAATCGAACCTTACAGCTGGCAAAAATATTCTTGCGAAAAACTTTGTAAAATGTGGAATAGTAGATATGATCTTAAAACATCAGTATTAAGACTTTATCAAATTTATGGAGAAAATCAGAGAAAAGATACTGCTCTAGCCGCATTTATAAATTCTAAAAAATTAGGAAAACCAATCACTTTAACAGAAACCACAGCTCAATCTTCGTTTCGAACAGGTAGAAGGGATTTTATTTACGTAAAAGATGTTGCTAAGGCTTTTATTGCAACAATGTTATCAAAAAAAACAGGAAATGGAGAAGTAATAAATATTGGGACAGGAATTACAACCACAATGGAAGAGATTGCGAATACAATAGGGGGCGAGGTCACATTTATACCAAGAAGAAATTTTGAAGTGGAGGCACACCAAGCAGATATGAAACTTTGTTATGAGTTATTAGATTGGAAACCAAAAGTAAAAGTATTAGAATGGTTATCAAATTTTGTTAAGGATGTATGAAAATAATTAGAAATAAAACCTGTAGAATGTGTGAATCTAAAAATTTTGATCTTGTAATTAATTTAGGTCAACATCCACTAGTAAATAGTTTAGTTTCAAAAAAAGACTTAAAAAAAAAAGATCCAACATTTTCAATTAAAGTTTTACAATGTAAAGCATGCAAATTGGTTCAGATAAAAGATGTAATCGATGCAAATGAAATATATAAAAATGTAGACTATTTATATTTCTCATCGGACATGCCAAAATTAGATAAATATTTTAAGCCGTATGCAAATGATTTAAAAAAAAGATTTTTAAAAAACAAAGATTTTGTTGTGGAAATTGGTTCTAACGACGGAATAATGTTAAATTTTTTTAAAAAAGACCATAAAATATTAGGTGTAGATCCAGCAACTAATGTTGTATTGAGATCAATAAAAAAAAAAATACCAGCTATCCCGTTGTTTTTTACAAGTGCAGTTGCTAGAAAAATTTCTAATGAGTGGGGTAAAGCAAAACTAATTTATGGTAATAATTGTATTGCACACCTTAACGATTTAAAAGATTTAATGAAAGGAGTTCAGTTACTTTTAGACAAAGATGGTGTATTTGTAATCGAATGTAACTATTGGGGCGGGATGGTGAAGAACACCAACTATTCACTGATTTACCACGACCATTTTTCTTACTTTTCTATTCTTCCTTGGATTAAATTTTCAAAAAAATATGGTCTTAAACCTTTCGATGCAGTTGTAACTCCAGCACAAGGCGGATCTTTAAGATTATTTTTGTCTAAAGGTAAAAAAAAGCTAACGAAAAGATATCGTGAATTAATAAATGAGGAAAAAAAGTCAGAACTTAACACACTTAAAACTTCAATTAAGTATAGAGAAAATGTGATATCTGTATCTACCAAGCTAAGAAAGTTGATTTTAAATTTAAAAAAAGATGGAAAAAAAATAGCTGGCTATGGTGCAGCCGCAAAGGGAATGACTATTCTAAAATGTTCTAATATAGGAAAAGAATTAGATTATTTTGTTGACGACTCACCAGCTAAACAAGGCTTTTATTCTCCAGTTGATCACGTTCCAATAATATCTAGAAAAATAGCAAATAAAAAACTTCCAGATTATTTTATTATTTTAGCTCCAAACTACAGTGATATTATAATTGAAAAAGAAAAAGAATTTGTAAATTCAGGAGGAAAATTTATAGTTTTAAAAAAAGGGGTTGAGGTTTTTGGATAAAAAAATTTTGTAATAATGAAAATATTTTTCCCTATCTTTTAAATATCTTACTACTTTTTTTTCTTGTTTATGAAGGTTTTTTATATTTGAGTATTTAGGATTGGAAAAATTTCTTCTATTTGAATCTTCTTTTAAAAAATCATTCAACATTATTAAAGACCAACGTAAATAACAAATTGGAAGTAGATAGGCTAAATTTTTTTTAAATCTATTATTGTCAAATTTTTTTAAGATTAATTGATTAATATTTTTCTTAAATGTATTAATTTTAATATGATGATCAGGCTGCAAAAAAAAAATTGCATATAATTTAGCCGCGTCATCTATTCCAGAATATTCAAAATCTATAAATTTTGGTTTTTTATAAATTAGGATATTATTAAAAGTGAAATCACAAGGAGATAGAGATCTGTCTTCTTTTCTAAATTTGTAATTATTTTTAAAATAATTTAGTCTTTTTAACTTATTAAATTTATCTTTAATAGTTTTTATACTTGAGGCTGAATATTTATTATTTTCTAAAATTTTAATTTTATTTGATATTTCATTTTCATAACATTCGGAGCTCAAACAAAAACCCTTTGCATATTTAAAATTTTCTTTTTGGAAATTTAGATGGTTAATTTTTTTAATAAATTTAAATGCTTCCTTTAAATATTTTCTTTTATTTGCATCATTATTTGAAATTACTTTCCCATTAATTAATTCATATTTAATTATATTTTTTTCACTTTCTATAATTTTTGGAGTTAAATTAACTTTATTTTTTTCTAAAAATTTGACAAATTTGATCTCTCTTTTGTATCGATCATCATCATTATTTGCATTGTAAAACTTTTTTACAAAAATTTTTTTTTCACTTATAATAAAGCACTTATTATTTTTTCCTGCTAAATTATTATTAATTCCTATTTTAATTTTAAAATTACGATAAATATCACTCCAGTTATGAGAAAAAGAATTTTTTGAGTTACTAAAAAGTATTTTGTGAGTTCTGTTTGGAAAATTTTTGTGATTAAAAACTTTATTTAGATCATCAATAAAGTAATCACACTTACATTCTGATATCCTATTTACTTTGTCATTTAAAGTCTTTTCAAAAAAAATATTTTTGTTAACAACTAAATTATATGGAATATATTTTTTCAAATATTGCAACGACTTGTGATGAAGATTTATTTTTTTTCCAAGAATTGGAAATTTTGTTTTGTGTGAGATAATGTTTATAATTACATTATTTTCTTTTAATAATTTTAAAAATTTTATGAACATTTTATCAATTTTTGCGTCATATATATATTTTCCATAGACCTCTCCTTGCAAAATTGTCCATTCTTTCATTGAGATTTTCTCAATTTTATTCTTTATTTTTTCTTTATTAATATTTTTTTCGTTCGGATTAATTAATTTTTTTTTTATTGCATGTTTTAGAAAGCTATAGTCATAGTTGAGTATTGTATTATCTAGATCAATTCCAATTATCATATTTATTTAAAATTTGATAAAAGATTTATAAGAGATTGTACATCTAATCTAAATTTTTTTCTGACGTTTGAAATTTCTCCTGCGCCAGTTATAAACTCCTCACCCAAATTTACATTCTTAAATAAATTACCTGTTTTATGTTTTGCTGCTATTTTCATAATAATACTACCAAGGCCACCATTACTCACATGTTCTTCAACGACTACTATTTTCTTAAATTTCTTTAAGTAAGGCAAAATCATTTTATCTTCCAAAGGTTTTATTGTATGAATATTAACTATTTCAACAGATAAATTTGATTTAATTTTTTTAACAGCCTCACATATATTCACCAAAATATTACCTGTGCTAAACACGCAAATATCATTACCTTTCTTAATTTTAGTAGGTGTTCCAAGTTTTGTATAACATTTATTCTCAAATATATTTTTCTCGTTTTTTTTCCCCATTCTTAAGTATGTGGGTCTTTTAGATTTTATTATTTGAGGCAATATAACTTTTAATTCTTTAGGATCAGCTGGGCATACAATTTGTAAATTATTAATACCATTTAAAACTGCAATATCTTCAATAGAATGATGGGTTGTACCTAAATTTGAGTAAGAAAGACCTGAACCAACTCCAACAATTACTACAGGTAAATTTGGATAACAAATATCGAGTTTAATTTGTTCAACTATTTTGTAACTATTGAAAGATGCAATTGTATAAGTAAAAGGTAAAAAACCAGATTTTGCTAATCCTGCTGCTACAGATGTCATATTTGCTTCAGAAACACCACAATTAAAAAACTTTTTATAGTTTTTTAATTTGAATTCATCAAATAATTTATTACCAATATCTCCAGCCAATAAAATTATTTTTTTATTTTTTGATGCAATTCTAGTTATTTCTTTTGCAAAAGTATTTCTCATTAAATATTTAGCATTTTTTTAATATTTTTTAATTCTTCTCGGTTAGGAATTCGATAATGCCAATTATTATCATCTTCCATAAATTCTATACCTTTTCCTTTAACGGTATTGGCTATTATGGCACAAGGCCTTTTTGATTCTTTTGCTATCTTTAATGACTTCAAAATTTGAAAATAGTTATGTCCATTTATTGACACGGTTTTCCAGCCAAATGCCTCCCATTTCTTTTTTAAATCTCCTCCAAAAATTTCTTTCGATCTTCCTGTTGCCTGCCATTTGTTACTGTCGATTAATACTATTAAATTAGATAATTTTTGCGCGGTTGCAAATCCAGCAGCTTCCCAGACACTACCTTCATTGCACTCTCCATCACTCATTAGAACAATTATATTCCCTTTTTTATTTAATAGATTATTTGAAATACTAATTCCAATACCAAATGACAATCCATGACCGAGAGATCCTGTTGAACAGTCCACACCTCTTATATTAAAATTCGGGTGCTCCTCATAAATGCTATTATTTTTTCCATATAATAATAGTTTAGATTTTGGTATTATTTTTTTTTCAGCCAAAACAGAATATAATGCCGCTGCCGCATGACCCTTACTCAAAATAAATTTATCTCTTGAAAAAGTTCTCGAATTATTAAATTTGAATACATTACCAAAATATATGGATATAAGCATATCAATACATGAAAGTGAGGAAGCTAAATGAGCAGCTTTTGCTCTAAAACTCATTTCACATATTTTGTATCTAAGTTTTCTTGATAAATATTGCAATTTTTTCATATACTTTTACAAGAGAATTTTTTTATATTTATAAAAATAATAATAACAACTTAATAATGAAAAATAAAATTTTAATAACAGGAGCTTGTGGTTATATCGGAACAAAATTGACCACTTCCCTATTAAAAGATGGTTATAATGTTATTGCTTTAGATACTCAATGGTTTGGAAATTATTTAAAAAAACATAAAAATTTAGAAATTTTAAAATGCGATATTAGAAATTTAAAAAATAGATTTTTCAAAAATGTAAATAGTGTTATTCATTTGGCATCTATATCAAATGATCCTTCATCAGATTTAAATCCAAAATTATCTTGGGAAGTAGGTCCCCTTGCAACATTAGATTTGTTGAACAAGTGTAAAAAAAATAAAGTTAAAAATTTCTTATATGCATCATCCGGAAGTGTTTATGGAATAAGTCAAAAAAGTAAAGTTGATGAAAATCATCCTTTATTACCAGTATCTGATTATAATAAACAAAAAATGGTAACTGAAAAAGTTATTCAAAATTTTTCCCATAATTTTAGAACAGTAATTATTAGACCTGCAACTGTATGTGGTTTATCTGAACGTCTAAGGTTAGATACATCTGTAAATATACTTACATATCAAGCTTATAAAAAAAAAATAATAACTGTGTTAGGTGGTAAACAAGTAAGGCCCAATATACATATCGATGATATGATAAGTGTTTATAAGTTTTTTTTAAATAACAAAAAATCAGGGATTTATAACGTTGGTTTTGAAAACTTATCAATTTTATCGATTGCAAAAATGATAAAAGAAAAGACTAAATGCACTATTAAAATTGTTAAAAGTAATGATCCTAGAAGTTACCGTTTATCCTCTAATAAAATAATTAAATTAGGTTTTAAACCAAAAAAAAATGTAATTAATGCAATAGATGAATTACTTATTTATTTTAAAAAAAATAAGTTTAATCAATCTTCATTTAATGTGAATGTAAGACATTTGATTAAAAAAAAAATTATATGAAAATATATATAATTGGAATTAATTCATTTATTGGGTCAAGCTTAGCAAGTTATTTAGTCAAAAATAATTTAAAAAAAAACATTTATGGCTGTAGCCGACAAAAATTAAACTCCAAAATTCTTAAAAAATTTAAAAATAATATAATATTTCATAAATTTGATTTAAATCATGACGTAAAGAAACTTATTAAAAAATTAGAAATTATAAAACCTCACACAATAATTAATTTTGCAGCTCAAAGTATTGTTGAAGAAAGTTGGAAATTTCCTAAGGATTGGTTTAATACCAATTTAATATCTAACATAGAACTTCTCGAATACTTAAAAAACACAAAATATTTAAAAAAATATATTTACTCATCAACACCCGAAGTTTATGGCTCAACAAAGAAAAAAATATCAGAAAATTTTAATTATTTTCCTAATACACCTTATGCTACATCAAAAGCTGCTATAGATATGCTTTTAAAAAACTATTACGACCAATACAATTTTCCTGTCATATGGACAAGAATTGCCAACATATATGGACCTGGTCAACAAACTTTTAAAATTATCCCTAAATCAATTTTATCAATAAAAAAAAAAGTAAAAATACCGTTACATGGTGGTGGAGCTTCCAAAAGATGTTTTATTTATTCTGATGATGTATCAGAGGCACTATTCAAAATTCATAAAAAAGGAAAAATTGGAAATATTTATCATATATCTAATAATAAGCAGATAACAATAAAACAATTAGTAAAAACTATTTCGCGACTAATGAATAAAAATTTTAATCAAATATCAAAAATTAGTAAAAAAGATAGACCTGGCAAAGACTTAGTGTACTATATGTCCTCAAGGAAATTAAAATCTAGTCTAAAATGGAAATCAAAATTCAATCTTCAAGATGGAATAAAACAGACGATAAATTGGATTGATAAAAATTATTATTATTTAAATAAATCAAAATTAAAATATGAACATAAAAAATAAGATTATAAGTTTTAAGGAACTTTCTAATTTAAGAAAAAAACTTAAAAATAGAAAGATTGTCTTATCACATGGAACATATGATTTTTTTCATTATGGCCACTTGGTTCATCTAGAAGAATCAAAAAAGTTTGGCGATGTTCTTGTTGCAAGTATAACAGCAGATAAATTTATAAAAAAAGGAATAAATAGACCTATTTATAGTCAAACTCAAAGAGCTAACTTTTTAGCCTCAATTAAATTTGTTGATTACGTTGTTATTGTAAATTCGTTAAGCGCTGTTGAAATATTAAAAGATCTAAAACCAGATATTTACTCAAAAGGGATAGAATATAAAAACAGATCAAATGATTTTACAAATAAAATTAATAAAGAAATAAACATGTTGAAAAAATATAAGGGAAAAATATTCTATACTGATCAACCAGTTTTAAGCTCGTCAAATATAATAAATAATTTTAAATTATTATCTAATGATGATGTGAGCAATTTTCAAAGACAATTCAAAAAAAACACCAAATTTTCCGATTTTCAAAAAAAATTTAATAATTTAGAAAATAAAAATATTTTAGTTATTGGTGATGCTATAGTAGATGAGTATGTATTTACATCTGCATTGTCTAAGTCACCTAAAGAAGAAATCATATCAGTAAAAGAAGAAAGCAAAAAAATTTATCCTGGTGGAATATTTGCGACAGCAAATAATATTTCTAACTTTGTAAAAAAAACAACTCTTATAACTGCTTTAGATAAAAAAAATTCTTTTTATAAAAAAATAAAAAATAAATTAAACAAAAATTTAGTAAATGTTTTTTATAATGATAATAATGTGAACTTATCACTAAAAACTAGATATTTAGATGTTTCAAATCGTAAATTATTTCAGACGAATAAGCTAAATTTTAAATCTCTTGAAAATAAAACTGAAAATAAAATTTTAAAATTTCTTAATAAAAACATAAAAAAATATGATCTTATCGTTGTCAATGATTTTGGTCACGGGCTACTTACCAAAAAAATAATAGATTATTTACAAGCTTATTCCCACAAATTAGCTGTAAATGTTCAAACGAATAGTGCAAATTTTGGCTATAATTTTTTCGATAAGTATAAGAAATGTTACTATCTTTCTTTAGATGAGCCTGAAGTCAGGTTTGGAATTAGAGACCGTGAAAGTGAAAGTAAAGTGTTATTTCAAAAAATTCTTAATAAAACAAAATCAAAAATAATATCTATTACTTATGGATCAAATGGCACTAAAGTATTTAGTCAAAATAGAATCGCAAATTTACCTGCGTTCTCAAAAAATGTAGTTGATACTATGGGTGCTGGGGATGCTTTTTTTGCTATATCGTCAATATTTATAACAGAAGATAATAATCCTGAAAATATTGGATTTATTGGAAATTTAGTAGGTGCCTTAAAAATTCAATACTTAGGTCATGAAAAATATATTGATCGACAAAGTTTACTTGGATATCTAAAATCATTTCTAGCTTAATTTTCAATTTTAGAAAAAAAGTTAATGATAAAAATCAGTAAATTATTCAAAAAATTATTAATATTATTAAATAAATTATTAAAATTTAAGTTTACATCTAGAAATATGTTTGGCTCAACAGGACACACCGTGGCAGAATTAGACTACTTTTTCAAATTGGTACATAAATATAAAATTAACAAATTTAGAATAATCTTTTTATCAAATAACAACATTATGGCAGCAGAAGCGTACAAATTATTTTCAAAATTTTTTTTCTTCAGTATAATTTCTGATAAAATAGATTATCTTTTAAAAAAGTATATATTAGACGAACCTAATAATCTTGGTATTGATTTTGGATTAAGCTCAATTAAATTTGGTCACGAACCTGGAAATTCTCCTATAAAGCTCATGTTCAAAAAATATAATAATTATTTTAAGTTAAATTCTAATATACAAAATTTTAATCCTTTCAGACAAATTCCATTTTCAAAAAATTTAAATTCATTTTTGAACAAGCATATTGGTAATTCAAAATACATTGTTGTACAAATCAAAGATAAACCTGGCAATTCAACAATACTAAAAACAGATCCTAACACTTACATTAAATCAATTAAATTTTATCAAAATCAAGGTTTTAAAGTAATATTTGCTGGCAGAAGAGAAAAAATACCCAGAATTTTTGAAGCATTAGGTGTGATTGATTACGGCAAATTTGAAAAACCAACTTTTCAAACCGATTTAAATTTAATATCAAAGTCTGAATTGGTCATATCATCTGCAAGTGGATTTGCTTGTATAGCACAAGTTTATGATGTTCCATGTGTTTACTCAAACTCGTGGCAAATTGTTTTGACACCTAGTTCTAAATATTGTGTTCATTTGCCATATCTTTTTTCATCAAAAGAAAACCAACAATTAGTGCCCTATAAAGAAATTATTGATCTTTATTTAACAAAATACAATCAAACGTTTTTGGGTCACGATAAATATGATGTTATACAAAATAGTGATGTTGAGATTTTAGAGGCATCTAAAGAAGCCATTATGTTAAAAAAAAAATATACCCAACCTTCAGATATTTATTTAAGATTTAAAAATAATTACAAAGATTTACCAATAAAGTTTTGTGAAACAAGGATATCAGATTATTTTATAAGTAAATATCCCCAACTATTTTGATTTATTTATAGCGTAATTAAATTGTTTGATAATTATATTTTCTAATTTCTTAGGATCATTAAAATAACATTTGTACCAGTCTAGTGTTAGTTTTAATCTTTGATTTATGTTTAAATTAAAATCATATTTAATTTTTTTCCTTATTTTACTGTTATCCAACCTTAAATAGTTTTTTTCATTAAACTCTTTTCTTTTCAAAAAATATACATTTTTAATTAAGTATTTGGAATTAGAAATAATTAAACATCTATTTATTATCCAAGAAATATTTTTTTCATCTTTTTTATTTGGTCCAATATTCCAATCAGAATAATTTTGCTTATTTTTTTTAAGTTTCATAATTAAATTACTTAAGCAAATGCATACTTCTATTATATGAACCCAAGGTCTGGTTGAATATCTACTTCTCACGAGAAGTTTTTTATTTTCAAATATCAATTTAACAATATCTGAAATTATTCTTTTTTTATTCCAGTCACCACCTCCAATTATATTTCCTGACCTGACATTACAATAATGGGTCTTCTTATTAGAGTTTAAAGAAGCCCATGTTTTTGTAAGTAAATCACTACATGTTTTGCTATAACTATATGGATCATCACCTCCAAGTTCATCTGTCTCTTTATATTTATAGTTTATTTTATTTTTATTTTTATAAACCTTATCTGTTGTAAAATTGATTATTACACTTGCATTCTTTATTTGGCTAAAAACATTCAATGAAGACAAAATATTATTCTTTATATATATGTCAGGTTCATTCACACCTTCAAAAACTAGAGGTTTAGCGGCAAGATGAATAACGAAGTCAAATTTTTTATTTTTAAATATTTTAAATTTATTTTTTTCGCATATATCAAAATTATAATGCTTTATTTTACTTTTAATTTTCAAAATACTAAAAATATTGTTTACATTTGCTTCACGCGTTGAAACACCTGTTATTTTACATCCAAGTTTGTAAAAGTAATATGTTATCCAAGAACCAACAAAACCAGTATGGCCTGTGATTAAAATTTTTTTATTTTTAAAAAAATTTTTTAAAACTTTGTCAAAAATTATATCTTCCATATTATTTTTTTTTAAGATGATTTTCTAAAATCTTTTTATCTTTTAAATTATCTAAACACTGCCAAAATCCATTATGACTAAATGCAACAAAGTTTCTCATTTTAGAGAGCTTAGGAAGATAATAAAATTCAATACTTTTATTATTTTTAATATATTTAAATATCTTATTGGAAAACACAAAGAAACCTCCATTTATTAATTGTCTTTTTGGTTTCTCAATAAAATTTTGGACCAAACTATTTTTTTTAGATAATTTTAAAATTCCAAAACTTGAATTTTTTTTTACTGCAGTTACTGTTGCGATCTTATTCATTTTAATATGAAATTTTAGGAGTTTTTTTAAGTTTATATCAGACAAGCCATCACCATAAGTTAAAAAGAAATTTTCCTCTTTATTTAAGTATTTTTTTATTTTAAATAACCGTCCTCCTGTTTCAGTATTTAATCCAGTGTTTACAACTTTTATATTTTTAAATTTTGATTTATTAAAATATTTTTTTATTATTTTGTATTTATAACCTCCACATATAATAAAATCATTAAATCCATAAGATTTATAAATATTTATTATATGTTCAATTAAAGGTATTCCTCCAACCTTAATCATTGGTTTAGGTTTATACTTTGTTTCCTCATAGATTCTCAAACCTTTACCACCAGCCAAAATAACTGTTTTCATATTAATAAGTTTAATAATTAATTTATTTATATATATATTTAAATTTTTTATAAATCACTAAATGTTAATTTTTTTAAAAAACATAAAATTTTATATTTTTAATCATAGATATTATTTTTATATAAAATTGCTCATAAAAAATTTAATTAATTTAAATATTTTTAAATCTTTAATTTCTAAAAAACATATCTCTTCTATAGGTAATTTTAAAGTAAATCTGAACCCATTTATTTATGAAGAATTATTGCTCATAGATAATCCAAGGATCAATGATATAGATTATATACAATCACTAAGAAACTTCATTGATCAGAATGTAAATTTTTATTTGTACAATGTTAAGTCTAATTTATTGCCATTATTTTTGTCAAAAACTTTATATTCCAACGTGCATATCTATAACTTAAAAAAAAAAAAATTAAAAAGTAAAAAAATTAAATATTATCAGGATTTAAATAAATTTTTTATAAATGCACACTTATCAAACAAAATACAAAATATTTTAATTACAGATAAAATAGATAACTTAGATTTAATTAAAACTAAGTTTAAATTTATATTTTCTAGAAAAAAATTATCTGATAAATCATTTTATAAATATGAGTATATTTATGATGTTTATGGCAAGATACATTTTAGTGAAATAAACGTTATAAAAAAGTATTATCTCTATACTAATCAAAAGTTACTAAACGACAAAACAGATAATTCAATAACAGCAATATCTTTACTTAAAAGTTTAGACATTTATCCCTTTGACATTTGTTATGAGAGCGTCTTGCCCTTTGTGAAAGAACTAATTTTAGGCATTGATAGTAAATCATTTAATTTTAGATATAAAGAGATTTTAAATAGGTTTTTATATCAAACTAAATTTAAGAAAAAAATTAAAATTAAGTTTTTTGACTTTAATACAAATACAACAAATAATTGCTATATTAAGGCAAGGTGGATTGCAGATGTTAACAATAAATTAACAAATGAAGTTTCATCAAAGTACCTGTGTTATGTCCAAGCTGATGAAGTATTTGAATATTCACTTAAGCATGACTTTAAAAATATTTTGAAAAAAAATTCAGATGAACTAAATATAAATTTTTTACATTTTATTTATGATTTCAATCACATTAGAGACCCGAATTATGCAGCATATAACAATATGGGTAGAGTTTATAAAAAAAATTTGTTTACAAGCACTCATGATGGCTGTGGATTTAAAAAAATAAACGATAAAAGATCAAATATAATCTACTCAAAAAAAAATATTTTTCATATCGGCTATATATATAATTACAAAAAAAAAATACTAAAAAATTTAAGTAAAAAAGAAGGGATATTTAGATCCTCAAGATCAAATTTTTATAAAAACTTGAATTTAGTAAAAGTAAATAAAGACAATAAAATACAACTTATAAACACAATTAAAAGATATAAATATTTAGATGGTTATAAGAAATTAAAAAAATTTATATAAATGTTAGTAAATAAACTAAAAAAATATTTAAACTTTGAAAATGGGTTTTTCATTGAAGTTGGAGCTCATGATGGAATATTTCAGTCAAATACTTTAAATTTAGAGGAAAGTCTTGGATGGAAAGGAATTTTAATTGAACCATCTTTAAATGCTTATTTAGAATGCATTAAAAACAGACCAAAAAGTATTTGCATTAATTTAGCTCTTACATCTTTTGAACAATATAAAAAAAAAGAGTTTGTATTTGGTGATTTTAATAGCAGCCCAATGTCATCAGTTGCAGCAAATCGCTCTGGATTTTCAAAATTCGAAAATTTAAAAAATTATTTGTATGGAATAACAAAAAAAAAATTAAGACCCGTGTCAGCTGCACCATTGCAATTAATAATCGATAAAATTGGAATAGATAAAATAGACTTTTTATCACTTGATGTAGAAGGATTTGAATATGAGGTTTTAAAAGGAGTTAATTTCAACAAATGTAGACCAAAATATATATTAATAGAGGTAAGAGAAATACAAAAAAAAAATATTTTTGATTTGATGTTAAGTTTAAATTATACTTTTTTAGAAAATATTTCAAATTATAATAAATCGGATTTTCCAAAATGGGATGGAACGCACCAAGATTATTTTTTTAAATCTAATGATTGAAAATTTAACATCATATAAATATTTTACATTACAATTAGTAAAAAAACATATTGTTAATCAATATAAGCAAACAATCTTAGGTCCTAGTTTGCAAATATTAAACCCATTTTTGCAAAGTGGATTATTTGCGATTATTTTTGGTAAAATATTAGATATTAATACAGATGGAATTCCGAATTTAGTATATTATCTTGTATCAGTAACTTTATTTAATTTTTATAGAACAGCGACACTAAAAAGTTCAATAATCTTCACTAGTTATGCCACTTTATTTAAATCTTTCTATTTTCCAAAAATTTTAATGTCAATTTCAATCATACTTGAAAGTGTAATATTATACTTTTTCCAATTTTCTATAATGTTAATTATACTTTTTATATTTTATGGAGATATTGTTAATATTTCTTTTTTGAATATTTTAATTTCTTCAATTCCACTTGCACAATATGCATTAGTAGCTTTAGCGTCAGGAATGATTTTATCTAGTTTAACTTTTAAATACAGAGACTTAGTAAATTTCATCAGTTATATAATGCAAGGTTTATTTTTCTTAACACCAGTAATTTATTCAAGTTCAAAAATAATTAATAATTATGAATGGTTTTTTCATTTAAACCCTCTTTTTTATTCTATCAAATATTTCAAATATTTATTTTTTGCTACAGATCACCCTGAAATTAAATATTTATACTCTAATTTAACAGTTACTTTTATTTTACTATTAATAGCATTAAAACTTTTCAATTATGCAGATAAAAGATTTGATGACTTTGCTTAAAATTATATGAAAAAAAATTTTTTAGAAATTAAAAATATTTATAAATCTTATAAATTAGGTGAAACAAATTTTTCATCGTTTACAGAAGATGTTAAAGTATTTTTTAACAAGAATATTAAAAAAAAAAATACAAAATTAATTTTAAGAAATTGTTCAATTTATTTGAAAAAAGGCGATAGTGTAGCAATTCTTGGGAAAAATGGAGCTGGTAAATCTACTTTATTAAAAATAATATCTAAAATTGCATATCCAGATCAGGGGCATGTAAGATGCAAAGGTAAAATAGCTTCCATGTTATCAATTGTTAACTCTCTTGAGCCAGATTTCACTGGAGTAGAAAATGTATTCTTCTTAGGAGCCGGAATGGGATTTGGAAAGGACGAAATCACAAAAAAATTAAATCAAATACTTAATTTTTCTGAAATTGGCGAGTTTAAAGATACGCCTGTAAAAAGATACTCAGTTGGAATGAGAATAAGATTATCCTTTTCTATATGTCTCAATTTAAACAATGACATAATTCTAGCTGATGAGGTTCTCACTGTTGCAGATAGTTATTTTCAAAACAAATGTATTAAATTTTTAAAATCAATTATAAAAAAAAAACAAAAAATAATATTTTTTGTATCTCATGATAGAAATTTAAATTTAAAAATATGTGATAAAGGAGTAATCTTAAAAAATGGTAATCTAAGTGAAATATATGATATTAAAAAAGCTTATAATTATTATGATAATTTAAAATAAAATGACAAAAATATTGAAAAAAGTTTGGATAACAGGTCCAAATGGTATGGTTGGAAGTTCTTTAATTAGAAATTTAAAAAAAAAATATAAAATACTTTCAATAAATAAAAAAAAATTAAATTTATTAAACCAAAAAAAAGTATTTGATTACATAAAAAAAAATAAACCAGATATAATTATAATGTCAGCAGCTAAAGTCGGTGGCATATACGCAAATGATAATTATCCAGGAGAATTTATTTATGAAAATATACAAATTCAGAATAATATAATAGAGGGTGCTAGAATTTATAAAATAAAAAAATTAATTTTTATTGGATCTTCTTGTATTTATCCAAGAAATTGTAAGCAACCGATAAAAGAAGAATATTTACTTACTGGCAAACTAGAAGAAACAAATCAATGGTATGCAACAGCAAAAATTGCAGGATTAAAAATGGTGGAAGCATATAAGAAACAATACAATTTAAACTTTGTTTCTGTTATGCCATGTAACATGTATGGTCCAAAAGATAATTATGATGAAAAAAACAGTCATGTAATGGCAGCTTTAATAAGAAAGTTTTGTATTGCAAAAAAAAAACAAAAAAGAGTTGTTAAAGTCTGGGGGACTGGTAAGCCATTAAGAGAATTTCTTTATGTTGATGATTTTTCAAAAGCTGTTTTAAAAATAATAAACAAATACTCAGACGCTGAACCAATAAATATTGGCACAGGTAAAGAAATATCTATTATAAATTTAGCAAAAAAAATATCTAAACTTGTCGGCTTCACAGGTAAAATTTTACTGGATAGTAGATATCCAGATGGAACACCTAGAAAAGTTTTAAATATAAAAAAAATAAAGAAACTAGGATGGCGGCCAATAACAAGCTTAGATACAGGAATAAAAAATTCAATTAATGATTACAATAAAGAATATTTATTATAATAAAATTTGTAAATAAAATATGGTAGATAAGGTTTCTATTTTAGTACCTTTGAGCAATAATGAACCTAAATCAGATGTTGCAATAAATAGTATAATTGATCAAAACTACAGAAATTTGGAAATACTTGTTTGTCTTAATGGAAATACTAATAGTTTTAATAAAAAGATAAAAGACAAGTATAAAAAATTTAAAAATGTAATTTTTTATAATTATAAAAAAAAAAATATTGTTGACTCTCTCAACTTTCTTATTGAAAAAAGTAGGGGAAAATATTTGGCACGTTTTGATGCTGATGACATTAATTATAAAAATAGGATTACAAATCAGCTTAAATACTTAAAAAAAATGCGTGTAGATTTTTTATCTTCTAACTGCAATGTTTATTATAATAATAAATTCTCATATGCTCATAAAACTGATTTGTCTAAAAGTTTTTATACAAATCCTATAATTCACCCAACTATTTTTCTAAAAAGAGATATTTTAACAAAATATAAATATAATCAAATTCCTTTTGCTGAGGATTATGAACTATACTTACGATTATATCTTTCTGGTTACAAGCTTAAAAATATAAGCAAAAATCTAATTATATATAATTTAAATACTAAAAATATAAAGGATCATAAAAGAGCCTTTTATCTTTTTTTATCAACACTAGTAGTTTCAAAAGGTTTTAGAGATAAATTAAAAATAAATCCAAATTTTTTCTCTAAAATAAAATTAGATAAAAATTTTGCTAATTCGTACAATTTTTATATGAAAAAATTTATTTTAAATAGAAATAAATATACTAAAATTTTTTTTGGTATATTTTTTATAATATTCAGTCATAAGTTAATAAAAAAAAATATTTTAAATTATTTATTTTTTAGAAAAAACAAATTATCACTAATTAAAACCAAAAAAAAAAATAATCTTAGTAATCGAGATCTAGTTTCTTTCATAGTGCCAACCTTTAATTCTGAAAAAACAATCTATAAAACATTAAAAAGTATCTTTGATCAAACTTATACTAATAAAGAAGTCATAGTTGTAGATAACAGTAAAAATAATGAAACAATAAATATTATCAATAAGCATTTTAAAAACGTAAAAATTATTAAGTTAAAAAAGTATGTTATGCCAGCTGAAGCTAGAAATATTGGAGTTAGAAATACAAGTAAAAACTCCAAATTTTTAAGTTTTTGTGACTCAGACGATATTCTCAAACCTAACAAAACAAGTTATCAAGTAGAAAAAATGATATCTGAGAATTCAGAAATTTCTTGTGCAAATGCAGATTTCTATAATGTAAAACAAAAAAAACTTTATAAAAATTATTTTAATTACCCGTTTCAGCAAATAAATTTTAAAGATTTGTGTTTTAAAAATATTGTAATAACTAGCTCTGTAATTGTTTCAAAAAAATTATTTAACTCAGTAAATGGTTTTCCGGAGTCTAATTATTTTTATTCTTATGAAGATTATTTTTTGTGGTTAAAAATTCTTAATAAAACTAAAATTAGTTTTTTGGATAAGAGTCTGTTGATTTACATGGATAATCGTGAAATTTCTGCAAGTTCAAGATCTAAAAATATCTTCAATCAGAGATTAAGAATATTATTTTACTATATTAAATTTAAAAATTTTAAAATTATTAATTACATTGTTTTAGGCAACTTAAGACTTGCACATAATTGGATAGAAAAAAAATTATTAAAAAAAAGTGAAAATGAATATATTAATTTGCTCTGAATTCTTCTATCCGTCTGTTGGGGGTGCTCAAAAAGTTGCATTCGAGCTGTCAACTAACCTAAAAAAAATGGGTCATAGAGTACATGTGGCCACATCAAGAATAGACAGTAAACAAAAAAAGTATGAAAAAAAATTTGATATATCAATAAATAGATTTGATATATCTGGTAACTACATAAAAGGTATCAAAGGAGAAAAAGAAAAATATTTAAATTTTTTAAAAAAGGGAAATTTTGACACAATTTTATTTTACGCTGCTCAACAATGGACTTTTGATGCTGTTTTGGATCATTTAGATAAAATAAATTCTAATCTATATTTAGCAACTTGTGGTTTTTCAAGACTTAATAATATTAGATATAGAAATTATTATAAAATTTTATCAAAAAAGCTAAAAATACTAAATTGCAATATTGTTCATTCAAATACTTATCAGGATGCTAAATTTTTAAATAAATATAGAATAAAAAATAAAGTTTTAATTCCAAATGGTGCAGGGAATGAATTTATAAAAAAAAATAAAAAAAACTTTTTAAAAGAAATTGGGATAAACAAAAATGATGTCAATATTCTGAATGTTGCAAGTTTTAAATTTAATAAAGGACAAGATCTATCAATTATGTCTTTTTTTCTTTTAAGAAGTCCAAAAAAATTAAATTTAATATTGATAGGAGATAGATTTGGATCAATTTTTTACAAAGCTTATCTTCACCTATTAAAGTATTTTGTACAAATTTGTTGCAAATCTAAGAAGATTTATTTTATTCAAAACATAAATAGAGAATATGTAATTTCTAGCTTTTTTGAGTGTGACTTTTTTCTATTTACATCAAGATTAGAGTGTTCACCTCTTGTTTTATTTGAGACAAGCGCCGCAGGACTGCCATTTTTTTCTACAAAAGTCGGTAACTCAGAAGAAATATCAAAATGGTTGAAAAGTGGATTTGTTTTTTCAAACATAATATTTTTATCAAGGTTTTTTAACAAAATTTTATGTAAAAAAAATACTGGAAAATTTTCAAATAATGGAATTAATAATTTTAAAAAACATTACAATTGGAATAAAATTACTAAAAAATACCTAAAGGTTTTTAAAAAATTTAATAATAAACATGTTTATTAGTCTTAAAAGTATCATTCAAAATTATAACTTGAAAATTAAAGGAGTAATTCACATTGGAGCACATAAAGGTGAAGAGCTTTCATCATATCTTAAAAATAATATTAAAAATATTATATTAATAGAAGCTAATAATGAATTGATAAAATATCTAAAATTAAAAAAAATTTATTATAACCTTTTTTCAATGAAAATAGACATTTTTAATTTTATTGCCTATAACCAAGAAAATCTTGATCTTGAATTAAATATCACTTCAAATACTCAAAGTAGCTCTATTCTCAAATTAAAAAAACATAAAATTTTATACCCTGATATTGTCTCAAAAAAAAAAATAACTGTTAAAACTCAAAAGATAAGTAATATTTTTAAAAATGATATTAAATTAAATAACTACAATTTTATAAATATAGATATTCAAGGTGCTGAATTAAAAGCATTGGAGGGTTGTTCTGAAATTTTTGAAGGAATAGATGCAATCTATACAGAAATTAATTTTGAAGAATTATATGAAAACTGTGTTACCGCAGATGTTTTGGATAAATTTTTAGATAAATTTAAATTTAAAAGAGTTTTAACAAATACTCCCCAACATCCCAGTTGGGGCGACGCATTATACTTGAAATGAAACTATACTTTAATAATATCCAAAATATTAACAATCATATAAACAATATATTTAAAACTCTGAAATGAAAAAAAAAATTGCTCTAATCACTGGAATCACTGGTCAGGATGGATCATTATTAGCTAAATTCTTAATAAATAAAAATTATATAGTACATGGAATTAAAAGAAGATCATCTTCATTTAATACCCAGAGGATCGATGATATTTATAAAGATATACATGAGCCAAACTCAAAGTTATATTTACATTATGGAGACCTCACAGATTTTTCATCAATCTTAAATATAATTAATAAAATAAAACCAGATGAAATATATAATTTAGCAGCTCAATCGCATGTTAAAGTAAGCTTTGAAACACCAGAGTATACAGCAAATGCAGATGCTTTAGGGACGCTAAGAATCTTGGAAGCGATTAAAATTTTAGACCAAAAAAAAAAAATTAGATTTTATCAAGCGTCTACATCTGAAATGTATGGTTCAAGCCCACCTCCACAAAATGAAAATACACCAATGCACCCGGCTAGTCCTTATGGTGCCGCAAAGTTGTATGCCCATTGGATAACTAAAAATTACAGAGTTTCTTATGGAATATATGCATCTACAGGAATATTATTTAATCATGAGGGACCTTCGAGAGGTGAAACATTTGTTAGTAGAAAAATTACTATGGGAATTGCAAATATAATCAAAAAAAAACAAAAATATCTTTATTTAGGAAATCTTGATGCATACAGAGATTGGGGAGATGCAAGAGATTATGTAACAGCAATGTGGAAAATATTACAACAAAAAAAACCTGATGATTTTGTTATAGCTACAGGTAAAAGTCATAGTGTCAGGAATTTTGTCGAAGCAGCATTTTCTGAATTAGGGATTAATATTATTTGGAAAGGCAAAGGTCTAAATGAGCTTGGATTAGATAAAAAAACCAAAAAAGTCTATATTAAAATTGATAAAAAATACTTCAGACCACAGGAAGTTGACCATTTGAGAGGTAATTTTAATAAAGCAAAAAAAATATTAAACTGGCAGCCAAAAATAAAATTTAAACAGATGATAAGAGATATGTTAAATAAAGACTTAGATTAGTTGTTACTTATTATTTTTAACTAAATTATTAAAGTAAAAAATTTTAATAAAAGCTAAGACTAAAGACAATAAACATAACCATCTTAAATTGAATGCAAGCATTGAAACAATAATTATTAAATTTATCAAGTTAAATATTAATGAAGTATTAAAAATTAATTTATGATCTTTATTTATTGCATTCAATGCTCTTAAAAAAAAATAATCAAACAATCTTTCCCAAGGATAATTTCCATTTTTCATTTTATTTAATATTGTTAAAGTAACATCTAAAATTGGATACGATAAAATTGCTATTGCAATATGCCAATATCCATTATTTACTAAATCAAAAAATATGTAACCTATTATATAACCAATAATTATACTTCCACTATCTCCACAAAAAACTGAAGCATTTGGATAATTAAAATATAAATAAACTATTAAAATTAACGTTGTAAAGAAGATTATGTAAAAATTAAACTCTGCTAAAAAAACTTTTGAACTAATTAATGTTATTAAGTAACAAATAAAAATAAAAATAGCATTGATTGATAAGTAACCATTTGATCCATCTAAAAAGTTAAATATGTTTATTATGTAGACCCATAAAAAAATAATCATCATTAAACTCAACTTTTCTGGTATTGGATAAATCATATCATTTGATAAAAGCGGAGTGCTTGCCATCACAAATACAATGTGAGCTAAAAATCTATATAAAAAATGTACACTTTTTATATCGTCTATGAAGCTAATGATGCCTAGACTAATTATTGAAATTAAAAAAAGATAATGTCGATTGGGAAAATTTAAATTAAGCACTTTCATTTCAGAAAAAGTAAATAAACTTAAATAAACTGCACAAATTAAAAAAACAAAAATAATACCAACACCGGTAGGCAATTGATTTTTATGATTTGACAACTCATCCGGCGTGTCTAAAAAATTTAATTTTACTGCAAGTATTTTATAATTACTTATTAAAAAGAAACATACTAATAAGAAAACAAGTGAAATTGATATGTAAATTAAATTTTGCATCCTAAATGTTTTGATAAAATTTTAAAATTTGCATTATTTTCATATGAAAGTTTTATAAACTCATTTTCTTTGAATAAGTAAATATCTCTATTTTTATTAGAAAATTTATAAAATACATGCTTAGTTTTATCCCTATATTTCCTATTTTTTGATGTAACAAATCCTGAAATACTATTATCTTCAATTTCAAGAACTTTCTTACATTGCTTATCATTATATATTCTGCCTGCTATTACCTTCTTATTTGTTTTATATCTTACAGCAAAAAATAAATCTTCAACTTCCTCTGAAAAAATTACTTCATCATTATAGTTATTATCAATATAGGTAGGTATAAAAGTTAAAACTAACATTTCATCATTTTTTTTTGAGAAATTAGAAAATTTTAAAAGTATTGTATCTCTAACTTTATTTGCAGTTATGTGATTTTGTTGCTGGACTTGAAAAGATAAAAAATTAAAAAATACAATGATTACTATAAAACTATTTTTAATAAAATTATTATTTAAATTCTTTATCTTTATTTCAAAAATTAATCCTATAAATAATGCAAAACAAATAAAAAGACCCACCAAACCTCTATTGTAATAACCATTAACTTGAGGAACTGATGATACAACCAAATATACAAGGAAAACACCTATAACAGATAGACATATACAAAAAGATAATAGATAGAGTTTTCCTTTAGAAGAAATAATATTATTGTTATCGTTAGTTTTTAAAATAATTAATATTAAAAAAATAATAGGAAAAAAAATACTAAATATATTTATTTTAAAAAAAAATATAGATCTGAAAAATAAATTGGGAATATCATAAAAGATTAGTATTATCGGTTTAAAAAAGTATTTCTTAACGTTAATAAAAAAATCCTCTTCAAAAATAATTTTATTATTTTCTATAAAAAAAGCATATTTAAGCGACCCTGTGTAACCCATGATTTTTGTAATTAAAAATTGAAAAATAATAATCCCAAATGTAATTATTAAAAAAATTAAAGAAGTTTTAACAAAATTTTTTAATACATTTTTTGTACTATTATTTTCTATTAATAAGAAAATATTAAATAATAATAAAACAATGGATAGTTCATAAGTTAAAACTGAAATAACAAAAAAAATTATTGACAAAAAATATTTATTTTTCTTTGAAAAAAAAAGAGATAGGGACCAAAAAAAAATTGACATGACTCCTAGTGTTTGTGTTACTGGAGAAAATATCATAGTAGATGCAAATGATGGAAACAGTAAAGTTAAAAAAATTAACTTTTTGCTATTTTCACTGAATACACAATCAAAAGAATTTACAATTATATATGATGAGATTAACCAGAAAGATGAGTTAATAAATATATATAAATAATCGTTTTTCCCTAATTCAGTTAATATCGTTAAGTATATACCACCAACTGGTCTTGTTAAAAATGTTTTAAGAACTAGATCTTTAAATTTGTCCTCAAATGTCAGATCCGATAAAAAGCCAACTGTTAGTGACCAGTCATCATAAAAAATTCCACCATTAATAATATGATTTAATGAAAATATGTAATAAAAAACTATTATAAAAATAAATAGAATTTGTTTTTTTATTGTAAAAGTATTCCTTTTGTGTAATAAAATTTTAAGGGCGTTAATCATATATATTCATTAAATAAATTGTAATAATATAATGTAATAATGAAAGCAATAATATTAGGTGCGGGTATTTCAGGTATTTCGTTAGCACATTTTCTTCAGAATAATAAAAAAATAAAAAAAATTACAATTATAGAAAAAGATAAATTACCAGGTGGATTACTCAGATCATTTAATTATAAAGGCATTGCTTACGATGTAGGACCGCACATAATTTTTTCTAAACATAAAGCAATACTAGAAAAAAATATTTCAATGTTGGGAAAAAATATACAAACACTTAAAAGATCAAACAAAATTATATATAAAAATAAATACATTAAATTTCCTTTCGAAAATGAATTGTACAAATTACCGAAAAAAGATTTGGAATATTGTATAAATACGTTTCTTAACAATCCTTTTGAGAAATATGATTATCAAAATATGATACAATTTTTTTATAAAATGTTTGGCGAGGGTATTACAAGAATTTATTTAGAGCCTTATAACAGAAAAATTTGGAAGTTTGATCCTTCTTTTATGGATACTCAAATGGTTGAAAGAATTCCTAAACCGCCAAAAAAAGATATAATTAATAGTTCTAAAGGTATTGTCACTGAAGGTTATAAACATCAACTTTTTTTCCAGTACCCTAAGTCAAAAGGAATTCAGGCATTATTTGATGTCTATAAAAATTCATTAAACCAAAAGAATAATATTTTGCTAAATCAAAAAATTAAATTTGTAAAAAAAGAGAAAAAAAATTTTGTAGTTTCAACAAATAATAAAATTCTCAAAAGTGATATTTTATTGTCTACGATACCTTTAAACGAATTTTGTGAAATTTATTCTGGAACTCCTGAAAATATATTAAATATATCTAAAAATTTAAAATTTAATTCAATTATAATCTGTTTAATTAATATTAAAGGTGAATTTGGGGGAAATAACTTTGCGTTTATGGTGCCTGATAAAGATATAATTTTTCATAGAATATCTAAATTAGATTTCCTAGGAAAAAATTATTCACATCTAAAAACGACTTCATTTTTAGTAGAAATTACTTTTAGAAAAGGTGATTATATTTCAAGATTAAAAAATAATGAAATAATTGATAAAATTCATCAAGGACTTGTTAAATTAAAATTTTCTAGGAACAAGAACAATATCAATTTTTTCCAGATAAAAAAATTTAAATATGCATACGTAATTTATGATTTAATGCACAGGTATAATGTTGATAAAATACTAAATTTTTTTAAAAAAGAAAAAATTTATCATGGAGGCAGATGTGGTTCATGGGAATACTTAAATTCTGATCAAGTAATTTTTCAATCAAAAAACCTAATTGAAAAATTAATGAAAAGTATATGAAAAAGCATAAAATTTCTTTAATTACAGGTGTTGCAGGTACCATAGGTTCAAATTTAGCAAAATATCTATTAAATAAAAATCATATTGTTTTGGGATTTGATAATTTAAGTCTCGGATCAAAAAATAATCTCAACAAAATTATTAAGAATAAAAATTTTAAATTTTTTAAATGCGATGTCTCTTCAATGAAAGAATTAAAAAATTTAAAATTTTACTATAAAATTGATTATCTCTGGTTACTAGCAGCTAACTCAGATATCAAAAAGGGATATTTATCAATTGATAATGATTTAAATAATACTTTAATGACAACTATCAGTTCACTAAATCATTTTTCAAATAAACTGCAGAAAAATGGAAAAATTTGTTTTTCTTCAAGCTCCGCTGTTTATGGAAATTTGAAATCTGAACTTAAAGAAAACAATCAAAACTATAATCCCATCTCAAACTATGGAGAAACCAAATTAATCTCTGAACTTTATATAGAAAATTTCTGTAAAAAACTTAAATTAAATTATTTAATATTAAGATTTCCTAATGTTGTTGGGAAACCCTTCACACATGGTATCATTTTTGATTTAGCAAAAAAATTAATAAAAAATAAATATTTAAATGTTTTGGGAAATGGCAATCAAAAAAAACCTTATGTTCATGTTAGTGAATTAGTTGAATGTATGCACTATTTAATTAAAAAAAAAAATCAATTTAAACTGTATCTAATTGGTCCTAAAGATAAAGGCATTACAGTTAAACAAATAGTTAAAACTTTAAAAAGTAATTTTAAAATAGAGAAAAAAATAATTTATCAAAAACAGGTCCATGGATGGCCAGGAGATGTTCCGATATATTCTTATAATACCTCAAGGTTAAGAAAAGAGGGATTTACTTTTAAATTAAGTTCAAAACAAGCTATAGATTTAGCTATAAAAGAACGTAATTTTATTTAAATGAAAAATAAACTAGATGCAGTTATAATTGCTGGAGGTTTGGGCACTAGATTAAAACAAATTCAATCAATCCCAAAACTCCTAACAAGATTTGGAAATAAAACTAATTTAGAAATAATATTTAATAATTTAGATAAACATAAAATAATTAATAAGCATTTATTATGCGGAAAAGATAAGGATAAAATTGCAAAGTATTTGAAAGAAAAAAAAAATTATTTTTTATATGAAGAAAAAGAACTTTTAGGAACTGCAGGTTGTTTAACAAGACTGAAGTACGAAAAATTAAGTAAAAATTTATTAGTTATATATGGTGATTTATTATTTAATATCGACATTAAAAGATTTTATAAATTTCATTTAAAAAAAAAAAGTGATCTTAC
>MDTE01003698.1_pt1 | contig 43111 bp, 42 predicted proteins | sample 811231 | NCBI WGS metagenome assembly MDTE01 (sample SAMN05326651, study PRJNA326480) | marine metagenome | isolation source: seawater | place: Indian Ocean: Red Sea | collected 2010
AATTTTGAAATAGATTGCTAAATCTGGCGGAGAGGGTGGGATTCGAACCCACGGTACGCAAAGCGTACACTGGTTTTCGAGTCCAACCAGTATACTATTAACATATTGATATTATTGAATTAATTAACAGTGTTGCACACACTGTTGCACAGTCACCCTCAAAAACACGTCTAATTATCTATTTGTTGTGAATGCGTTGAATATGGCGGAGAGGGTGGGATTCGAACCCACGGTACGCAAAGCGTACACTGGTTTTCGAGACCAGCACATTCGACCACTCTGTCACCTCTCCGCTGGCGACTGTTTATACCCGATTCAGTGTGGTTCACAACAAGTAGGGGATACCGAAACCCCTAATTTGGTTTCCCTATCCCAAAAGCAAAATATTTTTCAGATTTCGTCATTTTGAAGCATCCCCCGTGTCTAAATAGAACTGACACCAAAGAACGACTTAGGTGGGTCAGTTATAACACCTCCGTTAATCGTGGGACGAAGAACCGCAACGGAACTCTGGGTTGGTGCAGGGGACAGAATACGAAGGTCACTCCCGAAAGGATTGTGTGACAGGTAGGATTTTAGTTGCCACCAAAACTGAATATGGGTGGTGAAATATTTTTCAGTAGGACGAGGGAACATCACAATCACCCTCAAACGATTTGGACTGTTATTGCATCTGCACCAAATCGTTACCGTAGTTTAAGTAGAGAAAGAACTCACTTGGATTTGGATAAGACCCCAGTGGAGTGAGTGAATGGGATATCGGATTACCCACCCAACTTTGAGAATTTCAAACGTGGTAGTATTGGTTCAACAAGTTTCTCTGATGCAATGTGTCTGGAGTCACTGGACTCAAGTTGGACATACTGATTCCTCCTGTGGGGGGGGATAAGTATGTCCAGAGAACACTACCTCAAGATAATCAACTCAAACCAACCCCATCAGAACCCCTAAATACTCCTGTAGAGACGACTGAACAGGAGATGACCCAATGAAGAATGACCAACAGGAATCAGACTCCAAATCCTTATGGAGTCTGAAGAAGAAACCTCCAACCAATAAACCTAAAGAAGAACGAATGCTGGAAACTCGGATTTTAAACAATATGAAAACCCTGACCATGCTAAAGGTTGGCGGCGCGTGAAGGGCAGAAATTTGGGAAATTCGTCGTCTCCAAACATTGACAGTTTCGTCTACCGAGGTATAGTGCCGCGCCCGGGCTGCCAGAGCTGCTATTAACATTATTTTGAAAGCCGAATACCATGTTCGCTGTTATCAAGACCGGCGGGAAGCAATACCGCGTTGCACCACGAGACGTCATCGAGGTCGAGCGGTTGCCGACGCCGGCTGGCGAGATAGTCGAATTGACGGATGTTCTGGCCATGGATCTGGATGATGGCGTGACCCTGGGTAAGCCCCTGGTCGAAGGTGCTCGCGTCGCAGCAACCGTGTTAGAGCATCGCCACGCGGACAAAATCATCGTTTTTCGCAAGTTGCGGCGTAAGAATTACCGGCGCACACGGGGTCACCGGCAGAATCAGACTGTGCTGCGCATCGAAGAAATTCTTGCCGCCGGTGAAAGTTACACACCGCCTAGGCCTGAGTCGGACGAAAAGCCGGCTAAGGCCAAGAAATCGGCAAAGAGGCGGGCTGCCGCGAAGAAACCTGCCAAATCGGGTGGTGCAAAATCGAAGGCCGATGCTAAGCCCAAGGCGGCAACCGGGCCAAAAGCCAAAGCCGCCGTGGAGAAGAAGCCTGTGGCCGAGAAGAAGTCTGCGGTAAAAGATAAAAAGACCCCTTCCAAGGATGAGGAGACGTCGTAATGGCACATAAAAAGGCAGGTGGCAGCTCGCGCAACGGCCGAGATACTGCGGGCCGGCGCCTCGGCATCAAAAAATATGCTGGCGAGTCTGTTCTGGCTGGCAATATCATCGCACGCCAACGGGGTACAAAATGGCATCCCGGTGTGAATGTTGGTATGGGGCGTGACCACACTCTCTTCGCCCTCACCGAGGGCCGGGTTAAATTTATCAACAAGGCACGTGGCAAGTCCGTGGTTAATGTGGAGCCGGCGGGATAGCCTGACCACTCCGGCGCAATGCTGATGAGGGAGCGGCGTGCCGCTCCCTTTTATTTTGTGATGTTGTACGAGGCGCTTAGTAGAAAATTCTCATGCGATTTTTAGATCAAGCCAAAATCTACGTGGCAAGTGGCGCCGGCGGTAATGGCTGCGTCGGTTTTCGGCGCGAGCGCAACGAACCGCGTGGTGGGCCGGATGGCGGAAACGGTGGACGTGGTGGCTCGGTAATGGCACTAGGTGTGGCAGAACTTAACACCCTGATTGATTTTCGCTACAAAAAGCATTTTGTTGCCAAGCGTGGTCGCCATGGGCAGGGAGCTCATCGCACCGGCGCTGATGCGCCAGATCTTTTAATAGAGGTACCGCTTGGGACAGAACTAGTTGAGGAGGACGGCGAAACCCTGATCGCTGATATCACCCGGCCCGGGCAGTGTTTTCTACTCGCCCCAGGTGGCGATGGTGGTTTCGGTAACAGCCATTACAAATCCTCTACCAATCGCGCGCCTCGTCGTGCTGACCCGGGCCAAGAGGGGGTGGAACGTTGGGTATGGCTGCGGTTGAAGCTGCTTGCCGATGCTGGGATTGTTGGTCTTCCTAATGCCGGCAAATCAACTTTCCTGTCAGCCGTCACCCGAGCTAATCCGAAGATCGCCGATTATCCCTTTACAACGCTCAGTCCAGCGCTCGGTGTTGTAGTCATCGACGAGCATGATTTCGTGCTTGCTGACATTCCCGGGTTGATCGAGGGCGCTCATGATGGTGCTGGGTTGGGTGACCGGTTTCTCGGCCATGTCGAGCGATGCGCTGTATTGCTTCATCTCGTTGACGGTACGTTGGAAGACCCCGCTGCTGCCTATTGTACGGTGCGCGAAGAGCTCTTAGCCTATGGCAAAGGCCTGGAGGACAAGCCAGAAATCGTCTGCCTCAGCAAATGCGATGCTTTGGATACTGAGGCTAGGAAGGAGCGGCTGGAAATTCTAACAGCCGCCGTGAATTCGCAGGTCGCGGTAATTTCTGGCGTTTCAGGGGAAGGCGGGGAAGATGCTTTGCGTCGCTTATGGTACATCATTAGCGAAAATAGGCGTGGGTCGGTTAACGCTGTTGATGATACGAAAAAGCGGGAATATCACCCACTGGTAGGTATCTCTTGACTATGAGCATTCATGTATCTCGCCGTTTGGTTATCAAGATGGGCTCCGCTCTTTTGGTCAACGAGGCGCAAGGTACGATCCATCAGGCGCGCCTCGCCGGGTTAGCCGCCGATGTGGCCGATTTGCGCGCTGGTGGCACTGAGGTGATGATCGTTACTTCGGGCGCTATTGCGGTTGGACGGCGTCACCTTGGCTTTGCACCTGGGCTACTCAAGCTCGAAGAAAAACAGGCCGCCGCCGCTTGTGGCCAAATTCGTTTAGCCCACGCCTATCAGGAGGCTTTGGCGTCACACGACATTACGGTAGCGCAAATCCTCTTGACGATTGACGACACTGAAGAGCGTCGGCGCTATCTAAACGCCCGTAATACTATCAGCACTCTGCTCGAAACCGGGGCAGTGCCGATCATCAATGAAAATGATACTGTAGCTACGACAGAAATCCGCTTCGGTGACAATGACCGGCTGGCGGCTCGTGTCGCGGCGATGATGACAGCTGATACATTACTATTGCTCTCAAATATTGACGGCATGTATGACGCTGACCCGGCACAGAGTAACGGTGCAACATGGATACCCCGAATCAAAGTTATCACTCCGGAGCTTGAGGCCGCGGCTGGTTCGGCCAGTTCGGCGGATGCCTCTGGCGGTATGCAGACTAAACTTGCGGCGGCGCGAATTTGTATGGCCGCTGGCTGTAAAATGGTCATTGCCCGCGGTGATGTAGATCGCCCCGTGCTGGAGATTGAAAACGGCGCGCGTTGCACCTGGTTCATTACCGATGCTACACCGATGGCTGCGCGCAAGCAGTGGATTGCGGGTAGTCTGCAGCCGCGCGGTACGCTCATCATTGATGGTGGGGCCGAGAAAGCGCTTGCTGCTGGTCGCAGCTTGCTTCCCGCCGGTATTAGTGCGGTTAAAGGTAATTTTCAGCGTGGCGAAGCCGTAAATATCAACGGTGCTACCGGCGCTCTTATCGGACGCGGTCTTTCAGCTTATTCGGCGGACGATGTGCGCTGTATCAAGGGTTATAAATCGGGTGAAATAGAGCGCATACTCGGATACCGTGGTCGCGACGCGATCATTCACCGGGACGATCTGGTGCTTGAAGAGGGCGTGTGAAATGAGCACCGCAAAACTTATCGATATTGGAGACTTCGAATCGGAAATGGCCGCGCTTGGCACCAAAGCGCGCACCGCCGCTCAGGCTTTGGCTACTACCTCCGCCGATACCCGTCGCGCTGCAATTGAAGCGATGGCAAAAACCTTGGCAGCAGGGTCTGACCAGATTCTCCGGGCCAATGCTGAGGACATGAGCGATGCTCGCGCGGCAAAACTGAACGCTGCAATGCTCGACCGTTTGGAGCTCGATGCTGAGCGGGTTGGAGCCATGGTTGCCGGTATACGTGAGGTCGCGGCGCTCGACGATCCTCTCGGCCGAATGCTCGGCGAATGGACACGGCCCAACGGTCTTCGCATCGAGCGTGTGTCGATCCCGATTGGTGTCATCGGTATCATCTATGAATCGAGACCTAATGTGACTGCCGATGCTGGTGTGCTCTGCCTGATGTCTGGAAATGCTACCATCCTGCGTTGCGGTTCGGAAAGCTTCCGAACCTCGAGCGCTATTGCCAAATGTCTTCGGCACGGCCTAGACACCGCTGGTTTGCTTGAGGATTGCATTCAGCTAGTGCCGACCAGGGAGCGCGCAGCGGTTGGTATCTTGCTCACCATGGATCAGGATATAGACATAATTGTGCCGCGTGGCGGGCGCTCGCTAATCGAGCGAGTGAGGGAAGACAGTCGGATCCCGGTGCTCGCTCATCTCGACGGTATTTGCCATATCTATGTTCATGCAGCCGCGAATGCGGATAAAGCGTGTGACGTGATCTTAAACGCGAAAATGCGCCGCACAGGCATTTGTGGTGCGGCAGAGACACTGTTAGTCGATCGCGCTATCCTAGATATGCTCCCCAAAATTCTTGCTCCCCTGCATGAAGTGGGTTGTGAGGTTCGCGGCGATGCTGAAGTGTGCAGCTTAGACAATCAGGCCGTCGCGGCGAGCAAAGTAGATTGGGATACCGAATATCTAGACGCCATAATCTCCGTAGGTGTCGTTGATGGTTTGGATTCTGCCATTTCCCATGTCAATCGTCATGGTTCTCATCACACCGACGCTATTATCAGCGAAGATGGTGCTGCCGCCGAACGCTTCCTGAATGAAGTTGATAGCGCTATCGTAGTGCACAATGCCTCAACTCAATTCGCCGATGGTGGGGAGTTCGGCATGGGTGCGGAAATTGGCATTTCCAATGGCAAGTTGCATGCCCGTGGTCCGGTAGGTGTCGAACAATTGACGACCTATAAATACAAGGTCCATGGCAACGGTCAGGTGCGCCCCTGAAAATACTGAAACCCCTCACGCGCTCGCCTGCGCACGTCCTCCACATTCGGACGATCACGGCCAAACCACCTCGAGGCCGCAAGATCGGACTGTTCGGTGGTTCTTTCAATCCCGCCCATGACGGCCATTTCCATGTCAGTCGGCAGGCTATCAATCGGCTTGGCTTGGATGAATTGTGGTGGATTATTTCGCCGCAGAACCCTCTGAAACCCTTGGCAGGCATGAAGCCATTCGAAGAGAGATACACTGCCGCCAAGCGCAAAGCGTGCCATCCAGCGATTCGTGTCAGCGATTGTGAGCAGCGCTATGGCAGCCAATATACTGCCGATACTATTCGTCGGATCAGGCGCGAGCACCCTCGCGACCAATTCGTCTGGATTATGGGCGCTGATAATTTGGCTGATTTCGTGCGCTGGCGGCGCTGGCATGAGATCTTTCAAGCGCTTCCCATTGCGATCTTTGATCGCCGGTCCTATGCTCAATCTGCTTCGGCAAGCAAGCCACTGCGTCGCTATTGGCGTCATCGATTGTCTGAGCAGACTTCGCGTATTCTTGTTTCTTGCCGACCGCCGGTTTGGATTTTTTTTCACAGTCGGTTGCATCCGGCCTCGGCAAGCGCCATCCGTGCCGATACCTCGTCTCAGCACATCGAAAGAGGAGACAGTCGATAACAAAGCAAATTGATTCCGGTATGCCACATGTCACTGTGGAAAAGGTACGCCAAGTGATCATCAAGGAACTCGAAGACATTAAGGCCGAGGACATTGTGGTCATCGGCTTAACCGGAAAATCCGACATTGCGGATTATATGATCATTGCCTCTGGACGGTCACAGCGCCAAGTCGGGGCTGCGGCGGACCGCGTTCACAAAGCTGTAAAGCGCCTGTCTGGACAGGCGCCGGCCATCGAGGGATTGCCGACTAGTGACTGGGTATTGATAGATTCGGGTGACGTAATTGTCCATATCTTCAGGCCCGAAGTGCGCGAGTTTTATAATTTGGAGAAGATGTGGTCGGCGGATTTGCCCTTAAGTGGAGCAGAAGATCCTTCGGAAGGCGCGTTATAGTGCGTCAATCAGATAGTGCGACCCTACGCGAATGCGGATAGCGGTTCTTGCGATTGGCAAGGGTCGGGAGGATCCAGCGATGCGCCTCTTCAATGATTATATGGGGCGTCTTCCGTGGCCCTATGATCTCAGGGAATTGCAGGAGAAGCGACCCTTAAAGGCTAAACAATTAAAGGCACACGAAGCTGAGTTACTTCTAGGCGCCGTCCCTGAACAGGCTATTACCGTGGCTCTAGACAGTGGCGGCAAACTGTTGTCAAGCGAGGGTTTTGCTTGTCAGCTTAGCGGCTGGCGTGACGACGGAGCAGTCTCCGTGGCCTTCTTAATCGGTGGCGCGGAGGGCCATGGCGACAAGGTATTAAAGGGGGCCGATTTTCGGCTTTCCCTCGGCGTCATGACCTGGCCACATATGTTGGTGCGTGCCATGTTGGCGGAGCAGCTATGGCGCGCCGCTTCGATCCTCTCTGGTCATCCCTATCACCGACCCTGATACGGCTTCTCGCTGCTGCTTTTCTGCGTCAAATCCGAGAATGAAGATAGTGGCGACATTTTGTCAGCTCAGGCTTGTTCTTGCGGCGAGATGCCTGATTCAGTATGTGCCTTTCGATAGTCTTCACCTATGATTAAGTAAAGATTGTGACTATATCGGATAAATCCGTAATATTGAAAACAGCTCTGAGACGAAATTTTCGGCGATTGAATTACCGGTGACCATTTTTGGAGTAAAATCTTTCGTCAGTTCAGGGCTTGAATTCGTCTGCTGGGCACAGGAATTTTGCACGATTCAAAAACGGATGAGTTCGAGCGATGGTCTCATGTGTAAGAGCGGATAGGGATGACTAGTCTACCTCGCCCTGTGTTGCTATGTGTGCTCGACGGCTGGGGTGCACGCACGAATAATGTCGACAATGCCATAGCGGTAGCACAAACGCCAATCTGGGACGGATTATTACAGACCTATCCGCACAGCCTGCTTCAGTGCTCGGGCCTCGATGTCGGTCTGCCGCATGGACAGATGGGGAATTCTGAAGTCGGTCATATGAATCTTGGCGCTGGGCGTGCGGTGCTGCAGGACTTGCCACGTATCGACGCCGCCATTGCCGATGGCACGTTGGCGACCCTGCCAGCACTCGTCGATTTTGTCGCTAAGCTTCGCCAGAGCGGCGGACGCTGTCATCTCATGGGTCTTTTGTCACCTGGTGGCGTCCATTCGCACCAGGATCATATGGTGGCTTTAACTAAGATTATAGCGTGCGCAGGTGTGCCTGTGGTACTGCATGTTTTTCTGGATGGGCGGGACACGCCACCATCTTCGGCCAATGCTCATGTTCGCCGCCTCGAAGAGGATCTCGCCGAATCACAGAATTTTACCGTTGCTACCGTTTGTGGGCGTTATTGGGCAATGGACCGCGACCGGCGCTGGGAGCGATTAGAACGCGCTTACCTTGCGATTGCCGATGGAAAGGCCCCCCCTGCGCCGAGCCTCTCTGCCGCCGTAGGGGACGCCTATGCGGCTGGTGAAAGTGATGAGTTCGTCGCACCGGTGGTTATCTCTGGCTATGATGGCATGGCGGCCGGTGATGGGTTGCTTATGACCAATTTTCGTGCCGATCGTGTGCGTCAATTGTTGCAGTCGCTGCTAGATCCGAAGTTCTGCGAGTTTGCCCGACCGCGCAAGGTCGGCATTGCTGCAGCCCTGGGCATGTCTGAATATTCAAATGCACTAAACGAGTTTATGGATTGCCTTTTCCCCCATGTCGTGCCTGAACAAGTATTGGGCGAGGTGATCTCTGAAGCAGGGCGTACCCAGCTTCGGCTTGCCGAAACTGAAAAATATGCCCATGTCACCTTTTTTCTGAATGGTGGCGAAGAACGTGTGTTCGCCGGCGAGGAACGCATTTTGGTGCCCTCGCCTAAAGTTAAGACCTATGATTTGCAGCCAGAAATGTCCGCCGTCGAAGTAACTGATCGGTTGGTCGAAGCAATCGCATCAGAAAAATTTGATTTAATTGTAGCGAACTACGCTAATACCGACATGGTCGGCCATACTGGCAATATGGCTGCCGCCGTCAAGGCTGTAGAGACTGTGGATGCGTGTCTTGGTCGCATGGCTGTAGCGCTGGAAGAGGCTGGTGGCGCTGCATTGATTACTGCTGATCATGGCAATGTAGAAATGATGCGCGACGCAATAACAGATATTGCGCATACAGCGCATACAACCAATCTTGTTCCTGCTGTTCTGATCGGCCGTGCTGCTCTGGGCGGCAGATTGCGTGACGGTTTTTTGGCGGATGTCGCACCGACCTTATTACAACTGATGGCCCTCGATGTTCCGCCACAAATGACCGGATCTTCATTATTTACAACTGATCATGGTGTTCAGCCCCCGCACCATGCCGTTGTGAGCTAGGCTAATATTCGCCTTACACCAAGCTTTTTGGGTCGCCCTCCTGTCGGGGGCCATGGTCTGGGTATCATCCGTCCCGGCCATAGCGCAGCAATCTGTTAGCGCGACCATTGAAAAGACCGATGAGGCGCTTGGTCAGACTAAAGATGCGCTGGATTCGAGCCGTGGGGTTAAAGCTAAACTCGATGCTCAGGTTAGCGAGTCCAAGGGAGAAGTGCTTCACGTCCGGCGCGAATTGATCCGCGCCGCAGCTGCCGCTCAAGACATCGAGGCACGTGTCAGCGCTCTTGAATCCAATTTGGTGCGACTAGAGGACGAGCGGCGGGAAAAGCTAGTTGCACTTGAAGGTCGTCAAGTCGAACTATCGTGGGCTCTGGGCGCACTGCAGCGAATTGGTCGCGTGCCGCCGGAATTACTCATTTTCATGCCAGTGTCACTACAAGAGGTTTCACACGCTCGCGTATTGTTAAGAAATATTGCTGGGGAACTCGATGCACGAGTCGAAATTCTTGCTGAGGAACTTCTCCGGATGAGGCGTCTCGGTGAAAGAATTTCTGCCCAACGCTATCTGATCGACTTGGAAGCTGAGCGGCTCGAATTACAACGGGCACATTTAGGCATTTTATTATCCCATAAGATCAAGGCCTATAATCGCACGGAAGCCAAGTACCACAGGGCTGAGGCACTGGTGGTCGCTCTCGCCGCAGAGGCGGAGAACCTGCAAGAATTGCTCGAGAGCCTAGTTGCTGATCATGGAGAAAACGAAAGACTGTGGCGTGCTGCGAAAGCTGAGGCGAAAGCTCTAGAAAAGGTTGAGGATGTTCCTTTGGTGATGGCAAAACAAAAGCGGAGCGTTACAGGTAAACTACGCAAACCGCGGGTTCCATCGCATAGTCAGCAAACCGATGCCATTTCTGTGATAGTCAATTCTGACAATATGGTGTTTAAAAATATTGAACCAGCTATTGCTCAAAAGCCAGTCGGCGGAGTAGCGAATATTGGTGAACAAACTGGTGTTATCAAAGAGGATTTGTCGGTTTTGAATTTGGCGGCCGTGCGTCCGTCGGTTAGTATGGCGCGTGGCGTCTTTAGTGTTCCGGTGCGTGGCGCATTGGTCAGTAGATTTGACGAATCAACTGACCTTGGCCTCTCAACCAAGGGGATCGTTATCGAAACGCGCTCAAGGGCGCAAATAATTGCACCTTATGATGGGCGAATCGTCTTTGCTGGACAGTTTCGCGATTATGGGCTGCTCTTGATCATAGACCATGGCGAAGGATATCATACTCTTCTCTCCGGCATGGGACGGATTGATGTCATGGTTGACCAATATGTGCTGGCGGGCGAGCCGGTTGGGGTAATGCGATCCGCTGAAGACAGCGAGCCGCGACTTTATGTGGAATTACGCAGCGGCGGAGAACCGATTAATCCGCTGCCTTGGCTGGCGGTAGAAACGATCAAAGTAAGTGGATAACATGCGAATTCGATTGATGGCCGGTTTGGCCGGCTTGGCGCTTTTTGCATTACCGCTCTCGCTAAATGCGGCAAACAATGAGACATACCGGCAGCTCAAATTGTTCGGCGATGTGTTTGAGCGTGTGCGTGCAGATTATGTCGAAGAAGTGAGTGACAGCGAGCTAATCGAAGCGGCTATCAATGGCATGCTAAGCTCGCTTGATCCCCATTCGCGATATATGAACGCCAAGAATTTCCAGGATATGCAGACACAGACGCGTGGCGAGTTCGGTGGCTTGGGAATTGAAGTGACAATGGATGATAACGGCTTCGTCAAGGTTATCACGCCGATCGATGACACCCCCGCGCAACGCGCCGGCCTGAAACCAGGCGATTATGTTACCCATTTGGATGGCGAGCCGATCCTCGGTCTCAGTCTTGCTGAGGCAGTTGATAAGATGCGCGGGCCTATTGATTCAGGAATTACACTTACGATTCAGCGTCCCGGAACTGAGGCGCCGTTTGATGTTGAAATCATTCGTGCCATTATTACCATCCGCTCTGTGAGAGTGCATATGGAAGGTGATGACATTGCCTATGTGCGAATCTCCTCATTTTCAGAAAAGACCACCCTTGATTTAGAAACAGCAATTGAGAAGGTGCTTGGCCAAAACGGTAAAACTCTCAAAGGGATGGTGTTGGATTTGCGCAACAATCCGGGAGGATTGCTTGATCAGGCGGTATCTGTGTCCGATTCTTTCCTTATTCAGGGAGAGATCGTCTCCACGCGCGGGCGCCGGCCAGATTCCATACAGCGCTTCAATGCCAAATCCGGTGATTTAATCGATGGTATGCCAATGATTGTCCTGATTAACGGCGGTTCTGCGTCGGCCTCGGAAATAGTCGCAGGCGCGTTGCAGGACCACCGTCGTGCTATCGTTCTCGGCACACCATCTTTTGGTAAGGCGTCGGTACAAACTGTCATCCCGCTTGGTCGGCACGGCGCTATCCGTCTGACTACTGCGCGCTATTTCACCCCGTCCGGCACGTCCATTCAGGCGCGTGGTATTCATCCGGATATCATCGTGGAGCAGGCAACGATCGAGCATTTGAACCATAGTCCTCGACGGAGCGAAGCTAATTTGCGCGGCAGTCTTAGAAACGAACAAAACGATGGCGCTGGCGAAGAGGGCGAGGTGTCGAAGACGGAAGATGATGCTGCCGGTGCATCGCGATCGCAAAACGATTATCAATTAGCGCGGGCGCTCGACTTATTGCGCGGACTGCAACTATTATCGGGTACAGTTGTCAATTGAGCGCTTAACCGGTTGAGGAGGGTGGTCTCTCTGTTTTGAGCGATCCGTCTGAACAGCCTTCCCAGGAACGTGCGGAAGGCAGCGCAACGTTCCGGCGTCCGAAGGAACCAACGATTCTTTCGCCGGCATTTGCCGCCGTATTGTTCGTTTTGGTTCTCGCCGGCGTGCTTATGTGGCTTGCACTGAGCGCCGAGAAGCCCTCGACGCAACCTTCAGATGATTTGGGCGTGACGATCACTGTCAAATTTCCAGGTGATGTACCTGACGCGACTGAACAATCGCCGGCTAACCTAGAAGAAACAGAGGATGACCAAGTCGAACGCAAAACTAGAGCAACGGATGAAACGGCCGAGAAGGAAGGGACGGGGACAGCCGTTCTTCAGAAGACGGAAAAATCAGAGGAAATAATAACAGAGGGTGAGCTTTCAGACTCTGAAGGTGCGAAGACCAGTATCGCTCTCGTAGCGCCGCGCGCTGTGATCAACGAGATAATTCCCTTGGCATTACCTGATTCTACGCTGTTGTATGAAAGCAATCAGGGTGCTCTGCCGATTATAGGGCCTGACGGGCGTGAGCCTTGGATGGTCTATGGCCGGAAAGTGCCGCCTGCGGGTACTAAGCCTCGTCTCGCGGTAATTATTTCCGGGCTTGGGCTTTCCGCCGATGCCACCAAGCGCGCAATTGAATTGCCCAAGGAAGTTACCCTTTCATTCACGCCTTATGGACCTAAATTGGAAATCGATGTGGTGTCGGCTCGCCAGGCCGGTCACGAAGTACTACTGGATTTACCTATGGAACCGATTTCCTATCCGGCGGATGACCCGGGTCCACACACGCTTCTTACATCGCTTAATCCGAGCGAAAATATAGCGCGCCTGAACTGGCTTCTTGGTCGCTTCAAGGCTTATGTTGGCGTCATAAATCACATGGGTTCCCGCTTTACAGCTTCACCTGATCCGCTTAGGCCGATTTTGCGCGAGTTAAAAGATCGCGGACTGATGTTTGTCGACAGCCGTACAACTAACAAGAGCGTAGCTTCGGACATGGCGCGACAAATAAATTTACCGAACGCTTCCAACGACCGTTTCATCGATCACGATCCGACCAGCCGCTCCATTGATCAATCTTTGGCTGCGGCGGAAGGCCAGGCGCGCGCGCGTGGCGTCGCTCTCGTGGTCGCACGGCCCTTCCCGGTCACCCTTGAGCGTATGGCTGAATGGCTGCCGATGCTCGAAACGCGGGGTATCGAGATTGTTCCTATTACCGCAATCGTAGATGAGCAGGGAACTAGATGAGCGGAGTCGCCAAAGTAAGCCAGCGGTATCGCCCGGGTGTTGGCATTATTCTTCTGAATTCGAAGCATCATGTTTGGATTGGGCGGCGCTGCGACATCACATCTGAAGCGTGGCAGATGCCTCAGGGAGGGATAGAGGAAGGTGAAACGTCGGAAATGTCGGCTCTCCGGGAGCTTGAGGAAGAGACCGGAGTCACCTCCGATCTTACCGAGATCCTTGCTGTTTCACGCGGTTGGTATCAATATAACTTGCCATCGAAGCTGAGCAAAACTGCTTGGGGCGGGCGTTATCGGGGACAGCGACAAAGATGGTACGTTATGCGTTTCCTCGGCAACAATAACGATATCAATATTCAAACAGAGCATCCAGAATTCTCTGATTGGCGGTGGAGCGATCCCGCAACCTTGGAGAGTTACACCATCGATTTCAAACGTGAGCTTTATGTCTCGCTCATTAAGGAGTTCAAGGCGTTTCTGTAGTGTTATTTTAATGTTATTAGTCTACGGGGCCGTCTTCCTTCTAGGGGCGTGCGGCGGAAGCTCACGCTGTAGACAAATGGAAGACACTCGACCTTAAGTCGGGCACCTCACCGGATTGTGCTAGCCACACGCAAAGCGCGGAACATCCTTTAATTACAAAATGCGCTTCTGCCATAATGATAAAGGAATTGGCACGCTGCCAAAGCGGAGGTCAAGTTATACCGGCGGCGCGCTGCAAGTGTCGAGCATAGATCCGTAGTGCAATCCAACCCACCCAAGTAATGGACTTACCCAAGAGACCTTGCGGCTTAATGCCAGCCGATTTAAGCGACATTCCAATTCCGCGACGAACAATCTCAAAAGTGTACAGCGGCAAAGTACGCCCCATGCATGCCGTATTAGCCTTCTTGCGGGCGTATGGCTCAGTGTCACCTGAGCCGCAATAATAGGCGTAGCTCAACTCGTCGTCACCCGTCTCGAAGAATCGACCGATCAGAATTTTAAACCTAGCCCATCGGCTGAGGCCTTCGATCTTTTGGAATTTCTTAGCGTAGCCATAGAACAACTTGTAATGGCGAAATTCGTCTGCTGCGATATTACTGCAAATTTCGCGCAGCACCGGTTCCTCGATCGAATCGCGTAATGCGCTATAATAGGACGACGTGCCAACCTCGACCGCGCAACGCGACACCATTTCACCACAGAGCGAGCCACGAATCGATTGTTGCGCGTTGGTGTCTATCGGATGGCCCTCGACGAAGCGGGAGAATGTATTGTCGAAATTAAAATTAGGATCGGCCATTTCGGCGTAACGACGAAGTGCCTGCCCGTGTTGAACTTCTTCCTCCGACCAAGCAAGTGCATCTTCACAGACGCCCGGCTCTTCGCTAAAGACAGCGCAGAGATATTGACCGTAAGCGCTGCTGTGGTACTCGACCATGCAGGCAGCTTTAACCAATTTGAGTAGTTCCGGATCGAGCTTGTGTGGCTCAAACTTGTCCCAAGGAATATCGTCGAGTGTCCAGTGTCCCATAGTCTCTCGCCAGCTGCCCGTTTCCGGTTGTCCCGATTTTCCGGCAGATTATATTGAGGTCGGCAAGTCGGGCAACCCCGCTAATGGCGAGGGTTGCTCAGGAACAGGCAGTAACTAAGGCCTGTGCCACTTCCAAGGCCTTTTCGCACTTTTCGCGTTCAGCTTCGGAGGAAGCGTTGTTAAGATCGCGCTCGGCTAGATCTAGCCGCTCACGAGCAGCGTTTTCATCGATCTCGTCAAGTTTTATTGATTCTGTCGAGAGTACAGTGCAACGCTCCGGCGTGACTTCAGCAAAGCCACCAGCGACAAAGAAACGGTCCTTCAGCTTGTCGTTCTCGTGAATCTCGATGATTCCTGCGCGAACCGTCGAGAGCAGTAGCGCGTGTCCGGGAAGGACACCGAAATCGCCCTCAGCGCCAGGCACTACGACGAATTCGGTATCGTCCGAATAGATCAGTTTTTCCGGAGCGACTAGCTCAAACTGGAAGGTATCGGCCACGGTTTCCAACTATCCTCGTTTGCGTCTGTTCGCTTAAGCCGCTTCAGCTGCCATCTGTTTAGCCTTCTCGACGGCTTCCTCTATTGAGCCAACCATGTAGAATGCAGCCTCCGGTAAATCGTCATACTCGCCAGCGCAGATCGCCTTGAAACTCGAGATCGTGTCTTTTAGGTCGACAAGCTTGCCTGGTGTCCCAGTGAAAACTTCGGCGACAAAGAAGGGCTGAGATAAGAAGCGCTGAATCTTGCGCGCTCGAGCAACAGTGAGCTTGTCTTCTTCTGACAACTCGTCCATGCCGAGAATTGCGATGATGTCCTGCAACGATTTATAGGTTTGAAGCACACGCTGCACTTCGCGTGCCACCCCGTAATGCTCTTCGCCGACGATTCGTGGGTCAAGCATGCGAGAAGTCGAATCCAGAGGATCAACTGCCGGGTAAATGCCGAGCTCGGCGATTTGACGTGATAATACCGTCGTTGCGTCCAGGTGCGAGAAGGAGGTCGCTGGCGCGGGATCGGTGAGATCGTCCGCTGGGACATAGATCGCTTGCACGGAGGTAATTGAGCCTTTTTGCGTGGTGGTAATGCGCTCTTGTAGATTGCCCATCTCGGTCGCCAGCGTTGGCTGATAACCCACAGCTGAAGGCATGCGGCCCAGCAGTGCTGATACTTCCGAGCCGGCTTGGGTAAACCGAAAGATATTATCGATGAAGAGGAGCACGTCCTGGCCTTCTTCGTCGCGGAAATATTCAGCCTGGGCTAAGCCGGAGAGACCGACACGCGCGCGCGCGCCTGGCGGTTCATTCATCTGGCCGTAAACCAGCGCCACTTTCGATTCTTCTCCTTCGAGATCGATAACGCCGGACTCGATCATTTCGTGATATAGGTCGTTGCCCTCGCGTGTGCGTTCGCCGACACCCGCAAACACCGAATATCCGCCGTGCGCCTTGGCGATATTGTTGATAAGCTCCATTATGATCACGGTCTTGCCTACGCCTGCGCCGCCAAATAGGCCGATCTTGCCGCCCTTGGCGTAAGGCGCCAGCAAGTCAACGACCTTAATGCCGGTCTCGAGGATTTCCGCTTCTGTCGACTGGTCGACGAATTCGGGAGCCGATGCGTGAATCGGCATGCTTTTCGTCGTGTTCACGGCGCCGCGCTCATCTATCGGCTCGCCCACCACATTAATGATTCGACCCAGCATTTCCTTTCCGGCAGGCACCATGATGCCGGCGCCAGTGTCAACGACCTCCTGGCCGCGCACCAGACCTTCTGTTGTGTCCATGGCGATGCAGCGCACCGTGCTTTCACCTAGGTGTTGGGCAACTTCCAACACTAGCCGGTTGCCATGATTATCGGTTTCTAAGGCGTTCAAAATCGCTGGCAACTCTCCGTCGAAACTGACGTCGACGACTGCACCCATGATTTGGGAAATGCTACCGTTTGTATTTGTCGTGGCCATTACCAAGCTCCCGTCACGCTTGAATTAGGTGGTTCGTGTTTCGTTTTTCCATTTTGTCCGTCACCGCGCCTAGAGGGCGTCCGCACCGGAGATGATTTCGATCAATTCTCCGGTTATCTTGGCCTGGCGGGTGCGGTTGTAGTTAAGGGTCAGTTTATCAATCATTTCGCCGGCATTGCGTGTGGCGCTGTCCATCGCTGTCATGCGTGCGCCCTGTTCGCTTGCCGCGCTTTCCAGCAGCGAGCGAAAGACCTGAATAGAAAGATTGTAGGGCAGCAAGTCTTCTAGAATTTCCGCTTCTTCCGGTTCGAATTCGTAAATTGCACCGCCGCGGTCGTTCGGCTCTTTGGTCGCATCATCAACGGTGGGTTGGGCTGAATCAGAGAACGGAATGACCTGCTGTAAGGTGACGATCTGGCTCATCACCGATTTAAAGTGGTTATAAACGATAGTACAGATGTCGAATTCGCCAGTCTCGAAAAGTTCAGTGATCTTCGCCCCAATAACGTCCGCTTCGTCGTAGCTCGGACCGCGTTTTCCGAGTTCTTCTGTACTGTCGATGATCAGCGAGCCAAATTCGCGCTGCAATTGCTCTTTGCCTTTGCGTCCGACGCAATAAAGCTTAACCTCTTTGTTCGAGTTTCTCAGCTCAAGAATGCGCAGTCGTACGGCGCGTGAGATCGAAGAGTTAAAGCCACCGCAGAGGCCTCGGTCGGACGTGCAGACAACTATGAGATGGGTATTGTCATTGCCAGAGCCCCGCAGCATTGCCGGAGCGTCTTCGCGTTCGCGCATCAACTCAGCTAGGCTACCAACCATCCGTTCCATTCGCTCGGCATAGGGTCGCGCCGATTCTGCCGCCTCCTGAGCGCGCCTCAGCTTGCTTGCTGCGACCAGCTTCATTGCTGAGGTTATCTTTTGGGTCTGCGTGACGCTGTTGATGCGTGTGCGCAGGTCCTTGAGAGTGGCCATGGGGCGTTATGCTCCGTTCTGCCGTTCGATTCAGGCGAATTTCTTGGAGAATTCGTCAAGCAGAGTGGTTAGCTTGTTTTCGCTATCTTCGCTCAGTTCCCCAGTCGTTCGGATAGCGCTAAGAATATCTGCACCGTTAGATCGCACCTCGCTGAGAAATTCCTGCTCGAAGCGGCCAATCTGTTGCACCTCGATGTCGTCGAGATAGCCGCGGACGCCAGCAAAAATGGCGACTACCTGCTCATCGGCGGGAAGTGGCGCGTATTGGTCCTGCTTGAGAAGCTCAGTCAGCCGCGCGCCGCGCGCTAACAGGCGCTGGGTCGCGGCATCAAGGTCCGAGCCGAACTGGGCGAATGCTGCCATTTCGCGATATTGTGCAAGTTCGAGCTTAATGCGGCCGGCGACTTGGCGCATCGCCTTGATCTGTGCTGCTGAGCCCACGCGGCTCACCGAGAGGCCAACGTTAATCGCTGGGCGAATGCCCTGATAAAATAGGTCGGTCTCAAGGAAGATTTGACCGTCGGTAATCGAGATCACATTGGTTGGAATATAAGCTGAGACGTCGCCAGCCTGGGTTTCGATCACTGGCAGGGCGGTTAGCGAGCCGCTACCATGATCCTCGTTCATCTTCGCTGCGCGTTCGAGCAGTCGGGAGTGAAGATAAAACACGTCGCCCGGGTAGGCTTCGCGGCCCGGCGGGCGCCGGAGGAGCAGTGACATCTGGCGATAGGCAACTGCCTGCTTGGAAAGGTCATCGTAGATAATCACCGCGTGCATGCCATTGTCGCGGAAATATTCGCCCATGGTGCAGCCGGAATAAGGCGCGAGAAACTGCAGCGGAGCTGCTTCTGACGCAGTGGCGGAGACAATGATGGTGTAATCAAGCGCACCATTCTCTTCAAGGGTACGCATCACCTGAGCGACCGTGGAGCGCTTCTGTCCGACTGCGACGTAGATGCAGTAGAGTTTCTTCGACTCGTCGTCGCCGGCGTTCACTTCCTTCTGATTGATGATTGTATCGATTGCTACGGCGGTCTTGCCGGTTTGCCGGTCGCCGATGATCAGTTCGCGCTGGCCTCGGCCGATAGGTACAAGGGCGTCGAGTGCTTTGAGACCGGTCTGCACCGGTTCGCTCACCGAGCGACGCGGGATGATACCGGGCGCCTTAACTTCTATGCGGCCCATGGCGGCCGATTCAATGGGGCCCTTGCCATCGATCGGATTGCCCAGAGGGTCTACGGCGCGGCCCAGCAGGCCCTTGCCTACTGGCACTTCAACAATGGCACCGGTCCGCTTAACCGTGTCACCTTCCTTGATCTCTTTGTCTTCTCCGAAAATTACAACGCCAACATTATCTGTCTCGAGATTGAGCGCCATGCCGCGGATATTTCCGGGGAATTCGACCATCTCGCCGGCCTGCACGTTATCCAGACCATAGACACGGGCGACACCGTCGCCCACGGAGAGCACTTGTCCAACCTCGGCGACATCCGCCTCGGTGCCAAAATTGGCAATTTGCTCCTTGAGGATTGCCGATACTTCGGCGGCGCCAATGTCCATTATCAAATCCCTTTCATGGCGAGCTCAAGATTTTGCAGCTTCGTCCGTAGTGAACTGTCGATCATGCGTGAACCGACCTTGACGATCAGTCCACCGATCAAACTCGGATCGACCGTGGTTTCCAATGCTACGTCGCGTCCAACGATTTCCCGAAGAGCTTGTTTCACGGCGTCGAGATGGGCGGGTTTCAATTCGGTAGCTGATGTGACCTCAGCTGAGACCTCGCCGCGATGCTCCGCAACCAGCGTCTGAAATGCTATGAGGCTACTTTCCAGCGCATACAGTCGGCGGTTCTGTGCCATCAGGCCAACTAGGTTCTGCACCAGGTCCGACATGCCAGCGCGATTGACTATTGCCGCCATGGCTGCGCCTTGTTCGGTGCGGGAGAGAACCGGGCTTTTGACGAGGCGCGCGAGATCAGCACTCTCGGCCATCAGATCTCGCAAATCAGCCAATTCGCGGGCCAACTGGTCAAGTTGGTCACGCTCAAGCGCAAGTTCGAACATTGCCGTTGCGTAACGCAGGGCGAGATCGCTTTGGCCTGTGGAATTGGATGCCACCGAATTTCGTCCCCTTGGGTCTGCTGCGCCGCGATCAGCGACGGTTCTTAGTGTTTTTGCTTGTTAAACTAGCAGGAATTCAACTGTCCGAGACAACCAACCGGCCCGAAAAGCAGGCGATTAAGTAACATACTGTATATTGTCGCGCAACTGACTCGGGAAAACGATATTTAATATATTAATTCAATATGTTACGACTAGTTGAAGCTGTAGGGATCGACGTCGATGCGAAGGCTTACCCTGGATGGTGCGTCGAGCACGTTGAGCCAGTGGCGGAGCCAGGGTTGTGGGAGGTGGGCCCGGCTGCATTTGACCAGGAGTCGGTAACGATAATGTCCGCGTAGAAGCGCAAGAGGTGCTGGCGCCGGGCCGAGCACCTCCATACCACCCTCCGCTGGTAGGTTATTGCGTGCGATTCTTGCCAGCGCAAGCGCCGTATCTGCCACTGATGCCTCGTTTTGCCCCGAGAGAATCACTGCCGCGAGCCGCCCTGCTGGAGGCTGGCCGTGAAGTTCACGTGCCTCTGTTTCGCGTGTGAGAAAGAGATCGCGTTCGCCAGAGGAAAGCGCCACCATCACCGGATGGTCTGGGATAAAAGTTTGAAGCAGCATGCGTCCCGCATGATGCGCTCGTCCGGCGCGCCCACCAACTTGGTGGAGAAGTTGGTAGGTGCGCTCTGCGGCGCGCAGATCTCCGCCGGCTAGTCCGAGATCTGCATCTACCACGCCTACTAGGGTGAGCAGCGGAAAATGATGCCCCTTGGCAATTATCTGTGTGCCAATGACTAGATTGATTTCGCATTTTTCGATTCGTGCAACGAAATTTGCCGCGTCTCCGGGTCCGGCCACCGTGTCGCTGGTAACGATCTCGCTCTTGATATCGGGAAAGAGCGCCGCAGCTTCCTCGGCGACCCGTTCCACACCGGGCCCGCAGGCTGCCATGCGTCCCTCCGCCTCGCATTCCGGACAGGCGTCCGGTGAGCGCTGGATATAGCCACAATGATGACAGTTGAGTGTTTTAGTAAAGCGGTGCGCAACTAGCCAGGCGCTGCAATTAGAGCATTCGAGGCGATGGCCGCATGCGCGGCAGAGGGTAAGCGGTGCATATCCGCGACGATTGAGGAACAACACTGCCTGTTGCCCGGCCGCGAAACATTCCGTCAGTGCTTCGCGTAGCGGCGGCGAGATCCACTCTCCACGCGGCGGCGGATCCCTGCGCATATCGACGATTTCAATATTCGGAAGCTGTGCACCGCCATGGCGGTCTCGTAGATGCAGGCTCTCATAGCGACCGGCTTTCACGTTTGCGAGGCTTTCGAGTGACGGCGTGGCCGAACAGAGGATAAGCGGGCAGGCTGCAAAGCGCGCGCGCATCACCGCCATGTCGCGTGCATGATAGATCACACCGTCTTCCTGTTTGAAGGCGCCGTCATGTTCCTCGTCGACGACTATCAGGCCGAGCTCGACGAAGGGCAGCCAAAGTGAAGAGCGCGCACCGACAACTATGCGCGCCTTGTTCTCAGCGACTGCGCGCCAGGTTTCGCGTCGCGCACGCTGGCCAAGTTCGGAATGCCACACCATGGGCGTCGCGCCGAAGCGTGCGCGGAAGCGCTCCAACCATTGAGTACTCAACGCGATCTCCGGAAGCATCACCAACACTTGACGCTCCAATTCTAGGGCCTTTGCCACTGCCTCGAAATAGACCTCCGTTTTGCCTGATCCAGTAACGCCGTCCAAAAGCGTGACGGAAAATTTTTCTGCCATCACCTGATCCATCAGGCGATGCGCCACCAACTGCTGGTCGGTCGAGAGATCGGCGCGGGGCAAATGCCAGTCTGGTTGCTCCGGCACTGGCCAGGCAGGGATTGAAACCGTGCGCAGTGCGCTGGCCTTGGCCAGCGCGCGCACCACTCCGGTGCTGACTTTAGCTTCCCGCGACAGTTCAGCTGCGCTAAGAGGTTGGCCGTCGGACAGCACCTCAAAAACCCGTTTTCGCTCGGGTGTTAGACGCTCTGGTACTAGATCGCTGGCGAGATAGGCGACACGCATCATCGGCGGCTCAAGCGCCTCCGGTACGCTCATTGCCATGCGTAGCACTGCGCCTCGCTTGGCCAGCGTATATTCCGCCACCCAGTCTATTAGCTTGCGCAGACTTTTCGTCATCACTGGTACTGGTAGTATTTCGCCGATATGTTTCAGTTTATCGTGCGTAAGCCTGGGTTCATCCTCATCAGTAACATGGCGCCAAACCACGCCGGTTACCATTCTGCTGGCCAGCGGCACTCGCACGAAAGCGCCCTCGGGCGCGTTCGCAGCGTCAGCAGTGAGATAATCATAAACGGTATCGATCCCGAGCGGCAATAACACGGTGATACGGACCGCGCTATCCGTGAGCGTGGGCAGGGAGGAAGTAGCGTCACTCGGTGCCATCCGATAAAATGTGCCAACGACTCGCCGTCGTCTCAAGCCTCTAGTTTGTTTCATGGGCAGGCGGCATGGAAATTCGATACGGAGTGGCATGCCATGAAATTTTTCATCGACACGGCGGAACTCGCTGAAATTGAGGATTTTGCGGCCACCGGCTTGCTTGATGGGGTTACCACCAATCCGTCGTTGATTCACAAGGCGGGCGGCGATTTTTTCGAGACGATCGAGCGCATTTGTCAGATCGTACCGGGCCCGGTGAGCGCTGAAGTGACCGCTACTAAGGCCGACTCGATGATCGAGGAAGGCAAGCGTCTTGCTAACATTGCATCCAATATTGCTGTAAAGGTGCCACTTACCTGGGATGGTCTCAAGGCTTGCCGCGTGCTCAGCCAGGCCGGCACCATGGTAAATGTGACGCTCTGTTTTTCTGCCGCCCAGGCACTACTCGCGGCCAAGGCTGGCGCAACCTTTATCTCACCTTTTGTTGGCCGGCTGGACGATATCGGTCAGGATGGAATGGCGCTGATTGATGAGATCGTCACCATCTACGCAAATTATCCGGGTACTCTGGAGACCGACATTCTCGTCGCTTCTATTCGCGATCCGATCCATCTTGTTGAAGCGGCTAAACTTGGCGCTGATGTTGCCACTCTACCTCCAGCCGTTTTGCGCAAGCTGGTCCGGCATCCGCTGACTGACCAGGGACTAGATGCCTTCTTAGCTGATTGGGAAAAGACTGGGCAGTCGATTCTCTCTTGAATACAAGATTAGGAGAGTTGTCATCGCCACTGGAGCCACCGAAGAGCAAATGCTGGGTGCTAAGATAGGCGGGGTAGATTTCGTTGCCGACGCGCTAGTAATGGATGTGGTTGAGAGTTGGCGCTGTTGGCTCGCTGACGAGCGGCGTGCCTCGCCCCATACGGTGAGTGCTTATTTACGCGATCTTTCTGCCTTCTTTGCTTTTCTCACGGTGCATATGAGTGGGCCAGTAACTCTGGCCGGTTTAGAGGGCCTACAGACTAGTGATTTCCGCAGTTATCTTGCGCGCCGTGCTGCCAAAAATTGCGCTAAGACCTCGACTGCCCGCGCCGTCTCCGTGCTGCGAGGTTTTTTCCGTCATCTTGAGCGGGAAGAATTGCTGTCCAACGGAGCTGTCCGCTCGCTGCGTAGCCCACGCCTGCCGCATGCGGTGCCGCGGCCGTTGACACTGGCGCAAGCTGGCGAGGTGATGACGGCGGCAGCGAACGGTGCAGGTGGCTCGAGCCAGGCCCTCTGGGTCGCTAGACGGGACACGGCGGTGCTGCTGCTTTTGTATGGCAGCGGGCTTCGCATCGGCGAGGCGCTTGGCCTAGATGGGCGCGATGCCACTGGCGGTGATGTGCTACTGGTGCGTGGCAAGGGTGGTAAGGAGCGCGGGGTGCCGTTGCTGCCGCTGGTCAACCAGGCGATCGACGATTATCGTGCCACTTGCCCATATGAATTGGCCCCGGGCGGACCACTCTTCGTTGGCGTGCGTGGCGGGCGTTTAGGCGCCCGCACGGTGCAGGCCGGCATGGCGCGTCTCAGATCTGCCCTCGGTTTACCGTCAAGCGCCACTCCCCACGCGCTCCGCCATAGCTTCGCCACCCACTTACTCGCCGACGGTGGCGATCTCCGCTCCATCCAAGAACTCCTCGGCCATGCCAGTCTCACCAGCACCATGCGCTACACTGAAGTAGACGAAGCCGGGTTGATGGCGGCCTATAACGCAGCCCATCCAAGAGCACGCGGATAAATTCTAAAGAAACTCCTTTCTCCGTGGGGGAGGTAAGGGTTCGTTCATTTAAACGTGAATGGCTCTCTCGTCCACATCGAGCGCTGCTTCCTTTATGGCTTCGCTCAAGGTAGGGTGGGCATGGCAGGTGCGGGCAAGTTCTTTCGCCGAGGCGCCGAGTTCGATGGCGAGCACTGCCTCGCCGATCAGGTGGCCGGCGTCTGCGCCCATAATGTGCACGCCGAGGATGCGGTCACTCTCGGTGTCAGCAAGAATCTTCACAAAGCCGTCAGTCTCCGACATGGCGCGTGCCCGGCCATTAGCGACGAAGGGGAAACTACCCGAACTATATGCGATACCTGCATTTTGGAGTTGTTCTTCCGTTTGTCCGACGTACGCCAACTCTGGATGAGTGTAGATCACCCCAGGGATGGCATCGTAATTCACACAGCCTTTTTGGCCGGTGATAATCTCGGCCACGGCGATGCCCTCATCCTCTGCCTTATGGGCCAGCATCGGTCCGCGGATGACGTCGCCTATAGCATAGACGCCCGGGACATTTGTTTGTAATCCGTCGTCCACTTTGATGCGTCCAGCATTGTCCTGTGCGACACCGGCAACCTCCAAGCCGAGGTCGTTAGTATAGGGACGGCGGCCAACCGCAACGAGAACGTTATCAGCATCTAGGGTTTCCGGCTCGCCACCATCAGCCGGTTCCATGGTGAGAGTAACGCCGCTATCGGTAACTTCGGCATTGGTGACCTTGGTGGAGAGCCTAAATTTCATTTTCTGCCGTCGGAGCATTTTGTGAAATCCAGCAGCAAGTTCGCCATCCATACCTGGGATGATGCGGTCGAGAAACTCGATGACCGTAATCTTGGCGCCCAAACGACCCCAGACTGAGGCCATTTCGAGGCCGATATATCCCGCGCCTATAACCGCAAGGTGATTTGGCACATTGTTGAGCGACAGCGCGCCGGTAGAACTTAAGACACGTTTTTCGTCGATTTCAATGCCGGGAAGGCTGGCTGGCACGCTGCCGGTGGCGATGATGATTGCGTTAGTGTTCAGCACAGTTTCCAAGCCGCCGCCATCTCGTACCGTGACCTCGCCCGGCTTGCCGAGTGATCCAGTTCCCTCGATACGGATGACATCGTTATTCTTGAAAAGGTGGTCAATTCCTTTGGTGAGATCGCTCACTACCTTATTTTTGTGACCCATCATAGTGTCCAGATCGAAGCTGAGTCCGTCGATCATCACGCCATGGCGTTTCAGCACCTTGCTGGCATGGGCGTATTCTTCCGACACTTGCAGGAGCGCTTTGGAGGGGATGCAACCGACATTAAGGCAGGTGCCGCCAAGGGTCGTATCCTTTTCCAGGCAGGCTACCTTGAGACCGAGCTGCGCTGCGCGGATGGCCGCTACATAGCCGCCGGGGCCGGATCCGATGACCACGACATCAAATTTATTATCAAACATACCGGGCCGTCCTTGAAGATGAATTCGCCAGTCTTAAAGATGTAGCAATAACCTTTCACGCGCTTCTATGCACTCTTTCATGCGCATTATGAAGGTGAGCGTTGCGCGGCCGACCATGATGCGTTAGTAGCTGCTTAGGGAGGAATGCGTTATTGGTCAGACCACTAATTCACCTTCCACGGCGATGAAGTACTCATAAAATTTGTGCACACCGAGTAGGCTCGACCGAATCAGAATCGCAACAATAATCTTTAACAACCGACCCGATAAAGGCGATTTGTGCCGACGCCCTTGCGGATACTTAACATGCTCACCGTATCTGCAGCTTATTTGATCAGCCTTTCAAAAGCTCGACCATGGTGGAGCCAATCGCAGCTGGAGAGGTGGTGACTGCTATTCCGGCACTCTTCATCGCCTCGATCTTGTCCTCGGCGCCACCCTTACCGCCGGAAATGATCGCGCCGGCGTGGCCCATGCGTCGACCCGGAGGTGCGGTTAGTCCAGCGATAAATCCAACCACGGGCTTCTTGACACTCTCTAAAACAAGAAATGCCGCCGCATCTTCTTCGGCTGTGCCGCCGATTTCGCCGATCATAACGATCGATTCCGTAGCTTCGTCCGCCAAGAACATCTCCAGGCAGTCGATAAAATTCGTGCCGTTCACCGGATCGCCGCCGATGCCAATGCAGGTCGATTGACCGAGTCCGGCGGCGGTAGTTTGCGCCACTGCTTCATAGGTAAGCGTGCCGGATCGGGAAACAATACCGACTGATCCTGAGCGATGTATGTGACCAGGCATGATTCCAATTTTGCAGGCATTGGGCGTAATGATTCCTGGGCAATTCGGTCCAATCAGCCGGCTAGGAGAGTCTTCCAGAGCGCGTTTGACGCGCACCATGTCGAGCACAGGAATGCCCTCGGTAATACAGACGATGAGCGGTACTCTCGCGTCGATTGCTTCGAGTATTGCATCCGCTGCGAAGCGGGCGGGGACGTATATAACAGAAGCGTCTGCTTTCGTTTCTGTCATCGCTTCGGCCACGGTGTTGAAGACAGGGAGGCCGAGATGCTCAGCTCCGCCCTTTCCCGGCGTAACACCGCCGACCATGCGGGTGCCATAGGCAATCGCTTGCTCAGAATGGAAGGAGCCCTGGGCGCCAGTGAATCCCTGGCAGATCACCTTGGTAGATTTGTGGACGAGGATGGCCATCAGGAAGCGCCCTCTACAGCGGCGACGACCTTTCTGGCCGCATCGCCAAGGTCGTCGGCGGAAATTATGTCGAAGCCGCTCTCGGCGAGGATTTTTTTGCCCTCGTCCACATTAGTGCCTTCGAGGCGCACCACCAAAGGCACAGAGATGCCGATCTCACCGGCGGCGGCGACGATGCCCTCGGCGATCACGTTGCAGCGCATTATGCCACCGAAGATATTGACAAGCACGCCCTTCACATTTGTGTCGGCGAGGATAATCTTAAACGCCTCCGTCACTCGCTCGCGCGTCGCCCCGCCGCCGACATCGAGGAAGTTGGCCGGTGCACCGCCATTAAGCTTGATAATGTCCATGGTTGCCATGGCGAGACCAGCACCGTTCACCATGCAACCGATCGAGCCGTCGAGCTTAATATAGTTGAGTTCATGCTCCGCCGCGCGCCGCTCAGCTGGATCCTCCTCACTCTCGTCGAGAAGCTCGGCGATCTCAGGGTGACGGTAGAGCGCATTATCGTCGAAATTCATCTTTGCGTCGAGCGCCAGGAGACCTCCGTCGCCTGTCACGACCAGTGGGTTGATCTCGAGCATTGAGGCGTCGGTACCAAGCATCGTTTCATAGAGCGCTGGGAACAGCTTGAGTGCATCCTTCACCGCTTGGCCTTCAAGGCCCAAACCGAAAGCGAGCTTGCGTGCATGGAAGGGCTGGCAGCCAACTAAAGGGTCGATGATGACAGTGATAATCTTCTCGGGTGTCTTGGTGGCTATCCGCTCGATATCCACACCCCCCTCGGTGGATGCCATGAACGCGAACCGCCCGGTAGTGCGGTCGATCACTGCGCTCACATAGAGCTCGTTTGCAATTACGCAGCCCTCTTCGATATAAACTCGCCCTACCTTCTTGCCTGCTGGGCCTGTCTGGTGGGTTATTAGGACCTGGCCGAACATGTCTTCGGCAGTAGCGATCGCTTCCGTTGACGTTTTGCACAGCTTGACGCCGCCCGCCTTGCCACGCCCGCCGGCATGAATCTGAGCCTTGACCACCCAGATCGGTCCGTCGAGGGCATCAACCGCGGCCTTGGCTTCTATGGGACTGAGCACCGCCTGTCCCTTTGCTACGGCGACGCCATAGCCTGCCAGCACCCCCTTAGCCTGATATTCATGAATGTTCACGCGTGACCGGCCCAATAATGATTGATCTTCATGCGGTGGCTATATTGCTTCGCACTTGCTTCTGCAAGTGCTTGATTGCCTCGTTCAATCTTTACTCTCTTTGAGCTTCTTAATCTCGTCGATCAACCCCTCGACCGCCTTGATTGACTTGTTGAACGCTGCGCGCTCCGAGCGGTCTAGCTTGATCTCGACGATGCGCTCGACACCCCCTGCGCCGATCACCACAGGCACACCGACATAGATGCCCTTGCAGCCGTATTCGCCGTTCAATTGGGCAGCACAGGGTAGCACCCGCTTTTTGTCTTTGAGATAAGACTCTGCCATTTCGATCGCCGCCACCGCTGGCGCGTAATAAGCCGATCCGGTCTTAAGCAGGCCGACGATTTCGGCGCCGCCGTTGCGTGTGCGCTGCACAATCTCATCGAGCTTCTTCTGCTTGATCCAGCCCATTTTAACAATATCTGGCAGCGGAATACCGGCGACGGTGGAATAGCGCGTGAGTGGCACCATTGTGTCGCCATGGCCGCCTAGGACGAAGGCGGTGACGTCTTCGGTGGAAACGCCCATCTCCCTGGCTAGGAAATACCGGAAGCGCGATGAATCCAGCACACCTGCCATGCCGACAACCTTCTTGGCCGGTAGGCCGCTTGCCTTCCTCAGCACCCAGACCATAGCATCGAGCGGGTTCGTGATGCAGATCACGAAGGCGTCGGGAGCATATTTCTTTATGCCGGCGCCAACCTGGTTCATCACCGAGGTGTTGATGCCGAGAAGATCGTCCCGACTCATGCCAGGCTTGCGCGGCACCCCGGCGGTGACGATCACCACATCCGCTCCTTTTATTGCGCTATAGCTGTTGGTACCCGTAATCCTGGCGTCAAAGCCCTCGACAGGTGAGGCTTGCACGAGATCGAGTGCCTTGCCCTGTGGTACTCCCTTGACAATATCGAAAATTACTATGTCGCCCAGCTCTTTTAGCCCGGCAAGATGCGCCAGCGTTCCCCCGATATTCCCTGCGCCGATCAGCGCGATCTTACTGCGTGCCATGACGGATCTCCTGATTTCCTGGCGCGGGTTTTAGCGCGGGATGGGAGAGGGGGCAAGGACGCCTTAAATTTACCTCCTCGCCACCATCATTTTCTTAATCGCCCCAATTGCCTTGGCCGGATTTAGGCTCTTTGGGCAGGTGCGAGTGCAGTTCATAATAGTGTGGCAGCGATAGAGGCGGAAGGGATCTTCAAGGTCATCCAGGCGTTCACCCGTCGCCTCGTCTCGGCTGTCGATGAGCCAGCGGTAGGCTTGCAGAAGAATGGCCGGACCGAGATAGCGGTCGCCGTTCCACCAGTAGCTAGGGCAGCTTGTCGAACAGCAGGCGCAGAGAATGCATTCATAGAGACCGTCTAGCTTGGCGCGGTCTACGGGGGCCTGCAGGCGCTCGGAATTGGCAGGTGGCGGTGAATCCGTCTTCAGCCAGGGCTCGACCGAAGTGTATTGCGCATAGAAATTATTCATGTCGGGCACCAGATCCTTCACCACCGGCATGTGGGGTAGGGGATAGATGCGTACCTCGCCGGGAATCTCATCGATCGGTTTGGTGCAGGCTAGCGTGTTGGTACCGTCGATATTCATCGCGCAGGAGCCGCAGATGCCCTCGCGGCAGGAGCGCCGGAATGTAAGGCTTGAATCAGTTTCATCCTTGATCTTGATCAACGCGTCGAGGACCATCTGGCCGCAATCTTCGGTGTTGACTTCATAGGTATCCGTGCGCGGATTGTCGCCTGAATCCGGATCGTAGCGGTAAATTTTGAAGCGTCGCGTCTTAGCTCTCGCACCCCCTGGCGCCGCGTGGTGGCGCCCCTTCTTGATTCTTGAATTTTTAGGCAGCTTAAACTTAGCCATTTTATGATCCTTGCCGACGTGTCTCGTTCACTGTGGGTCGCGCCCGTCAATAAACCCGCTTTTTGGGCGGAATGGGTTCGACCTCGTTGGAAAGGGTATACATATGGACCGGACGGTAATCGATGGTTACTTGTTCGCCGTCAACGCTAAGCCACATCGCAGAATGCTTCATCCAGTTCTCATCATCGCGCTCAGTATAGTCCTCCCGAGCGTGACCTCCGCGGCTTTCCGTTCGGTTGAGCGCGGCCTTGATGGTCACCGCAGACTGGCGCAACAGATTGTCAAGCTCGATGGTTTCGACCAAGTCTGAGTTCCACACCATCGAGCGGTCGCTCACCTTGACCCCGTGGCGGAAGTCCTTCCAAATTTTCTGAAGATTATTCTCCCCTTCTTCCATCAACTCGCCAGTACGGAACACGCCGGCATGTGTTTGCATGGTGCGTTGCATCCCAAGGCGAAGCTCCGCCGTGCAGATATCACCGTTTGCATGGCGCAGATGATCGAACCAGCCTAGGCACTTTTCGATAGCACCGGTGGCAACCGGGGCATGGGTCGAACCGGCATCAACCACTTGTGCCGCTCGCTCAGCGGTGGCGCGACCAAAGACAACGAGGTCGAGCAGCGAATTCGAGCCAAGGCGATTGGCGCCATGGACCGAGACGCAGGCTGCCTCGCCGGCCGCCATCAGGCCAGGCACTACAGTGTCCGGGTCGCCGTTTTTCAGCGTCACCATCTCGCCGAGATAATTGGTTGGGATGCCGCCCATGTTGTAATGCACGGTCGGGATCACCGGTATAGGCTCTTTGGCAGCATCGACGCCGGCGAAGATCTTGGCGGTTTCGGTGATGCCGGGCAGGCGCTCATGCAATACATCGCGTCCGAGATGGTCAAGCTTTAGGTGGATATGGTCCTGAAGTGGCCCAACACCACGGCCTTCCCGAATCTCGAGGGTCATAGAGCGGCTGACCACGTCGCGGCTAGCGAGGTCCTTGGCGGAGGGTGCATAACGCTCCATGAAGCGCTCGCCCTCAGCGTTAACGAGATAGCCGCCTTCGCCGCGTGCACCCTCGGTGATCAGCATGCCGGCGCCGTAGACGCCGGTTGGGTGGAACTGGATGAACTCCATGTCCTGCAGTGGTAGACCTGCGCGCAGCACCATGGCGTTACCGTCGCCGGTGCAGGTATGGGCTGAGGTGCAGGAGAAATAACTCCGGCCATAGCCGCCGGTTGCAAGGATCACCATGTGGGCTCGGAAAAGATGAAGCGAGCCGTCGTCGAGGTTCCAGGCAAGCAGACCCTGGCAGGCGCCGTCATCGCTCATGATTAGATCGAGAGCAAAATATTCTATGAAGAATTCTGCTTGGTGACGTAAGCTTTGCTGATAGAGCGTGTGGAGGATGGCGTGGCCAGTGCGGTCGGCGGCGGCGCAGGTGCGGAGCGCGATGCCTTCGCCATAGTTGGTCGTCATGCCGCCAAAGGCTCGTTGGTAGATGCGTCCATCCTCGGTGCGAGAGAAGGGTACGCCGTAATGCTCAAGTTCAATGACCGCCTGGGGTGCCACCTTACACATATATTCGATGGCGTCCTGGTCGCCCAGCCAGTCGGAGCCCTTGATGGTGTCGTACATATGCCAGCGCCAATCGTCATCCCCCATATTGCCCAGCGCCGCAGACATCCCACCTTGCGCGGCGACGGTATGGCTTCGTGTTGGGAACAGCTTGGAGACGCAGGCGGTTTTGAGGCCGAGCTCGGCTAGGCCGAAGGTCGCACGCAAGCCCGCGCCGCCGGCTCCGACTACCACCACGTCGTAATTATGTTCGGTGATGGGATAGGATGCGCTCATATCCACTTAGCCTCCGAACGCCACGGCAACGGTGGAATAGAGCGCCGCTACCGCACCTATCAGGCAGCCGAGATTGAGGCCAATTAGGAGTGTCCATTTGAGAGGTTTGTAATGGACGTAGTCCTCAATAACTACCTGGAGGCCGAGCTTTAGGTGATAGAAAAGCGCCCCGACGAACAGCAACATAAGTATCGCCGCTACCGGGCCAGAGAGCCAGTCCTGAAACATGTGGTGGGAAGCGCCACTCACGACGATCCACCAGATTGAGGCGACGAACCACAGGGTAAGTGGCACCAGTAGGATTGCAGTCAGACGCTGCCACCACCAATGATCGCTGCCTTCCTTGGCGGAGCCAAGATACCGCACACGAGCTAGCGGTGTTTGAATACGCATGCTTCTTCTCCCCTAGCGCGTGCAGTAAAAGAGAAGGCCGAGGCCCCAGGAAAGCCCCGTGAGGCCAAGCGAAGCGATCACCATGAGAATACCCGAGGCATAGGTTGCCTTGAGGCTGAAGCCGAGGCCGGTGTCCCAGAAGAGATGCCTGATACCATTGGAAAGGTGATAGAACAGACAATAGGACCAGGCTGCTAGGAGGGCATAGCCCAGCCATGAGGTGAGAAACCACTCTGACCAAGCGTAATAATCCGGCCCTGCTGCAGCGGTCAGCAGCCAGCAAACCAGCATGGCGGCGCCCGAGGTAAGAAACACCCCGGTTAGGCGGTGGAAGATGGAAAGAACCGAGGTGAGTTGCGGCCGATAGACCTGTAGATGTGGCGAAAGCGGACGTTCCCTGAGCGCCATATATTTATTCTCCCGGGTACGCCGCCTGACTGGCGGCCGAATCCTTGCGTAATATGAAAGATTTAAGACCGATCAGCGTGGTCAGTCAACAGGTGGTCCAACGGGCTTCAGACGTCAGTGATGGCTTTCAACTCCGCGTCGATACGGGCAAAGACGCCGAGCCAATCGCCAAAGCTCTTCTGACGGAAGAGGCGAAGAGAGGGGTACCAGGGGCTGTCCTCGCGTGCCATCAGCCAGCGCCAGTCGGGAGTGTAGGGCAGTACCACCCAGCAGGGTTTGCCGAGCGCGCCCGCAAGGTGGCAGATCGAGGTGTCCACGCTGATCACCAGATCGAGCGCTGATACCAACGCCGCAGTGTCGGCAAAATCTTCGATGATGTTGGCATGGTCGTGGATCAATCCAGTGCAACCGTAGGCAAAGATGTCCTCTGCACGCTGCCCAATCTGCAGACTGTGAAAGGTACAGCCTGGAGTGCCAAGGAGAGTGATGAAGGGCTCGATGCCGACCGTGCGGTTGCGGTCGTTGCGGTGTGTCGGTTTGCCGGCCCAGGCCAGACCGATATTGAAGCGCTTGGCTTCGAGCGTCTTGGCGAATTTTATACCCCGGGCCGGGTCAGCGGCGAGATAGCTCTCGGCGATTGGGATTTGGTCGAGTCTGGTATTAAAGATGCGCGGCAGGCTGAGGAGTGGCGCATGCAGATCGAACTCGGGGAGGACCTCACCGCGCGCGGCGATCTCAGCCGGTCCCTCCAGGGTTGCGAACAGGTTCACCAGAGGTTTCTGGCATTCGAGTACGACTCGTCTGCTACGCTTGGCTACTCGGGCGACATAGCGTGCGAACTGGATACTGTCGCCCATGCCCTGTTCGGCATGGAGCAGTACTGTTCGCCCGTCAAGCGAGCCGCCATTCCAGACAGGTTTGTCGAACTGGCGCGGTGGGTTTTCTGCTAGGCGCCAGCGCCACTCATATTCCTCGAAACCAGCTTCGAGATCACCCTTCATCAACAGTGTAAGCGCCAAGTCCCAATGGGCGTCAACATAATCTGGCTTGCGCTTCACTACTTCCTTGAGGCACGCGATGCCCTCATTGAATTTACCTTGGTCTTTGAGCACGAGGCCAAGATTGTATCGCGCCTTAAGATAGCACGAATCGAGTTCAAGTGCCTTGCGATGGCAAGCTTCAGCCTCTTCCAGACGGCCGAGGTCGCGCAGTGCGTTGCCGAGATTGGAATGGCTACCCGGATCATCGTTTCGGAGCGTGATGGCGCGGTGATAGCTCGCGACAGCGGCGTGAAAGGCGCCGGCGGCGCGAAGCGCCACGCCCATATTGTTATAGGTTTGCGGCTGATCGGGATTGAGTGCGAGAGATTCGGTATAACTCCGGATGGCTTCTTCGAGGTGCCCAGCGCGATGGGCCTTAAGAGCTTGTTCGAATGATTTTCTCGCCCGGCAGCCGCGATTTTGAGCACTCTCCGTCATGGCTGTCGAGGGGCGACGGACGCCCCATTAGTGGTTAACGCCCATATGGTTGTTGACTAATTCCTCGGCAATTTGCACGGCGTTCAGCGCGGCGCCTTTGCGCAGATTGTCAGAGACCACCCACATGTTGAGGCCGAAGGGCACTGTCTCGTCTTGGCGAATGCGCGAGACAAAGGTGGCGTCCTCACCAGTACATTCACTCGGCGTGACATAGCCGCCATCGACTCGCTCGTCTACTACGATAACCCCCGGCGCTTCGGTCAACGCCTCGCGTGCCTCCTCCTCGTTAAGTCGATCGTGAAACTCAATGTTCACCGCCTCGGCATGGCCAATAAACGTCGGCACCCGAACGCAGGTAGCGCTCACCACGATATCGTGGTCTAGAATCTTCTGGGTCTCGCGCATCATTTTAGTTTCCTCGCGCGTCGAGCCATCCACCATGAACGAATCGATATGTGGAATAACGTTGAAGGCGATAGTTTTAGGAAAAAGTTTTGGTTCCTTGCGGTCGTTCATATAGATAGCCCGAGTGTGATCAAAGAGCTCGTCCATGGCGTCCTTGCCCGAGCCCGAGACCGACTGATATGTCGAAACGACGACGCGCTTGATGGGCACTAGGTCGTGCAAGGGCTTCAGTGCCACCACCATTTGAATGGTCGAGCAATTGGGATTGGCGATAATGTTGCGCTGGCGGAATTCGGAGATCGCCTCGCGGTTGACCTCGGGCACGATTAGCGGCACGTCCTCGTCCATGCGGAACTCAGAGGTGTTGTCGATTACAACGCAGCCAGAGTCGGCAGCACGTGGCGCATGCTTGCGTGAGATTGCCGAGCCCGGTGAGAACAAACTGAAATCGATGCCGCCGAAATCAAAATCTTCGAGCGCGCGAACAGCGAGCGTTACATCCTCGCCATAAGATACTTCCTTGCCGACTGAGCCCCTTGAGGCAAGCGCAATTACCTCGTCAGCGGGGAAGCTCCGTTCCGACAGCATGCCGAGTATTTCGCGGCCGACATTGCCCGTCGCACCGACAACCGCCACTCTGTACCCCATGATCCTCGTATCCTTGTCTAATAGTTGCCCGGCGGTTACTCATCCGGTGAGCTTGCTCAATTCACTCAACAGAGCATCCCCTATCACATCGGTCGACACCGGCGCGGTCTTCTCCTGCTTGATATCGGCAGTCCGAAGGCCGCTGGCAAGTACGTTCTGCACCGCCTGTTCGACCAGCTCCGCCTCCTCGCACATATCGAAGGAATAGCGCAGCATCATCGCATAGCTCAGCACCATTGCCGAGGGGTTAGCGAGGCGCTGACCAGCGATATCGGGTGCTGAGCCGTGCACCGGTTCGTACAGCGCCTTACGCTGGCCGTTCGGGCCCGGTGCACCGAGCGAAGCGGAGGGCAGCATTCCGAGAGAGCCGGTCAGCATTGCTGCACAGTCGGAGAGTACGTCGCCGAACAGATTGTTTGTGACAATGACGTCAAATTGTTTGGGATTGCGTACAAGCTGCATGGCGCAGTTGTCGGCATACATGTGAAGCAGGTCGACATCGGAATATTCTGCCGCATGCAGGGCCGTAATGACTTCTCGCCAGAAGACCCCGGACTCCATTACATTTGCTTTCTCGACCGAGTGCACCTTGTTGGAGCGTTTGCGCGCAAGCTCAAAGCTGACACGCGCCACGCGCTCGATTTCAGTCTGAGTATAGACTTCTGTGTCAAAGCCCCGCCGCGTGCCGTCCGGTAGAGTATCGGTGCCGCGAGGCTCGCCGAAATAGACGCCGGCGGTGAGCTCACGCACAATCATAATGTCGAGGCCGGATACCACTTCCTTCTTTAGTGTCGAGGCGTCAGCCAAAGCGTCTAACACGGTTGCCGGGCGCAAATTGGCAAAGAGGTCCATCTCCTTGCGGAGACGCAGCAGTCCGGCTTCCGGGCGCTCCTCGCGTGGTACATTATCCCACTTAGGTCCGCCAACCGAGCCGAACAGTATGGCGTCCGAGGCCATGGCCTCAGTTAGGGTTTCGTTTGTGAGTGAGGTGCCGTGGGCATCGTAGGCCGCGCCACCACAGAGGCCTTCCTGAATGTCGAAAGCCGTGCCGCAATTGTCGTTCATCCATTTAATGACGCGGGACACTTCGTGCATCACTTCGGGGCCAATACCGTCACCTGGCAGCATCAAGACTTTTCTATTGGTTGTCATGTCTCTTTCCGATTGTGGCTTGGCCTAATGACTCGTCACGGGCGGTAAAGCCAAGGCATGATGGCCTTTTGTTTCGCCTCGAAGGTAGCAATTTCGTCCCTTCGCTGCAGCGTGATGCTAATATCGTCGAGGCCTTCCTGCAGCCGTTGCTTGCGGAAGGGTTCGATTTCGAATGAAACGCTGGTACCGTCGGCGAGCACGATGGTCTGCGCGTCCAGGTCAACAGTCATGTTACAGGTTTGCGGATTCTCGGCCACTGTCATCAATTTCTTGACCTTGTCTTCATCCATGATGATCAACAGAAGGCCATTCTTGATGCAATTATTGAAGAAGATATCGGCGAAACTCGGTGCGATCACGCACCGGATGCCAAAATCATCAAGCGACCAAGGCGCATGCTCGCGGCTTGAGCCGCAGCCAAAATTCTCGCTGGTGATAAGGATCTTAGCATCACGATAGGGTTCGCGGTTTAGTACAAAGTCCGGGTTCTCATTGTTGTTTGTATCGTAGCGAAAGTCATGAAACAGTCCTTTACCCAGGCCTATACGGGAAATAGCGCTTAAATACTGCTTGGGAATGATTTGATCAGTATCGACATTGATCATTTTGAGTGTGGCGGCGGCGCCCGAGATCGTTCCGAAAGTTTTCATCTCATTTGCCTTTCTTGTCCCTAGGACGCCAAATCGCGCACGTCGACGAAATGGCCTTCGATCGCCGCTGCCGCTGCCATCGCCGGGCTGACTAGATGGGTGCGGCTGTCACGTCCTTGGCGCCCCTTGAAGTTGCGGTTGGAGGTCGAGGCACAACGCTCGCCCGGCTCAAGAATGTCACCGTTCATGGCAATGCACATGGAACAGCCCGGGTCGCGCCATTCAAAGCCTGCTTTTGTGAGAGTTTTGTCAAGCCCTTCGGCCTCAGCCTGGGCTTTCACCAAACCCGAGCCAGGCACTACCATGGCCCTTACGCCGTCGGCCAGCTTGCGGCCCTCAGCGACCTTGGCGGCAGCGCGCATATCCTCGATTCGGCCATTGGTGCAGGAGCCGATAAAGGCGCGGTTGACCTTGATATCGGTGATTGGCTTATTAGCCTCCAGTCCCATATAGGCGATCGCCGCTTGGATCGCGTCGCGTTGTTTTTCGTCTGCAGCAGCGGACGGATCCGGTACGCAACCGTCAATCGGTGCGACATCTTCAGGGCTTGTGCCCCAAGTTACTTGCGGCGCGATCGTGGCCGCATCTAGGGCGATCTCCTTATCATAGGCTGCATCCTCATCAGAGGGTAGGGTTTTCCAATAGGTCATCGCCGCATCCCATTGATCCTCGTTCGGTGCCAACGGGCGTCCCTTGACGTAGTGAAATGTTGTTTCATCTGGTGCGATCAGGCCGGCGCGGGCACCGCCCTCAATAGTCATGTTGCACACCGTCATGCGCCCTTCCATCGAAAGAGCGCTGATTGCTGAACCAACATATTCGACGACATGGCCAGTGCCACCAGCGGTGCCAATGGCGCCGATGATGGCGAGGATCATGTCCTTGCCGCTTACGCCGAGCGAAAGCTCACCGTTTACCGCAATGCGCATGTTTTTCGGGCGCTTCTGCACTAACGTTTGGGTCGAGAGCACATGCTCTACTTCGCTCGAGCCTATTCCGAAGGCTAGGCAGCCAAAAGCGCCATGGGTCGCGGTATGACTGTCTCCGCAGACCAGTGTGATGCCGGGCTGAGTCGCACCCTGCTCTGGACCGATGATATGAACGATGCCCTGGCGTGCATCCAACAGTGGAATGAGCGGTACGCCGAATTCCTTGCAGTTCTTGATTAGGGTCTCGAACTGTATGCGTGCCTGATCGTTTTGGATACGTTCGCCTCGCCCAGTGGTTGGAATGACATGATCAGGTACGGCGAGCACAGCATCTGTGCGGTGCACTGGGCGGTTGTTGAGGCGCATGTTTTCAAAGCCCGGCCAGCTTGTCACCTCGTGGGTGAGGTGCATGTCTATATAGAGAAGCGACGTGCCGTCATCATTCTCGGCCACGACATGGCTCTCCCAGATTTTATCGAATAGGGTCTTGGGTGTGCTCATACGCCATTCCTTTCGCCTAGCCCGTTAGGGCGAGCACTCGAATTTTATGAATTAATCGGTCGCGGCTTCGCTTTCCACCTTTGTCGTCGAAGCACTACGTTGCGTGCGGTCATCGCGCTTTTCCCGGATACGCGCCGATTTGCCGCGTCGGCCACGAAGATAATAGAGCTTAGCGCGCCTGACTGCGCCGCGTTTGGCGATCTCTATCTTTGCGATTCTCGGTGAGTAAAGCGGGAAGACGCGTTCGACACCTTCGCCGTGGGAAATTTTGCGTACCGTAAAAGACGAGTTCACGCCCCTGTTCTTGCGCGCTATGCACACACCCTCAAACATCTGGATACGCTCCCGAGTGCCTTCTACCACTTTCACATGGATGCGCACGGTATCACCGGGGGCAAAATCCGGTAAGTCATTCTCCATGGTCAATTTAGTTATATTTTCGTGGTTCAATGTCTCAATAATATTCATTATTTTGCCCTCTGGTTTGCGCATTCGGCGCCTGCGTCCACCCACAGGTCAGCGCGCCGTTCGCGCGTGATTTTTTCGGCTTGGGCGCGGCGCCAGGAGCGTATACGCTCATGATTGCCGCTCAGCAATACCGCTGGTACGTCCTTGCCTTCGAAGCTGCGCGGACGTGTGTAGTGGGGATATTCCAGCAGGCCTTGTTCAAAACTTTCTTCGTGGAGCGATTCGGCGGCGCCGACCACGCCGGGTAGCAGCCGCACACAGGCATCGATTACCGCGAGCGCCGCGATTTCGCCACCCGACAATACATAGTCACCGATGCTCAACTGTTCAATATCGCGGCTTGTCAACACGCGCTCGTCTACGCCTTCAAAGCGCCCGCAAATCAGTGTGACACCTTCGCCAGATGCGATTTCGCGCACCCGCGACTGGGTGAGCGGTGCACCGCGTGGTGTGAGATAGATGATTGGACGGTGCGCACCGGCCGCGATGCTGCTATCAATCGCGGCGGCGAGCACATCGGGGCGCATCACCATACCGGGTCCCCCGCCGTATGGTTCGTCATCAATTGAATGGTGCTTGTCATGCGCATATTGGCGGATGTTCACGCAGTCGAGCGACCAAATACTTCGCTCGCGTGCCCGTTCGGCCAGAGCGATTCCTAGTGGGCCCGGGAACATCTCAGGATAGAGCGTCAACACCGTGGTAAGCCACGGCTTGGGCTGTATCGCTTCGCCGCTCATCATCAGTCCACCTTGTTTTGTTCGCGTGCTGCGGTTTCCGCTGGCGGGTCAATTATCAAGAGGCCAGCCTGCAGATCGATCTTCGGTACATTCTCGGTGGTGAAGGGGAACATAATCGACCCGTCATTCTCGCGTTCGATCTCGATCACATCTCCTGCGCCGTAGTCATAGATGCCTGAGACCGAGCCATAGGTAATGCCATCCGCTGTGAGGACGCGGAGGCCAATCAGGTCAGCATAATAAAATTCATTGTCATCTGTTTCAGGCAATGAGTCGCGGGCAATGTAGAGGTGCGTGCCGCGCAACTCTTCTGCTGCCTCGCGACGATCGACACCACCGACTTCTGCCAGCACCGCACCACGCGAGGTACCGTGCACGGTTAAATCGAAGCGTGTCGCGCCGTCTTTGCTCTGCAGTGGCCCATAGGCCGCAATATCGCTCGCATTCATGGCAAAACTCTTAATTTTTACCGCACCACGCACCCCGTGTGCGCCAATGATGACACCCAGACAGACCATTCCCACCGGCGGCTTCTCCGTTACCAGGGAGCCAAGCGGCTCGGCAGCTCCAGCTCTAGTCTTTTTCGGCCTCTTCCGCGGACGCATCCTCGCCGCTCTCCGTGCTCGTTTCTTCCTTTGCCGTTTCGTCTTCCGCGGTCGCCTCTTCGGCTGTGTCTTCCTCCACAGTAGATTCTTCCGGCGACGCTTCCTCCGTGGGCGCTTCTTCGGTAGGTGGTGGAGCAGCCTTGGCGGCCTCGGCCCGTTCGCGCTCTTCCTCAATTCGCGCCTGGGCCTTGGCCTTGGGCTTGGCTTTGTTCGGATTGTTGCGCTGCTCAGGCATCGGGATAATCTCTGCTTGGCCGAGGAAGCGGGCGACTCGATCTGTTGGCCTAGCGCCGACCTGGAGCCAGTGGCGTATCCGGTCTGCTTTCAGGGTCACGCGCTGAGCGTTCTTGGGCAGCATCGGGTCATAGGTGCCGACTCGTTCGATAAATCGCCCGTCGCGCGGGTTGCGCGAGTCGGTAATGACGATGCGGTAGAACGGGCGCTTTTTCGCGCCCGCGCGGGAAAGACGAATTTTCAAGGCCATGCCGTTTGGTTTCCTCTTAAATGTCCGACATTGTGATTATTAGAGTGATCATTGGGGTGGTAAATTGGGCGGCATCATGCCCGGCATACCGGCTCGCATAAGACCTTTCTCGCCGAGTTTGCCCACCCGTTTCATCATGACGTTCATCTGTTTAAACTGTTTCAGAAGCCGATTGACGTCCTGAATACTGGTGCCAGAGCCGCTGGCGACGCGCCGCTTGCGTGAACCGTTGAGGCGCTTTGGATAGAGGCGTTCATCCGGGGTCATAGAGCTGATTATTGCCTGCATTCGGTCAAGAGATTTCTCATCGACATTGGCTTCTTTCAACTGGCGCTTCACCTTGCCGACACCAGGCAAAAGATTCATTAGCCCTGACATACCCCCCATACGGCGCATCTGGGTGAGCTGAGAGGATAGGTCGTTGAGATCAAAGCCGCCCTTTTTAATCTTCTTCGCGAGCTTTTCCGCTTCTTCCTGGTCAACATTCTCCTGTGCTTTTTCGACTAGGCTGACTACGTCGCCCATGCCCAGGATGCGTGATGCAATGCGTTCCGGGTAGAATGGCTCTATGGCATCCAGCTTTTCGCCGACGCCGATCAGCTTAATTGGGCAACCGGTGACTGCGCGCATGCTGAGCGCGGCACCCCCGCGCCCGTCGCCATCGACCCGAGTCAGTATAATACCAGTCACGTCGACCCGTTCCTTAAACTGGGTTGCAACATTGACCGCATCCTGGCCGGTCAGCGCGTCGGCGACCAGCAGGGTTTCAACCGGCTTCGCCACCTTTCGCACGGCGACTACCTCGTCCATCAACTCGTCATCGACATGAAGTCGGCCGGCGGTGTCGAGGATCACAATGTCGTAGCCTTCCTGGCGGCCGGTTTTCATTGCCCGCTTGGTGATGGCGACCGGGTCCTGGCCTTCGACAATTGGTAGCGTGTCGATTTTCGCTTGGTTGCCGAGTACAGCGAGCTGCTCCATTGCCGCTGGCCGTCTGGTATCCAGTGAAGCCAGGAGAGCGCGCTTTTTATCTTTTTCCGTTAATAATTTGGAAAGCTTGGCACTGGTCGTTGTTTTGCCCGAGCCCTGTAGGCCAACCATCAAAATAGCGGCCGGTGGCTCGGTGGCGAGATTGACGTCGACGGAGCCCGCGCCGCCAAGCATCTTAACCAAATGGTCGTTGACGATCTTGATCACTTGCTGGCCGGGGGTAACGCTCTTAAGCACCTCGGCGCCGATCGCTTCTCGTTTGGCAGCGTCGATGAACTCCTTGACCACCTGCAACGAAACATCAGCTTCCAACAGAGCTACGCGCACCTCGCGCATCGCGGCCGATACATCGCCTTCAGTCAACGCGCCGTGGCGAGTCAGCTTGTCGAATACAGTGCTGAGGCGGCCGGAAAGAGATTCGAACACAATGCCTATCCTTAAAGCAAAAAACGACGCGCGCCAGCGCGCGAAACTCGCGGACTGGCGTGCCTCCTCGGAGGCGAAAGCTTAAACAAACCTAGAACGCGCCGGAAGCTACGCGTGCGCCGACGCTAAGTCAAGCTGAGCACTGGCTGCTTCGTGACCACACCGTATGCGATGGGGTTGTGGGAAATGGGATGCGCCTTGATCGTTGCTAGCCTGATTGTAACGTCCACCGGTCGCATTGAAATAGGATGTAAACCCACTTTTTGTGCGGGGATGGAGCCCCGGGCTATTTGTCGGTAGATGATTGAAATCGACCATGAGAAGCGCGTCTAGCGGCGCCTCTCTGAGCGTCAACCTGCCAAAAGTGTCACTGTCGGTGCCTTCTATTTGAGCTATGGCGTCTGCCACGGGCGCACTTGCCGAAGTCAGAGTCTAAACCGAATGACCCATCGCCAATGTTTTAGCCAAGAATTGCGTTCCGAATTAGTGCCAGAATTTTATACTGCCAAAGCCCGTCGGAGGAATGCGCGTTGGCGTTTATGTATTATTATTTATAGACCGCGAGACCCGCTCGGCCCTATAACCCGCCCCATGAGCGAAATTTCTTTTATCAAGATGCATGGTCTAGGAAATGATTTCGTCGTGATCGATGCGCGCGGTGGCGATGTGGCGCTAGATCCTGACCGGGTCCGGGCGATTGCCGAGCGGCGCCTAGGCGTCGGCTGCGATCAACTCCTCGAGATTTGTCCGCCGCACAGCGACGAGGCGGCGGCCTTCATGCGCATCTGGAACGCCGATGGCGGCGAGGTTGAGGCTTGTGGCAACGGCGTGCGTTGTGTCGCGGCATTTTTGATGACGGAAGGCGGCACGGAAGAGGTTGCTATCGATACGCTGGCCGGGCTGATTCGTGCCGAGAGAGCGGATAGGGGCCGGATCGCTGTCGATATGGGTGAGGCGCGCTTCGATTGGGAGCAAATACCACTCGCCCGTGAGATGGATACCCTCAAGCTTGATCTCAGTCTCGGGCCGCTCAGCGCACCGGTGGCAGTGAATATGGGTAATCCGCATGCGGTCTTTTTCGTTGACGATGCGGAGAAGGTAGATATCGCCAGCCTCGGACCGAAATTAGAGACCAACGCGCTCTTTCCTGAGCGCGCCAACATTGGTGTGGCGGAAGTGAGGGGCGATGATGAAATTCGCTTCCGCGTATGGGAGCGCGGTGTTGGCGTCACTCAGGCCTGCGGCACTGGCGCTTGTGCTGCCATGGTCGCCGCATCACGCCGTGGTTTGATCGGGCGGGCCGCGGCGGTAATCCTCGATG
>MDTE01038786.1_pt1 | contig 43109 bp, 43 predicted proteins | sample 811231 | NCBI WGS metagenome assembly MDTE01 (sample SAMN05326651, study PRJNA326480) | marine metagenome | isolation source: seawater | place: Indian Ocean: Red Sea | collected 2010
GTATGACGTTCATCCTGGGCTCCTCAAGAGTCTTGAACGGGAGAACATCACGCTGTTTCCAAAGGTTGCCAAACGACTGCATGATGCGGGGTTGGTGCCTAATACGGTTCGACATAAGGGACGAATCGTGCGATTCAATTCCTGCACCTAATCAGAACAAGAGAAAGCATGATAAGAAAATTTACACGCCCCCAGTTTCGGTATGATGTTTGCAGAAAGTGTCGTTACTAGTGTGGAGTGAATCAGCACAGATTAAACATGGGATGAAAAATGGCAAGTGGAAATCTACAACACTGAAAGGCAGCTTCTTTATGTTGCGTGTACGAGGGCACGAGACCAGCTCTTGGTTAGCGGCGTTTCACCTTATTCCGAGTTTCTTGATGATCTAAAAGCGCAGAATTCTGATCTAGTCCTGAAGGGCAGCTAGTTTTTTGACAACGCTGTAAGTCCTTGAAAATGTGGCGCGCCCGGAGAGATTCGAACTCCCGACCACCTGGTTCGAAGCCAGATGTTGTTTCTCCTAATTCTTGTGGAAACTATAATGATTCCCAAGAATCACTGCCCCAATGAATTTCTAGTTTACACCTAATTTAATGGCTTTTTTAGGTGTTTTAGATTCTTTATTGAGACAGCTTTAGAGGAACAACTTTAGATGTGTTGCTGCGGTAGAACTTCTTGGCAGTGGGTATGGTGACCCCGATAAGCGAACAGTAGAGGACGTAATGTCAGACCTTCGTGAGGGATATATCTCCGAGAGCTACGCCCGAGAAAACTACCCCCATGCTTTTAAAGAATAGGAGGTGATTTGACCATTCGCTAGAAACGACAGTCAATTTACCGAGTTTAGATAGTTCTTCTCTCTTCTCGCGTCTGTTTGGTTCCTTCTTGATCTATTTCAAACCCGGAGTCGTTTCTTGTTGCTACAACGCCGTAGAATTCTTTGGCTTGTTGTGAACTAACAATGCCATTCTGAATCTCTTTTCGTACCCGTTCAGGGTCACGGTCGAGTGGGTCTCCGTATCCACCGCCACCAGCTGAGCGCAAACTGATTACGTCTCCCGTCTTAAATGGCCCCATTCCAGTAGCGCGCTCAGTTAGGAGTTCTTCTTCGTTAGATCCAGCATGCATTTTGATGCTGTTGATACCTCCGTCGTGACCGCCGTTTAAACCATGTGGTCGTGCTTGAGTCAGTTCATTAGCGATCTGGATCTGGCAATCGTCCTCTAGAAAACAATAATCTCGGATTACTCCTAGGCCTCCTCTAAATTTTCCGATGCCATATTCTTCCGTGCGAAGCTCATATCGTTCCATTCGGAGTGGGTAGCGCGTTTCACAGACCTCAGCCGGTAAGTTTGCGACATCACCATCCATATGAAATATAAGTGCATCAGCACCGTCATCTGTAGATAGCGCACCACCACCACCATCGACAGGATCGACAGCGATGAACGGTTCCCCATATTTAGGATCCACGCGCAACATGAAAGCACCAAAAAGCATGTACTCTCCTGCTGGGCAGCGATCTGGAACCGCGTTGGCTAAGGCCTCGCTAACTAGATCTGTAATTAAAACGCTCGCATACCCATACGAATCACAAGGGGCAGGCCACGATGGGTTGGTTAGAAGGTTATCGGAAGCCTTGACATTCAGAGACCGGACATGTCCTTCATTTGATGGCTCCAGTGGCAAGGTCGCGGATTTAAAGGCCATTTCTGCAGATGATCTCGCTCCTGCTAACGGAATGTTGATGGGACCCCCAGCTGTTTCACTGGTGCCATCAAAATCGACAGTAACTTCATCTTCCTCGATAGTAACCGTAACCTTAATCGTGCGCGGAATGTCTTTGTTTACACCGTCGTGATCTAGGAAAGATTCAGCACTCCATGTACCATTTGGCATTGCCGATACGATCTTTCGAACCCGTACTTCGGTCTGATCCATGACTGTTCCCATGGAATCACGCACTGTATCGGCTCCGTATTTTTCACATAGCCGGAGATAGCGCTCGACCCCAGTCTTGGCAGTTGCCATCTGTGCCTTAAGATCTCCACGGACTAAGTTAGGGAAGCGATTATTTGAGTTGATGTAATCCATCAAGGAGTCGTTTTGCACTCCATCGTCAAACAGCTTAAGGTGTGGAAAGGTCATACCTTCCTGAATCACGTCGGTCGAATTGGGACACCAACCGCCTGGAACTATGCCCCCAATATCTGCCCAGTGGCCCGTGACCGCAGAAAAACCTTGCAGTGATCCATCGAAGATTATCGGGATGTAGATACTGGTATCAGATATGTGTGTGCCAGTGGTGAAAGGATCATTGGCGATAATGATGTCTCCGGGATTAAAACCGTTGATTCCAAATTTTTTCAAGCCGTTCCGTACGGTGACCTGGAGACAGGAGGAGAAAACTGGCATCGACGTTCCTTGCGCCAGCATTTCACCTTCAGTATTCAAGATAGCTACACCGAAGTCTTGAATCTCGTAGAGTAGCGGACTATATGCCGTTCGCACCATGGTCAACCGCATTTCTTCAGCAGCAGCAACGAGCGTGCTTCTCACAACCTGGGTTGTAATGGGATCCAGTCCATTGGTTTTTTTAGAGCTCATGTTGTTCACCTGTCTGATTCGCGTGTGATATGTAAGTTACCGTATTCATCAACCCTCAATTGTTGATGGGGTCGTACAACAACAGTGGAATTCCACTCTTCTATGATTGCAGGTCCAGCTATTAGCTCGTCTGAGCGGAGCAGTGTCCTGTCATAAAAAGGACATTCTACATAATCAGATGCAGATTCAAAGTAGGTCATTCGCTGGCCTAATAATGCATTGTTCTCACCCTTAGTCCATTCTTCAATATTTGGAATAGGCGGTGATTGTGCAGGTACTGTCGCAGCAACGCGGGCAGTGACAAGCTCCGTTGGCATACCAACGGAAGAATGCCCATACATCCTTTCGTGCGCCCCGTCGAATGCGCTATTTAGTGCATCGAATCCGTCTCGTAATTGTTCTCGACTCGGAATAGGCACTGTTACAGTGTGTTCTTGGTTCTCATATCGCATGTCTGCACTTTGGGAAATAATCGCGTTTTTCGTTTGAATTCCAGCTTCACTAAGCTTTTCAAGGCATTCCTTCGCTAGCGTGTCATACATATCGAAAAATTTTTCAGGAGTCAGGTTACTGAGACCATAGACTGAAGTTCGTACCGTGTCTTCACGATAGTCCGCATTTAGAATTCCCCATGCCGAAAAAACTGCTGGATTCTGTGGGATAACTACTCCTCGAAGCTCAAGCTCCTCTAGTAATGCTGCTGCAAAAAGCCCGCCTCCACCACCGTAAGATAGCAGGGTTAAATCTCTTGGGTCATGTCCTCGCTCTAATGTGATGACTCGAATCGCGTTGATCATATTGATGTCTGCAAGATGAGTAATGCCATAGGCTGCCTTTTCAAGACTTAATCCTAATGGACCGCAAATTTTCTCCTCGATAGCTTTTCGAGCAGCGCCAACATCCATCTTCATCCGATTCCCCCAGAAGTTGTCAGGATTGATCCGACCTAATACCAGATGCGCATCAGTAACTGTTGGTTCTGTTCCGCCGCGCCCAAAGCATACGGGACCCGGGTCAGCTTCGGCACTCATCGGGCCTACGTAGAAACCACCGGCGTCATCTACCCACGCAATACTTCCACCCCCAGCTCCGACTGATTCAATATCAATAGTTGGTTGGAGGACGGGTCTTCGGTTTACGATGGTTTGCGATTTCTCGACTGGATCTCCATCAAGGATTAGTGACACATCAAAGCTAGTACCACCAACATCAGAAGCGATTAAATTGGGAATCCCAAGTTGCCGAGCTAGGGTTACAGCGCCAATAACACCGCCAGCTGGTCCCGATTCCAATGTTCGAATGGGCAATCGCTCAGCCTCTTGTCGAGATAGCATACCGCCAGTTGACTGCATGACAGTAAAGTTTCCATTAAATCCTTTCCCAGTGAGTTTAGCGTCAAGTTCTGCCAGGTAAGACGACATTCTAGGTTTGACATAGGTGTTCATTACCACTGTACTGGTTCGTTCGAACTCGCGAAATTCTCGAGTTACATCTGAGGAGATAGATACGGAAACATTAGGTAATTCATCGTTAATAATTTGTTGTAACTGAATTTCATGAGCTGGATTTGCGAATGAATTCAACAAACAAACTGCTATCCCATCAATCTCTAAATCCTTCATTTTTCGAACTTGATTTCTCGACATAGTTTCGTCAAGTGCTGTAACGATTTCTCCGTTTGCTGCCATTCTCTCTGGTACCTCAAATCGGAGATATCTCTCGACCAAAGGCGTCTGTGGTTTATATTGAAGGTTAAAAACCTCTGGCCGAGCACCACGACCTAGTTGCAAAACATCGCGGAAACCGGCCGTAGTAATGACGGCAATCCGTGCTCCTTTTTCTTGTAAGATAGTATTAATTACTGTTGTCGAACCATGAATGATCATACCGAGCTCTTGTAGGTCAACATCAAGCTCCTCGATTCCAATCATGATGCGGGAGGGCAGTTCGGAAGCGATAGAAGGTTGTTTTTCAATTTCGAGAGTTCCTAATTCGCTGTCAAAGTAAACAAAATCGATGAATGTGCCTCCGACATCGATTGCGAGCCGAGATTTGTTTTGTGTCACGAGCAGTTTTCTAGGAAAATACTAGGATTTTCCCCTCCGAAATTAAGTAAATTCAATCTTAAAAATAGCATAGCCTGCAAAAGGCTCCTTTCAAAACTTATGTTTATACGTACATTTTGTATTCTACATCGGACCGGTGTCAATTAATGTATTACCGATGGTTTAGTTCCAGCTCCACACAATTATGATTAGCCGAGGACCGAAAAACTACTTTCTGGATTAATGTTACGTAATCTCGACATTGTTCGAGTACTTAGGTCGTAGTTAATATTCTCTAGATGAAATTGAAGTGGGTTCTGATCGTGATTGTTTCCAGCTTCACAATACTCGATAAGTTGGGCCATCAATTTTCCTGCAACAGGACCATTCTTATATTGGTTCCCGCTGGTTCCGCAGGCCATATAAAAGCCTGGTAAGTACGATCGATCATATATCGGCATCCAATCGTCGGATACATCATAAAGAGAAACTACACCCTTAAGGGGTGAGGAGACTGGCAGATCGGGGTATCGCTGTGCTTGCCTGTATACTTGTGTCTCCCATTGTTCGGTAAAATTGTCGTCCCAATCGTCTGGGTCTACAAAAATCCTCTCATCACATTCTGGGTCTTCGCTCCCGACAAGAATATGATTACCCAGTTCAGGGCGACTATAACAACCGATATCACTGTCTGAAATGACAAACGCATTGTTCTCGTAATCAAAGTTATCAGGTGACGGAACGTGTGCAACTTCTACTTTCAGAGCGCGAGTAGAAATATTCATATCTACCTCAGCCCCTATCATCGCGTTTATTTTCATAGAATGTGGGCCAGCAACATTTACAACTACTTTTGATGATATTACCTCCCCAGTGGATAAGGTGACGCCAGCAGCTCGACCGTTTATCTTAACTATATCAACGACAGTTTCGTTAAATCGATAGTCAGTTCCTTTATTTTCTGCTGCGCGCTGAACATTTTGTGCAGATAGTTGCGGATCGTTGATATATCCTGCTGTAGGGAAATAAATTGCTCCGTATATTTCTGTTGAATTTGATTCCCCGAAGGTTGGGTCTTTCATTGACTTAGCGGGACTGAAACTCGCTGTTCGAACGATCGGCATCCTTTCTTTAATTTTTGTAGAACTCCATCTTTCATAAGGAATAGCCAATTGATCTGCATGCTCAAGAATCGGTTGGAGAAAATTATTTTGTGGTGTTTGATAAACCATACAACCGCACTCCACAAAGCGCGCGAGCTCCGAGTCATTTCCGATCTCTAAATATTGTTTCCAGTTTTTCCAATAATGGTATCCCTCGAAAGCCAAAGCAGTCCCATCCAAAGTAGAATAATGGACTCGTATGACCGCGCATGAGGCTCCTGTCGAACCATAACCAGCTGCCGGTAACTTATCGAGGTTTAAAGTTTTCCAGCCTAGCTTTGCAAGCTCAAAACTAACTGATGTTCCGATTATCCCGGCGCCGATCACGATCGCATCATATGATTTGGTCATATTGTTTTTAACAAAAAGAGTTGGCTAAATGACGTTAGATCAATGTAACTATAACCGAATTCAGGCAGTATATCTGGCGCGCCCGGAGAGATTCGAACTCCCGACCACCTGGTTCGAAGCCAGGTACTCTATCCAGCTGAGCTACGGGCGCTTATGGTTTTTTTACAGATCATCTAAATATAGTTTTACCTGTAATTTCTATTCTACCTCGTTTCTATTGGAGATTATTAGCAACAGGAATTGAGCTATAGGACTTCCGCTCGCTGTTAGGATTGGTCCCCTGACCATAGATCAGTCGAAAGATAGCGCTCTCCAGTGTCAGGTAGAATTGTTAGGAGCACTTTATCCTTCATTACTGGGCGTTGAGCCAATTTTGTTGTTCCTGCAAGAGCTGCTCCGGAGGAGATTCCCGCAAAAATACCTTCTTTTTCTGCCAGAAATCTCGTGCCATCATAGGCTTCTTGGGTAGTTATCGGTATTATGAGATCATATATTGATGTGTCTAAGATTTCAGGAATAAAGCCAGGCGCGGTTCCCATAATTTTGTGTGAGCGAGCAATTCCCTCAGACAAAATTGGTGAATCCGCAGGTTCCGTCGCGATCATTTGTAGTTTTGGATTTTTTTCTTTAAGAAACTTACCAATCCCAGAAATTGAGCCACCCGTACCCGTCGTGCAGATAACTGCATCCAGTCGATCACCAAGGTCATCCCATATTTCATCGGCAGTTACTTGATGCGACTCTGTGTTTGAAGGATTGAAATGCTGTCCGACAAAAAAATAACCCTTTTCTTTTTGTAATCTTTTAGCTTCATCTATTGCCCCGACTGTGCCTTTTTCGGCTGGTGTCAGGATCACTTCAGAACCAAAGGCACGAAGAATTCGCTTTCGTTCTTCACTCATGTTCTCTGCCATCACGAATATTGCCTTGTATCCTTTGACAGCGGCAACCATTGCTAGACCTATTCCGGTATTACCGGATGTGGGTTCTATAATTGTGTCTCCGGGGTTGAGCAAACCACTTTTCTCAGCATCCTCAATCATGCGAAGCGCTGGCCTATCTTTCACGGACCCTGCAGGATTAAAGCTTTCCAGCTTAACAAAAATTTCGGACGCCAATATATTTTTTATACGATTTAATCTTACGATTGGCGTTTTTCCAATTGTTTCTAGAATATTGTTATATATCATTGTTAATTTATGAATTTCTTATTGCCCCTTAAAGACAGGTGATCTTTTTTGGATAAAAGCTTGATGGCCTTCTTGATAATCCTCACTATTGAAGCATGCATCAACCAGGCTGTTCATTAAAGGGATGTTTTGATCTGCAGGATTTTTGGTTACTTCCTGGAGCATCTTTTTTATTGCAGTTAGTGTTAATGGTGCATTCTTGACTATGTCGTAAGCATACTCCATGACATAAGATATAATTTCTTCTTTAGCCCTAAGGCGATTTACCAACCTCATTTGCAACGCTTCGTCGGCTCTAAATTGTCGACCAGTACAAAGAATTTCGTGGGCAAAAGCGGGTCCAACGGTCTCGGTAAGTAGTTTTACCTCTTCCCAATGATAGGCAAGTCCTAATTTTGCTGCTGGAATGGAAAAACGACTAGTTTCATCTGCTATTCTGATGTCACAATGAAGTGCAAGACTCATACCTCCTCCAATGCAGTAGCCTTGTATCATCGCGATAGTTGGTTTATTCACATTATCTAGGGCGGTTAAGCTGTTAATCATGGTTTGGTTATATTCAGCAGTCCTAGTTCTCGAAGATCGATTAGAATGAAATTCAGAAATGTCGGCACCGGCGGAGAACGCTTCATCTCCGGCACCCCTAATTATAATGGCGAGTATTTCGTCATCTCTCGAAAATCTCGTTGCAATTGTGCCTATAGTGCGCCACATTTCTAGAGTAATAGCGTTTTTCTTCTTGGGTTGATTGAAGATTATCTGAGCAATGTTGCCCATTTTCTCTACGATAATGTCATCCATACTTTTCGATGTTCCTAAGCGAGGGTCACTCAACCATTCGCAGTATATAAGAATTCATGATTAATCCCTAGAAAAAGGTTGATCGATATTTAATACTTAACATATAAACTTGCTTGATAAAAAAATCTGTGTGCGGATTCTCATAGGTTAAAAAACATGTAGTGATAAGGGGGGGGTTATTAAGGGGTTTTGCTCCTTATCGAAGCAGCAAACTTACTATTTGAAAAAATGAAAGAATGAATGAAATATATTTGCATACGTCTCTCTGCTGGGTTTTGTTAGGACTTGCAGTCTTAACTGCTTGTCTATTATCTGCTAGACCAGCACCATATGGTCGCCATGATCGTGGTGGTTGGGGGCCGAGAATCCCATATAAGTTGGGCTGGTTCCTGATGGAAATGCCAGCTACCATTGCTTTTCTAATTTTTTTTACCTTTGGTAGTTCTCCGAAATCACCGATTTCTTTGGTATTCTTATTTCTTTGGCAAACGCATTATCTACATCGTACCTTAATTTTTAGTTTTAGGATGCGACCCTCAAAAAAAAATGTGCCATTACTGATAGTTTTTTTGGGTTTTTTATTCAATATTTTCAACTCATATTTAAACGCTCGATGGGTGTCACATTTAGGTCAGTATAGTAGTGAATGGCTGGTCAATCCGTTTTTCATAATTGGCATTGCAATATTTATAGTTGGACTTGTTCTAAATATTCATTCTGATTCTGTTTTATTTAAATTGCGTAAATCTACTGATCGAGGTTACAGCATTCCATACGGAGGGGCCTACCGTTGGGTTTCCTCTCCAAATTATTTAGGCGAACTTCTTGAGTGGTTTGGTTGGGCGTTAGCAACATTTTCATTGGCTGGACTGTGTTTTTTTATTTATTCAGCTGCAAATCTGGTTCCACGGGCGGTTAGTAACCATAAATGGTATAGAAGAAACTTCGACAACTATCCTGTGGCGCGAAAGCGCCTTATTCCGTATTGCTTTTAAAGCAAAGTGATGTATCGGTGAAACATAGTTTTCTAACTAGTATTTAGAAAAAATTTAATGATTTTAAAAAAATACACTTTCTTTTTGTTACTAATAATTTCCACGGGGGGGGTTGCGTTATCCGATCAAATCGATACTGAATGGTCGAAAGTTAGTTCAGATGAGGGCATTACAATTTTTAGCAAGGTACAGTCTGGTCGGTTGATGCCTCTACTTCGAGCAATAGGACAAATTGAGGGATCACTTTTTCATGTGATGGCCGTCATATTAGATAACGAAAGCTCCTCGGAGTGGGTTCCAAACTGCACAGAGTCGCATAAAATTCAAGATCTCGACCATGGTGGGGCATTAGTTTATTCGGTTACCAATTCTCCCTGGCCTGTTGCGGATCGAGACTCGATTGTTGAAACGCATAGAGCAATTATACAGCGAGGATCAAAGTACAAAATTTCAATGCAGGCGAGGCCTAACGTTATTCCAGTAGTTAAGGGTCGTGTTCGTATTCCATATTCTGAAATTTATTTTTTGCTGGAGAAAGTAGACGATAAGACCACTAAAGTGGAATACGGACTCGATGTCGATCCTGGTGGGATGTTACCTGATTGGTTAATACGTTCCACTATTGACAACACATTAAAAGCAACTATCCGAGGTCTGGAGAGACAGGTGGCACGAACGAAAGGAAAATATGTAAGTCAAGCCGATCAGTTTTCTCAAGAGCTAGAATAGTAAATTTTTTTAATGACAATTAATTGACACCCATTTTTTCAGATTGTTCATCTTGGTTTAGTTACTTTGAAGTTCCACTAGTTTTTTGTGAACTTGTTCAGCATGACCTTTTGCCTTCACACGTTTCCAGTGTTTAGCAATTTTCCCTTTTGGGTCAATTATTACAGTTGAACGGATTACACCTTGAGATATTTTTCCATACATGTTTTTCTCGCCCCATGCATCATATTTGTCCATGATTTTATGGTCTGGATCAGATAGTAGTTTGATTTTTAGTTTATGTTTTTGAATAAACTTTTGATGAGAATCTACAGTATCTGGACTGCATCCATAAATAATTGCCGAAAGCCTCTCAAACTTTTTAAAATGATTTGTAAAGTCGCAAGCCTCTACAGTACATCCAGGTGTATCATCACGAGGATAAAAATAAAGCACGACCCATTTCCCTAATGCATCGCTTAGCTTAATTTTATTTCCGTTTTCATCAGCAAGCGTGAATGCCGGAGCCTTCTTTCCTTCCTCAATTAAATTCATACTACCTCCAGTGAAATTAAACGACTAATTGTTGATTTCGATATTACCCATAATTATCTTTGAAACGCTATATCAATTAATAGTTTTTTGAAAATTCTAGAAAAAAATGAGCTTAGTTTGATAAAGCCAAGAGACTAATTAATTTAATTCATACCCGGCAGGTGGTGTATCGATTTCTTTTCCAGCTATCCATTGACCTTGAAAGCGAAAGCCTTGTTCTGCCATTTTTTCAAAGAATCGCTGAGGATCGCCTCCTTCCATATGCGCTTTATGCGCTTCGGCATTCTTGAATATTTGAGTATAAAGGAACACATTATCTTCTTGGATGGATTGACAAACATAGAATTGGTCCATACCTGCTTGATTTTTTAAACAGGTATGTCGATATTCATCTATGAGCGCTTCTATACGGTGAAGGTCGCCTTCAACTACTGCAGTAACATGGACAATATAAGTCATAAATTTAGTTTTGAAGTAATATTTTTTTGTGATTTAGTCTAATGGGTTAGTTACTATAAGAACTGTATGGTGATTATTTCATCGATTCTCAATGTTTTTCTATTTTTTTTCCGTTGCTTTCTTTGCTGAAATGACAGCGAATGATAATGTAATAGTAGCAAAAAGCCCAGCAGCAATCAGGCCATTAATAATTGGTGTCATAATCCAACCATCAATCATGATTGCTCGCATTGCTTCGATTACATAGGTTGTGGGATTAAATTTGGCAGCTGTTGCGAGCCATCCAGATAGGGCTTCACGTGGTACAAATGTTGGAGCAATAAAAAGTGCAGGGAAGAACAGAAATGTAGCAGCCTGCGCACCTTGCGCAGAGCCACTTCGTACTCCCGCTGCTACTGAGTATCCTGCGAAACCCATGCCCCACATGAAGGCGATCGCTAGAACAGCAAAGTAACCTAATATCCCAGTGACGGCTTTCGCGCCAATAAGGATGCCTAATGCTAGTATAAGTCCTGACTGTACTAATACTCGAGCTGCACCCACAATCATAGGTGCAAGAATAATCGCCCATCGGGAAATAGGCATAGCCTGGTAACGACGGAATACACCAGACTCAATATCTTCTACCAAACTAATTCCTGCTGATGCACCGCTAATTGAGGCAGATACTATTGAGAATGGCAGAATGAAATTAACAAAATTTCCATTTGAAAAATCAATTGGTACTGATAGTCCGCCACTAAAAACACGATTTAGTTGTCCTACATATACGAATAAAAAGAAAGCAGAGATAATTATTGTAGGGAGTTCTGTATAAGGTCTGCGGACCACTCTCAACAATAATCTTTTAATGAGGATCCACAATTGGATTAAAAATCTTGCCTTCATCACGTTATTAACGTTCATTTTTTTATCTCTTTCTTGGAGCTACTAGTTTTTGTCGTCCACTTTGCCAAGCATAAAACCTGTGAAACTCAAGAAGACGTCATCTAGTGTTGGTTTTGATGCTGAAACAGCAGTAATATCGATTCCAGCATTACGAAAAAGAACAAAAGCTTCTGGTATGAATTCGGGTCCATTAGGCACGGTTATCCTCAATTCATTTTCAAACATTTCCGCATCAGGAGTTAGTTTAGTGGCTTTGTGTGTCATTTCTCTATTAGGAAAAGTGAACGTAACTACGTCACCACCGACAGACGCTTTTAGTTCGTTTGGTGTACCTTCCTGGACCACACGACCTTCATGAACAATCGCGATGCGGTCTGCTAGTTCATCTGCTTCATCAAGATACTGTGTCGTGAGAATAATAGCGACACCAGAATTTTTTAGCCGAGCAATTTCCTCCCATAACACTCTACGGGAACCGGGGTCAAGGCCAGTTGTTGGTTCATCTAAGAATAATACTTTAGGTTCATGCACTAATGAGAGAGCAAGGTCAAGTCTTCGTTTCATTCCGCCGGAATAGGTTTTGACCTTTCGATTTGAATCCTTAAAAAGTCCAACCAATCGAAGAAGATCATCAGATCTTTTTACAGATTCCTGTTTATTTAAGCCCCACAATCGCGCTGTGCTATTCAAAAGTTCCTTGGCGGTTAGATTTTCGTCGATTCCTGTTTCTTGAAGGGCTACACCAATATTTTCTCTAACCAGTGATTCATTACCTATGACACTTACCCCAAGAATCTCAGCTAGCCCACCACTTGGTTTGAGTAAGGTGGTAAGCATTAAAATTACGGAACTTTTGCCTGCTCCATTTGGACCTAATATTGCAAATATTTCACCTTGCTCGACTCTGAAGGAAACATCTTTTACAGCCTCGATGGTATCTTTTTTTGTTTTATATGTTTTTGATAGATTTTGCGCTTTGACGGCTAACAATTTTTTACTCCCAAATTACATTAAAATAATATGATTCATCGGTTATTTGTTCATATCGTTGTGAATCAACAATGACGTTTAATGTCTATTATAATTGTAGTACCACATTACCATACAGTGACGGTGATTGTTTTCTTCAAGCAGATAGCTGCTCCTAGGTTGAAATTAATTTGACAGTTTCAGGTGATTTTATTACAGGGTGATCCAAATTTTATACGCTACGCGATTCGTTAAAAAACCAATTCTGGGTGCCGCAATATTGATGCTGGTAGCTGCAGCTTTATTAGCTGCTATGCATTCAGTTGTTCGTTATCTTAGTTCAGAAATTCATCCCTTTGAAATAGTTTTCTTCAGGAATCTTTTCGGTTTTTTGGCTCTCTGTCCATTATTAGTGAGACAAGGAAGGAAGGCGCTTAAAATTACGAGACCCAAGCTTCATGGGATTAGGGGCTTGACCGGAATAATTGCTATGTTTTGTTGGTTTTATGGACTCAGTCTGGTTCCGCTTACAGAAGCAACAGCACTGAGTTTTACCAATGTAATATTCGGTTCGATAATTGCAACTATCTTTCTTAAAGAACATTTATCTATCAATCGCTTGGGAACTATCTTTATTGGAATTATTGGTGTTTTAGTTATAGTCAGGCCTGGATGGGTTGAATTTAACTTTGGAACTGTTCTAATAATTATTGCGGCTGTTTGTTGGGGAGCTAGTGTCGTAATAGTAAAAGAACTTTCTCGAACTGATAGCGTAGCTTCTATTGTTGCATGGTTTGGTATACAGCTTTCAATTTTGTCATTTCCATTTGCATGTCTGATGTGGTCCTGGCCTAGTATTTATGATTATTTTTGGCTAATAATGATGGGGATCCTTGGGACACTAGGGCATTTAGCGCTTACCAAGGGATTAAAAAAAATCGATGCAGTAGTAGCTTTTCCTTTGGAGTTTACTCGCTTAGTATGGGCAGGGTTCTTTGGATATTTTTTGTTTAGTGACACACCAGATATCTGGACTTGGATAGGAGCTGGAATTATCCTTTTCAGCACGATGTCTTTTTTGTATTGGGAATCCAAATTACGGCCGAAAATAAAATTTTAAAATCCTGAATTTTTTTATTCTTTATTACCTCCATTATTTTTTTAATAAGAGATTGGGTTGTTTAAAATCGATTTTTTTAACGTAAGGAGCTAGAATAGTATCTAATGAAGAAGAACGATCTTAGTGACGAATTAACTTATCAGGAAGCCCGAACAAAGGGTTTTTTGAGTAGCCAAAATAAAAAAAATCAGTTTCCAAAGGCAATGATATTGATTGTATTCTTACTAGAAGTAAGTGCTATGGGTGGTATGGCATACTTAGTTTATATGTTGTATTTTAGCTAAGAGGTTGCACGTGGATATTGCCAAAAATAAACGCTTTCGTTGGATCCTTATTTTTTGCGTCATGAGTGTATGCCTTTTTATAGGTATCGGAGGAGCATTATTCTCAATCCAAGCTTTAATTGCTATGAATTTCAAAAATTTCTTTACATATCTATTGTTGGCTCCAATCTGGTTTTTGGGGCACTGGTTACTAAAGAAACTCTTGGCAGAAGATTTTGTATGATGAAGTCATCTCTAAGGGGTTTTGTGAGTGTAATAATTTGAAAGTCGCCTCTTTTTATTTGGCTTAGCATCCTTAAGATGTGTGAAAAAAAGCTAGCGTCCATTCGAAGCTGACCTTGAAATATTTTTCCAATTGTTAAGAGGTAGTACACATGTCACGAACACTGCAACAACTCAATATCATTATTCAAAATTTATACTTTGTCATCGTCCTCGTAGCCGATTAATGTTAAATATAGTATATAGAAAGAATAAAATATTGGTGTATGTCGATTAAAAAAAGAAATGCGAATAGAAGAGGTTTTTAGGTACTAAAATTTTGGCTAAAGGCTTGTACCGAAGTAAAGATTTAGTCTCCATTTCTTTCATTTAGTTGACGTACGGTATTTTTTGATATGGATTTGCCATTAATTATCATCTTGTATACCAAACAAATAGTGTTCGCATGAGTTGGTGTAGAACTGCCATTTAATTGATCATTTACGATATTTATAGACTGAGACAAGGCTTCAATATTGATGGCTGAAGTATCTTTTGATTTGCCGGTGAATATATATTCGACGCTCGTTCCGAGTATATCCGCTAGTCGGATTGCATTTTTTGCGAGTATGGAACCGATGTCACCTTGTTCCCACCTAGAGGCAGCTGCCCGGGTTACACCGACAGATTTTGCTAACTGACTTTGATTTAGACCTGCGTTTCCGCGGAGTTTCTTAAGTCGTTTGGCCGCTATTGTCATGCTAACTCTATCTCATGCTGTTTTTGGTCTGGTCGATATAATTTCTAGTCTAAAGCAAGATTGCATCATTACTTTCAAGACGCATTTAAAATACTATTATGTGAAGAAAATGTGAGTAAGTCATCCGATTCACAATTTTTAAGGAATGGTGATCGATTTTGATTTTGCTTAAAGTGCTTTTTGTTTTTTTAACCAATCGAGTGTTTTTTTATTCCACTCTTCTGCCATTTCATAAAAAGCGATATGACTTGAGTTTGGACCGTCAAATATATGAATTTCTGAATTTTTTATAGAATTATGAACCTCCATCCCATATCGTGTTGGCACCTGCCAATCCATCTTGCCAGAGGTTATCAAAGTAGGTACGTTGATATTAGGAAGCCGATCTAAGGCATCATGTGTTTTATCTGCATGGAAATGACCTAGCATGCCCTGTTTGCTGGGTGGGTAAGGATTATCCAGAACAATACTTTTTTCAAAGGCTGCTACCAGCTCTGGTTGATTATTGATAAAATCTGGGCTTGAGACCCAAAGCAATGCTGTGCGGATATATAGTTCAAAATTATCGTTCAACACTGGATATTCATTTGTGTCAATCATACGAATAAACCATTCATCCGAGCGACCCCAAGTTCCATGAAGTTGCAATGTTGAAACCTTTTTTGGATGGTTGATTGCTAATTCTTGAGCGGTAGCACTTCCCAGGGACAAGCCACTCACATGCGCTGTACTGATGTCCAAATGATCAAGTAGTGAGGCTGCATCCTCAGCTAGAATGCGCATTGAGTAATCTTCCACACTTTCGGGATGGGTTGACTGTCCGGTTCCCCGGGCGTCATAAGTTATTACAGTATAATCTGATTTATATGCTTCTACTTGTGCCATCCACGTGTTGTGGTCAGCGGCTGTACCCATGATTAAAATTAATGGGTCTCCAGACCCCTCAACTTCGTAATACATATTTATTCCCGTAGGAAGATCAACGAAAGGCATGAGTTTTTTCCTCTATTTGATTGATTATAGGTATTTCCTCTATCGCTAATTTAATAAAAATTATGGAACTATATTTTCCCAATTGACAGCTGATTGAAAAGCATGCCCTATGGTGCATATAGTAAATTCATCCATGGCGCGACCCGCAATCTGCAACCCAACCGGTAATCCGTTGCTATCGAGCCCGCAAGGTGTTGATAACGCTGGTATTCCAGCAAGATTGAATGGTGCTGTGGTTCGTACATAAGAAATCGTTACTGGTTCATCATAATCGCCGTATCGAAAATCTGTCTCATCAGTCTTCGCAACTGGCGCTGGTAGTGTGGGGGTAGCGATTACAGATAATTGGTAGTCATCAAAGCAGCGGCGGATAGCATCAGAAATCAATTTGCGTGCCTGAAGACCGCGGAAATAGTGCTCTGGTGGTAGCAAGTTTCCAGCGATCAGCAGGTACTTAATATCAGTATCTATTTTGCTAGCATAGTCGATCAATCGATCTTTATGATAATAGCCTGCCTCAAAGCATATTATTGCGAATTCAGCTGCGATAGTGTGCTTAAGTTCAGGAATTTCCACATCAACTATCTGAGCACCCATTGATTCAAGTTGTAAAATTGCTGCATCAAATATCGCTCGTATTTCACTTTGTACAGGCTCAAAAGGCTCGTTTTTTATGACCCCAATACGATAATCATTAAGCTTCTCAATTTTTATTTGATTAATTGACTCTAAAAATAATTTAAGGTCAGGTCTTTTAATATTCGTTATTGAATCAAGTAATAATGCGCAATCTTCAACAGATGAGGCTAAGGGTCCGACATGATCTAATGTCCAAGATAGTGGTTCAACACCAGCGCAGGACACGCTACCAAACGTCGGTTTGATCCCAGTAATGCCACAGACAGCTGAAGGTATTCGAATTGATCCACCCGTATCACTACCTAGAGCTATAGGAACGATGCCCGATGCTACAGCTGCAGCTGATCCTCCAGATGAACCACCAGGAATATATCTTTGATCCCACGGGTTTTTAGTGGGGTAGTTAGAAATTCCGCATGCAAGTTCGTGTGGCACTGTTTTACCCACTAATACGGCGCCCGCCTCCCTTAATTTTTGGACTACATGAGCATCATTTGCTTTTGGGCTGGAATCATATGTTTCAGAACCACACCGAGTAGGCCATTTTTCTACATCGATTATGTCTTTGATTCCAATTGGAATACCATGCAAAGGTCCTCGGTATTGACCTGATCGAAGTTCTTCGTCGCAGTTTTTTGCAGCGGTTAATGCATTTTCTTCATCTATAAATTCAAATGCGTTTATATCTTTGTTCAGTGTTTTAACGCATTCAATGGTGCGAGTCACAAGCTCCGTGGCGGAGACTGTGCCATTTCGAAGCTCTTCAGATAACGTTTGAATTTTTGAGATTGGCATTAGGTTTCGGATACTTCAAAGTGTATTTTCTTATCTGAATGCCTTAAAAGTTCATCAAGACTTTTATTTAATTTAGATCGCTGATTTAAATCATGCGCTAGTGATTCCGCTTCAGACTTTAATGAGGAAAGGTTAGCTCTCTCAAGCAGAATTAAAATGTCATCTGCCGTGTAATTAGGCACTTTGCACCTCCGCGGTGACGTCAATTTCAAGTTTTAATCCCGGCAGGCCGAGGGCGGCAGCCTGAATGGCTGTCACAACAGGGAATGGGCGACCTGCAAAAACTTTTTTTCGTACTTCGATTTCTTCTTTCAATTCTCGTATATCTTGCATGTAATAGGTAACTTTGACTATATCGTTGATAGATGAGCCTGCACAGTCTAGAACAATAGAAATGTTTTGCCAGATTCTAAAAGCTTGGTCTCGAGTAGTGGTTCCGACAATAGAACCATCTGAATCTAGAGCAACTTGCCCGGCAAGATATAGAGTGTTTCCTGATCGAATAGCATATTCATATGGTTCTGGTGGAGCACCAAGTTGTTCCACAGGTATTGGATACCAGTTCATAGTATTGTTCTCTCATAATTATTATTGCTTTTTGTTTAATAACATTTAATTTGTGTTACGCGAAAGTTTTTTAGATTGATTTCTGACTCTTTCTAAGGATTAATGATACAGTAATGTCCGAAATACAAACAATCACAGCTAAGGTTTAAAAAGAGGAAAGATGGTGGAGAAAGATGAGAAAAAAATTGCAATCGCAATAATTGGTGGTACTGGAGCATTAGGTTCTGCCCTAGCGATGCGCTGGTTGTTGGCTGGTTATAAAATAATCATTGGCTCAAGAAATCAAGAGAAAGCGGACGATCTTGCTAGTAAATTGGCAAACCAACTCAATCGTCATGAGATAACGGTAGAGACTAATGCCAAAGCATCGGCAATTGCTGATATTGTGGTACTGGCGGTTCCCTATTCAGCACATTCGGACACATTGAAAGATATTGCAACCAGTGTTCAGGGTAAAATTGTCATTGAGACTACAGTGCCTTTACGACCACCAAAGGTAGCGCGAGTTTCATTGCCAAAAAGAGGGTGTGTAGCTGCAGTTACCCAAGAGTTTCTCGGTGATCACGCTGATGTGGTATCTACGTTGCACACAGTGTCTGCCACGCACTTGGGTGATTTTGAGCATGAATTGTTTGGCGATGTTTTAGTATATGGGAATAAAAAATCCTCACGTCAAATTGCGATTAATTTAATTGAAGATATTGGTTTGAAAGGTTGGCATGGCGGATCTATTGAGAATTCTGCTGCATCTGAAGCTATGACTTCGGTCATGATTTTTGTGAATAAATATTACAGCTTAAAAGGCGCTGGTATTCAAGTAATTAGTGAAGGACAAAAAGATTAAATCTAAAATACCACAAAGCACTTGGGTCGCCGATATTTCAATTACTGCACTAAAAGAATTTCCTTTAGTTAGTTCTGGATGCGACATAGTTCAATCAACTTTGGCGTGCGTAAAGAAACAGAATGTTTTAGTTGAGTCGGGCGATATTCTAGTTTTTACTCAGAAAATTGTATCTAAGGCCGAAGGTAGAGAGGTTAATTTAAAGGATATTGCGCCAAGCGAAAAAGCGAAGAAATTGTCTATTGAAACAGGAAAAGATGCGAGACTCGTGGAGTTGATACTTTCTGAATCGAAGGAAATTGTTCGAAAGTCGACTGATTTAATTATCGCAGAACATCGCTTAGGAATTATTTTAGCAAATGCAGGAATCGATCACTCAAATATTCGACCAGATGAGAACGGAGAATGGGTTCTCCTCCTTCCGATTGACCCAGACGCAACGAGCAAAAATTATCGTCAACGTATTTATGATTTAACAAACAAAAAAGTTGGGATTATTATTAGTGACAGTGTTGGCCGAGCGTGGAGAAATGGTACGATAGGATTGGCAATTGGAGTGGCAGGACTGCCAGCAGTGGAAGATCATAGAGGTAAGCTTGATCTTTTTGGTGTGCCCTTAGTATCAAGTCAAGAGGCAATTGCAGACGAATTGGCCAGCGCAGCATCATTGGTGCAGGGACAAGCCGATGAAGGGTGCCCAGTGGCTCTCATTCGAGGCTTCAAGATTTTAAGTCAGGAATCGCCTGCTCAGACATTAGTTCGAAGAAAAGAGTTTGATTTGTTTCGATGAGTAATTTGACTCGACGGCAATCGGACAAACACATCGTCTTGTCGGGCGGGGTCGGTGGAGCGAAATTAGTTAAGGGACTTACATCTTTCCTCGATTCTACAGAACTAATGATCATTGGCAATGTGGGCGATGATTTTGAGTATTGGGGTCTTTACATTTCTCCTGACCTTGACACGTTGTTGTATACGCTTTCGAACCAAGTAAATCATGAAACTGGCTGGGGTCGACAAGCAGAAACTTGGGAAGTACTCAAAGAAATGACTGACCTTGGGAGAGATGCGTGGTTTCAATTAGGCGATCGTGATTTAGCGGTGCATCTTGAGCGGACTCGACGACTGAATTCAGGAGATCTACTATCCACAATCACTAAAGACTTTTGTAGGGAATTTCGACTGACACACAATATTGTCCCATCTACTGATGATCGCCTGAGGACTATTGTCGGTACTGAAAAATATAGTGAACTTGGATTTCAGGATTATTTTGTCCGACTTCGCTGTGAACCTGTAGTGCAAAGTTTAAGATATGAGGGTGCCAAGTCTGCTCGCCTAAATCCAGATTTGGAAACGTTGCTCCAAAGCCGTAATTTAAATTCACTGATAATTGCACCATCTAATCCTTTCCTTAGCGTAGCGCCTATTTTGGCCATATCAAGCTTTAAGAATAGCCTTGCAAACCGTAAATTTCCCTGTATAGCGATTTCACCGTTGATCGGGTCAACCGCATTCAAGGGCCCAACCGCAAAAATTATGAGTGAACTTGGTTACGAAATTTCTTCATTTGCTGTAGCATCCTACTATTCGTCAAACCTAATTGACGCAATAATTATTGATTCAACAGATGTCGATGTTGTGTCTCGAATAGAGGATTTAGGGATCAAAGTGTTTACAACTGACATTGCTATGCATGCATTAGAAGACAAAATAAGACTCGGTCGGTACGTTGTGTCCTGTGTAGAGTCAATGCAAAAGCATTAATCGAATCGCCATGTTTCACACTAACGGTAAAAAGCCGTGGGCCATTCTTCCGCTTAAGTCAATTAGTTTGTCGAATAGTCGATTGACGCCTATTTTAACTACTTATGAGCGACGTATACTTTCTCTAACCATGATGAAAGATGTTGTAAATGTTCTTAATTGCGCGCCCAGCGTTGGAGGTTTGCTGGTAGTTACGAAATGTGAAATTATAAAAACGCACTGCCAGGCATTAGGAGCGACTGTATTGGAAGAAGATGGGCTACCGCAACTTAATACTGCTATTATGCAGGCAGTTCAATTTCTCGAGAGCCGAGGTATTGAAAAATTTTTCACAGTGCCAGGTGATGTTCCACTCTTAAATTTATCCGAGATAGATATTCTTGTGCAATCATTGCAAATGAGCGAAGGATTAACATTGGTTCCATCCCAGGATGGCATGGGAACTAATAGTATAGCTTCAAAAATTCCTCTACCTGTCCAACCACGATTTGGTGTTAATAGTCTTTTGGAGCATCACAAGATTGCTAAAAATAAGGGTGTTTCTGTAGAAATATTGCCCTTAAAAGGATTTAGTTTTGATATTGATTGGCCGAGTGATCTTGTTAGATTGGTCTCGATTGGTAACAGTTCTAGAACACAGGATTATTTGAGTAGTTTAGATTTGGAGTATCGAGAACACCCTATACTCGAGGATAATTTTTCACAATTTGAAAAGATTAAAGGACTAGTATGAGCCTTAATATTGAAAAATTTTGGGGTGCTCGACCAACAGACAAAGAGGCAATGACACTTTTACGTTGTTCTGATGATTATAGTCTGATTGAGCTGAGTAAGGCACTTTGCGATGATGAATATGGTGATATGATGACCTACTCACCAAAGGTTTTTCTCCCGCTCACAGTTTTATGTCGTGATATGTGCCACTATTGTACCTTTGCTCGAAAACCTAAAGAAATTCAAAAAGGTTTTCTCCAACCAGATGAAGTTTTTCATATCTCAGAATTGGGCAAGAAAACAGGATGTTACGAAGCATTATTTACTCTAGGTGACAAGCCAGAATTGCGTTATAGGAGTGCTCGGGAGGAATTAAAACAGTTAGGGTATGAATCGACTTTTGAATATTTACTTCATCTCGCTCACAAAGTTGCTGAAGACTATGAATTGTTACCTCATATCAATGCAGGAGTTTTATCAAAGGATCAAATGGCTGCCCTGAGAGAAGTTTCGGCATCCCAAGGCATCATGTTGGAATCATCTAGCGAACGCTTATGCGTTAAGGGTGGCCCACATTATGGTTCACCTGATAAAAGGCCTCAGGTGCGGTTAAAAAATATAGAGGAAGCGGGAGTGTTGAGTATCCCCTTTACCACTGGCATTTTGATTGGTATTGGAGAGTCACGTGCTGAGAGGATTGACTCATTGCTCCGTATTCGACAGTTAAATGACCGTTATCAGCATATTCAAGAATTGATCATTCAGCCTTTTCGGGCTAAAGCTGGAACGTTAATGGCTGGGTATTCTGAGCCCTCTAGCCAAGATTTGATGTGGACGATTGCAGTGGCACGAATTTTGTTTGGGGGAAGCATGAGTATCCAGGCACCCCCTAATCTGTGGCCGGGTGGTGAAGGCGAGCTAATTTCTGCGGGGATAAATGATTGGGGTGGGATCTCACCAGTTACCCCAGACCATGTTAATCCAGAAGCACCATGGCCAAAAGTTGTTGAATTAGAAAATACGGTTCGTCTTGCTGGTAAAATTTTGGTTCCGCGTCTCCCTATTTATCCAGGCTATATACAACATAATTCGAATTGGCTATCGCCAAAAATTTTTCGTTTAGCTCAAAAATTCGTTGATTCGGAAGGATTTCCTAGGACCGATAGCTGGGTGGCTGGAGAAGTTTTAAATGCTCCATTTGAAATTTCTGGTAATGTAGGTCAGTCCAGTAGATCCAAACTAAGTTTAATTTTTGATCGTGCGGTCAAAGGCATTGATTTGCTTGAAGAGGATGTGGTGAAGCTTTTCAGTGCGCGTGGAAATCAATTTTTTGAGGTTTGTAAATTCGCAGATGAATTGAGACGTCAAGTTAATGGCGATACAGTGACCTACGTTGTTAATCGTAATATTAATTACACAAATATTTGCACGTATCGTTGTGGGTTTTGTGCATTTTCAAAAAGTTCTGCTCAAAATGAATCAAAAGATAAGCCCTACTTGATCGATCTAGAGGAAATAAGAAGACGTGTGCGTGAAGCGTGGGAGCGTGGCGCAACCGAAGTTTGTTTACAGGGAGGGATTCACCCATCATTTAACGGTCATACCTATATGTCGATATGTCGTGAGATCAAGACTGAAATTCCTGAAATAAATATCCATGCTTTTTCTCCGCTAGAAGTAACTCATGGCGCTTCGACTATGAACTTAACAATAAACGATTTTTTAGAAACCCTAAAGGATGTTGGTCTTTCCAGTTTACCCGGTACCGCGGCGGAAATTTTGCATGATGATATTCGCAAAATCATATGTCCGGATAAGCTTGGTACTCAAGAATGGTTGAATGTCATGAAAGTTGCACATGGCGTTGGACTATCGAGCACCGCAACAATTATGTTCGGGCATGTAGATCAGGCACAGCATTGGGCTAAACATCTTATTGCCGTCCGAAATTTGCAATCAGAGACAGGCGGGTTTACAGAATTTGTTCCTTTGCCGTTTATCTACAAAGAGGCACCGATGTACCATCGCCAAGGTTGTAGGCGTGGCCCTACTTTTCGTGAAACTATCTTGATGCATGCCGTTGCGAGAATTGTTCTCTATGGTAGGGTGCATAACATTCAAGCATCTTGGACAAAAGTGGGGAAGGCAGGACTCAGGGAGTGCCTCAGAGCCGGCGTCAATGATATTGGTGGCACGTTGATGAACGAATCCATCTCCCGAGCTGCTGGAAATCAAAATGGTCAAGAATTACCGCCTGATGAAATGGATGCATTAATTAAACATGCTGGACGAATACCGCAACAGCGAACAACTAAATACGGGAAACCGGATCGGCATCGTACTTTGATTTCTTATAGCGCTCCTGCTCTCCATCCTTTAACGCAAAAAAGTGGGAAAATAAGAGAAAGCGATTTAATCACTCATGTTTGAGGTACCAAAAAACCTGACATGGTCTTATCTGTAGTATTTGTTTTGACGTTCAATTTTGTGTCTATGACCATTATAGATGGATAATTTTGACTTTAATCAGGATGGCAGGTGTTGTTCTAGCCTATCTAGTGCCATATTCAGGGTGTCAATTTGATTTGCAAAGCAAAGTCGCAACCATCCGTCTTCTCGTGCGCCAAATGTTATCCCTGGAGCAAGTCCAACGCGAGCATTATTTGCTAGTTCTTTGCAGAACCCAAGGGCATCTGCGACACCTTCTACGTGGAAGAAAGCATAAAACGCCCCTTCTGGCCAACCCATACGAATTCTTGGATTACTTGAAAGACGCTGATAAACAAGATCACGTGCTTTTCTGTAGCGTGTAATTTGTTGTTTGATAAAATCTTCTCCGTCCTCCAAGGCAGTGACTCCAGCAAATTGTGTAAATGTTGCAGCACCAGCAAAGTTAAATTCATTCATATTCTCCAAAGTTTTTCCAAAACGTTGAGGTGTGATTAGCCACCCTAACCGCCAACCCGTCATTGCCCATGGTTTTGAGAAGCTATTGATAATGATTAATCTGTCTTCTGGATCAGCGTGTTCTAGGAAAGATGGCGCATGTTGTTTGTCATAAACTATGCGCGCGTAAACTTCATCTGCTAGGAGCCAGATTCCACGCTTTCTGCAAAAGTCTAGCAATGCTTTCTGCTGTTCGGAGGACATGGTCCAACCAGTCGGATTATTTGGTGAGTTGATGAACACTACGCGTGTTTTCTCATTGACACTATCGTATAATTGATCGAGATCAAGGTGCCAACTGTTTTCTATCAATCGTAGGTCCACTGGACGCCAATTTCCTCCTAATATATCTACTGTCCCTCTAATATTGGGCCATAATGGTGTAGGACATACAACGTTCATATCAGGTTCAACTAATAACTGATGACTTATCATTATTCCACTCATTCCAGATGCCATTACGGTGACTCTATCCATAGTCATAGAAATGCCATAAAGTTTGGAGGTATAGGACATGATAGCTTGTCGCAACTCGGGTATACCTCTGTTTGGCGTATAGAAAGTTTGTCCGTCCATCATGGATCGTATTGCAGAATCGCAAATAAATTTAGGCGTTGATATGTCAGGCTCGCCAAACCAAAGTGGTATCATGTCATCTAAGCCGATAGCTTCATTTGCTATCTCACGAATTTGTGAAACCGGCATTTCTTCAATGGTTTTTCGTAATTCCCTTTGATGAATTTGTTTTTCGAAATTTGACATCTTATTCCTCGTTTGTGTGAATATAATTTAAAGCGAATAAGGGTAGATTTTTTAAAAAGTTGTTGATTTTCTTCAATTTGATTATTTTGTAGTAGATAATCCTATTCTTACATATTTGATGATTTAAACTGATTTCATTAATCCATGATATATGCTAAGTGTTTTGCCAACTAATCTCTAGCTTGATAAAGTTAACTATGTGCATGGATATGATTGTCGTTACAGCGTGATATCAAAACAACCTTTGTTCCGTAAAGATAGTATTTTCTACTCATGGTATTCTGTTGGGCTATGAAACGGTATCATACAAGCACGAAATATTGGTTACGATAGCAACAAGTAGCAAAAAATTGCAAACAGATAATAAAAAAACACAGTCTCCCCAACTACTTCGCTGGGAGGAAAACTTAAAACTTTACGAAGCAAGTTTGCGAGCTAACCCTTGGCAGAAGCGTTTCCAATCGATTGTGCACAATAAGATGCTGATAACTGGGATTATATTAGGTCTAATAGTATTGGGCTTAGCTATCCTTGGGCCAGTGTTTTACGATGCAGATTATGCCCGCCAATCTCTTAGAAATGCGCATAAACCACCTTTATCTGATGGTTATTTGCTGGGGACTGATAACTACGGCAGGGATATGGCGATTCGTTTATTCGTGGGTTTTAGGGTTTCATTGTTAGTTGCAGCTGCTGTAACCGCTTTGTCTCTTATTGGTGGTGTAATACTAGGAATGGTCGGGGGATATCTTGGTGGTTTTATTGATCGTTTTGTTCGATCAACTACTGATTTTATTTGGGGTTTTCCATTAATTCTCGTTGCAGTTTTGCTAGTGGGCGGGCTTGGAGAAGGACTCTTCCCAGTCATACTAGCAGTTGGTATTGTAAATGTGGCAGCTATTACTCGAGTAGTACGGGGTGAAGTGGTTGTTCTAAAGGAAAAAGAGTTTGTTGAGGCTGCACGAGCGGCTGGAGTCTCACGTTACCGTATTATGTGGAGACATTTATTGCCTAACGTTTTGGCGCCTGCCTTAATAATGGCGTCTTATTTGATTGCAGTTGCTGTAATTGCGGAGGCAGCTTTATCTTTCATTGGTCTGGGAGCGCAACCACCGCTACCTAGTCTCGGAAAGATGATTGCGGATGGCAGAGGTTTTCTGAGACTTAATCACTGGGAAGCCACGATTCCAGGAATTGGAATTGTAGTTTTAGTTTTAGCAGTGAGCATGATTGGTGACGGACTCCGTGATCATTTTGATCCAAGGTTGCGACACGAAAAGAGAAGGAAAACAAACGAATGAAACTTGTACTTAGACAGCTGGTGTACATGATAATTGTATTAATTGTTAGTTCAATAGCGGTTTTTTACGCAATTCGTTTGTCTGGTGGTGATGCCACCGCTGCAGCTTTACCCGGCTCAGCAACGGAGGAATTTAGAGAAGAATTTCGGGCGTCGCTGGGGTTAGATAGACCAGTGCATCTGCAATATTTTGAATATATAGGAAAAATATTGCGAGGGGATCCAGGACGTTCGATCACGAACAATGCTTCGCTTGTCTCTATGTTAAAAGAGCATGGAAAAAATAGTCTTATTTTAGGAGCTGCAGCTTTTGGCCTTGTTTTTTTAATCGGAATTCCGCTTGGAGTTCTAGCTTCTTTGAGGCGGAATAGTTGGGGAGACCATGGGATCATGTCTTTTTCAGTTGTTGGTATGGCTGTTCCTAATTTTTGGCTTGCTCTCCTTGTTGTTTGGTTGTTTGCTTCTACATTTCGAATACTTCCAGCGGCTGGTTGTTGCAGCCCAAAGCATCTTATTCTTCCAGCAATCGTATTAGCATTTGAAGGCATTGCTTTAACTGTTCGGATGACGCGTTCGGCAATGATTGAAAATCAAAATCATGATTTTGTTCGGACGCTGAGAGCTGGTGGACTGTCGGAGTGGAGCATTATGGGTAAGCATGTGCTTAGAAATGCACTGATTCCTATAATCTCTTTAGCTGGATTGCGGATTGGCCAAATTGTTGGATATGCTCTTATTGTTGAACAAATTTTTAGTTGGCCAGGTATTGGCCAAGCATTAGTGACTGCGGTTCTTCGTCGTGATTATCCAGTTGCACAATTTTTTTCTCTTATCTTGATTGTGATGGTAGTGTTGGGTAATTGGCTTGCGGATACTGGTTATACATTAGCTAATCCCAGACTGCGTAGGTCAAACCAATAATGTCGACACATATCCTATTTCTTGATAAAAATCCAGACACCACCGAGCTAGATAAATATGAGTGAGTTTTCTACTGGAGAATTGATCAGGATCAAGGATCTCAGAATATCCATTTACAGTGAAGGTGATTCCTTTGAAGTTGTAAAAGGGGTTTCTTTATCGGTTCACGCTAATGAGATAGTTTGTCTTGTTGGAGAAAGTGGTTGTGGAAAATCTATGACGGCATTATCAATAATGGGATTATTACCAAATAATGTTGCGCGGATTACGGGTGGTACGATTACTTATTGCGACAAAGATTTGACACAACTCAAGGCCCAAGAAATGCGGAAATTGCGTGCTGAGGAAATCTCAATGATTTTCCAAGATCCAATTACCTCCTTGGATCCTGTCTTTACTGTCGGTAGTTTGCTCAAAGAAGTGATAATGGTTCATCGAGATGTAAGTAATTCAGAAGCTGAGAAATTGGCTATTCATGCTCTAAACGAGGCACAATTGCCCGATGCAAGAAAAAGGTTGAAGAGTTATCCACATGAGCTTTCTGGCGGCATGCGGCAACGAGTTATGATTGCGTTGGCAACCGTATTAGACCCAGCAGTTTTAATTGCTGATGAGCCCACTACGGCTCTTGACGTGACTGTTCAAGCGCAAATATTGGAAAGTCTTCGGATCCGACAAAGAGAACGAAAGATGGGAATGTTACTGATCACTCATGATTTAGCTGTGGTTGCTGCTGTGGCAGACAGAGTAGCAGTTATGTATTCTGGAGAGATTGTTGAAGAAGCTACGGTTCAAGAGCTGTTTGATAACCCACGGCATCCTTATACCCAAGGCCTGCTTTCTGCTATTCCGGACATTACTATGAGACGAGGATCCCTGCATGCAATTCCGGGTCGAGTTCCTCCACCGCAGGTTACCCCTCCAGGGTGTGAATTTGCCCCGAGATGTGATTACTCAATAGAGGACTGCTGGGAATCGCACCCAGAATTATTGACTTCGGGTAAAGGAAAGCTAAGATGTATTAATCCACAGGAGTTTGCTAAATGAAAGTTGCGCCAGTGAGTATTGAAGTTACATTGGATGCGGGGTTAACAATGAGAGGCTATGAATGGCCCATTCGCGGTGCACCTGTTGTTTTATTACATGACTATGAGGAGGATTTGGACATATGGAAAGATGTAGATAAAGAATTAGCTAACAAGGGTTTTCGAGTAATTAATTTGGAACTGCGGGGTCACGGGTTTTCGGATGGTGAACCGAACAATGAATCTTTGTTGTCTGATGTTCAAGATTTATTGAAAGAGCTAGGCACAGTGTGGGGTCCTTTGGGTTTATGCACTCATGGACAAATTTCTGAAAAACTTTGTTCTATTCATGGATCTTTTGCCCCGAAGGTACATGTGGCAGTGTCACCACTGTTTGAAGAGCCTAGTGATTACGAAGATGTTTCTCGTCAGTTTGATACTTCCTATCTTGTAATTTCAGGCACTAGTGATACTAAAGGCAACGAACAGGCTCGACAAATCTTTGATCGTTTAGGCCCGAAAAAACTCTGGGCTTCAGTTGCATCTGCAAAACAGGGACCAAATTTACTTAGAGAGCATCAGCATTTAATCGGAGACATGACGCTTTTTCTCCAGCGGTATCTCGTTCCCGCACACCAAGAATGGCAAGAGAAAGCTATCGATCAAGCCATTACAGAAGCTAAGGTTCATGATTCAGAAATAAAAAAGTGAGTCAGCTGTGCCACCTCTAATTTTCTCTCTTTCGGTCTCATCGAGATCCGGCAACAGATAATCTACTATATCAAGTTGTTGTTGGTAGCCTGGATATTTTTCAATCCATGGGAAATCAGAAGCCCACATCATTCTCTCAGCCCCAAAAGTTTGGTATAGATGTTTCGCGACTGGCAGCATGTCCTTATAAGGGTATTCGTCATGACTAAAAGCATACTGGCCAGAAAAATGCACGTAGGTATTTTGTCGATCCGCTAATTGACCCAACAAGTCTAAGGTGTGTGGCGGTACTTCCGTAGTAAAGTGGGGACGACCATATTCATCGACAGCTAGATTCGATAAAGAAACCATGAATCCACAGTGGTTAAAAACTATGGTTAAATCTGGCAAGATATCAAGTACGTTTGGGAGCAATGCTACTTGGGTTGATTCCCCATAGAACCAAACTCGTAAATCTCGTTCCGCCATTGCTTTCAATAAAGGAAACATGGAGTACTGACGTGGATCATCCGGTCTCTTTTCATTCGAATCAACTAATCCAATTCGGATTCCCTGTATGTTTGCATTTTTCATTCTCTGATCTAGATTTCTTGCTTGATCAGACGCACTTTCATCGTAGACACCAATTCCTGCGAACTTACCTGGATAGCGTTTAATGACTTCGGCTAAATATTCATCTTGAGATCCGAGGGGTACCACTATAGCTTTATCTACCCTCGCACCTTCCATTTTTTCCAATAGGATTTCAGCTGTCACTTCAAGTTCTGCATCTGCTAGACCAGGATACACGGGGCGAGGGTATTGAGTCGATACAGCTTTGAATAAATGCAGGTGGCTATCAATTATAGGCATACTCATTCTCCCATATTAATTCTTAAATAAAAAATTAGCATATTCATTGTTTTTATATGATAGTGCATTCCAGAAATACACATGGTATTAAATAACTGAGCGGACTTCTGGGAAATGACAAGCCACTTGATGTTCATCATCGATCTTCACTAATGACGGTTCAACCTCTAGACATTTTATTTCGTTCTTTCCAATGGGGCATCGGGATTGAAAACGACACCCTGTCGGAGGATTGATTGGGCTTGGCACATCTCCTTCTAAAAGTATTCGTGTTCGATTTCTTTGTTTTTCAGGATTTGGGATAGGCGCTGCGGAAACGAGCGCTTGAGTATAGGGATGCATTGGTTGCGCAAACAAAGTTTCGACTGGGCTATGTTCAACGATTTTCCCAAGATACATTACGGCCACCTCATCGCAAATTTGCCGAACAACCGCTAAGTCATGTGTTATAAATAAATAGGTCAATCCTAGATTACTTTGCAGTTTTGAGAGCAAATTAAGCACTTGCGCTTGAATGGAGACATCTAGCGCGGAAACTGGTTCGTCACAAACGATAAAACTGGGATTCAATGCAAGAGCCCGCGCTACCCCTATACGTTGCCGCTGTCCTCCCGAGAATTCATGAGGGAATCGTTTCGCATGAACGGTTTCCAATCCAACAAGGTCAAGTAATTCAAGAACTCTAGATTGTCGCTCATTACGATCCAAGTTTGAATTTACAATAAGTATTTCTTCAATAGACTTACCAACTGTCATCCTAGGATTTAGTGATGCGAATGGATCCTGAAAAACAATTTGCATGTTTTGACGGAGACGCCTCAGGGACTCTGGGGGTTCAGTCAAGATATCAATTACTTGACTTGAATCTGAATTAACTCGGAAAAGAACGGAGCCAGACGTCGGATCAATTAGTCGCAAAATGCATCTCGCGGTAGTAGATTTTCCACAGCCAGATTCGCCAACGAGTCCCATTGTAGTTCCGCGACGAATATCAAAAGAAATGTCTGCAATCGCAGAGACAATCCCCTCATGCCTATTTGAATACCAGCTACCACCTATCGAGAAATTCTTTACTAGATGTCGTACAGATAGTGCAACATCATCATCGAGCGTTATAGATGCCATATTTTTCAAAAATTATCCATACAGTTGCCTGAATTTGTCATTTCTATAGCAAAGATTAGAATAATGACAGGATTAAAGTATAGAACATGTCACTACGTATCACTCTGACTAAACACATGTTCCCGAGTGATGGTGTCTTTTTTATAGCGTGCTTCTACTTCAATAGCATAGTTCTCTCGGTGGTCCAAATCGTGCTCTTTCCATGATCCGTCATAAGTTTCTTGGGGATCGAGGTGGATAAGTTTCATAACTTGAGTCATTTTTCGGCGCCTTCGTTTTACGATTATGGAGGCTCTCTCAATACCCTTGTTTAATATCGTATATTTTATAGATGTATCGCTGGAGTCAGTTTCATAAATTTTTGAGCAGTTCAAAAGCTCAATGTTTAATTGTAGGCCGTCGGGCGTATTTCCCGAAGATCTAAAACGAAGTCGACCAGTAAGGAAACCTCGTCTTGATGGGTTGTTTAGATCATTTTCGCGTTTCATTTTTCACATTGCCAATCAGCCTATTTAGAGATAGTTGATCTTAGAAGTTTAAATGCTAAGCATATTCATGATCGCTATCCTCTGGATAAGGAATTTCATATACATCCGCTGTGTGACCACCATCTACTACTAAATCATGCCCGGTGACAAAACGAGCAGCATCAGATGCAAGATAGAGGAATGCATCGGCGATATCATCGACCGAAACAAGACGGTTTAGGGGAACTTCGGGGAACCCATGCTTTCTCCACTTCTCCATAAGTTCTTCACCTACAAGGTCAGTGCTTTGTTGGGTATCACCAGGCCCGGGACTTACCGAATTTACTCTTACCCCCGATCTGGCCAGCTCGACTGCCATTGATTTCATCAAGGAGACCTCGCCTGCTTTTGTCACGCAGTAGGGTGTAAAACCAAGAGAATGTCCCTGCGCATCGATAGAGGCAGTAAAAAGAATTACACCGGAACGCTCCTTTACCATGGATCGTGCCGCATCTCGACTCAAGATAAAATAGGCGGTTAGATTGACATCCAGTTGTCGTTTCCAGGAATCTAGTTCAATATTGATAAATCGTTTCTCTTCTACATCAGCTGCATTACAAATCAGAACATCTAATGAACCTTCTGTAAGAGCTGTAGCCATCGATTCGCTACATTTTTCGGCATCGGCTAAATCGAAACACATAGGAATTGGGTTAGATCCACGTTTTCGAACTTCTTCGGTCACTATATCGAGACGGTCCTGAAATATTTCAACCAAGTAGATATCTGATGCTCCTTCTTCTGCAAATTTCTCTGCTGTGCGACGCCCAAAACCGCTACCAGCGCCCGTTACAAATATTCGTTTTCCTTTAAATCTCTCCATTTCAGCCTCCATTGCCGAACTTTCAGCGCGATTTAGTTTTGATGCCAAGCGTAACATATCGGCGTAAGGAGCGTCTTTGAAAGTTGACATCGCAACTGACCTCGCTAAGATTGCATTATTACTAGCCACAAATAGTGGGTTGGTTGATCACCGAATATCAATAATGAATGAGGAAAACAAATATGGATAAGAAGTATGATGATGCGTCTCATAGCTTGAAAGCTGGCGCTATGGAGTCAGAAAGTATAGAGGCTTTTTTAACCAAAGGGATGACGTTAAGACTCGCATGTCTGAAACCGAATGGTGATCCTTTTATTATCCCGTGTTGGCATCAATGGGAAAAGAAGGAGGGTTGTAACGTTGGCAAAGATTGCTGGGGCACTTTTTGGGTTATACCGCGATCCCGATCGAAGTGGGCTGAGTATTTAAAAGCGGATCCCAGAGTTTCGGCTGTTATTGATGACGTCAATACTATGGAGAAATTCCATTTCGATGGTGTTGCTGAGTTAGTTGAAGAGAGTGTAGTGGGAGGAAAGTGGGTTGGCATTGCAGAGCAAATGTCAGTTCGTTATTTAGGCCCCGATGGACCTAAGTACCTAGGTCCAACGCTTGATCAACCACGTTGGTTATTTCGACTGACTCCTACAAAAGTGAGAACATGGCAAGGTGTAGGTTGGGCTAAAAGTTACTGGGTAAACAGTACGGGAGGCGCTACATGGGAAGAGGCACATAAAGGTATAAGTTAATTTCTCACATCGTCTTAGTAAGGAAATGTGCACTATAGGAGCACTGAGGTTAGGCGCCGAATACTTGTTGTTTAAGAACAAGGATTTTGGCCGTGATAGCTTTGAAGATGAGATTGTAATTTCTAAAAGAATTATGGGTGTGAAAGGTGTGTCAACTTGGGCTAACCTTGATTCTTCCGCAGACCAGTTTTCTGGTTTTTCTATCGGTGCAAATGAGCATGGGTTGTTTTGCTGCGATGCTAATGTTCGTGAAGAACCATTAGATGGTGAAAATTATGATCGATTAACTGAGATTGCTTTAAGGGAAGCACATTCGGTTGAAACTGCTATCTTGGCCCTCCAACATGCAGTTTCTTCTAGAGCCTACTGGTGTTCAAATCTTGTTATGATTGACCAAGAAACATTAGCGGCTGTTGAAATCCATGGACACAATATAGCAGTTGAAAGGCGATCTCGACAAATTACCCGAACAAACCATCACCTTCTTTTTGATGGTAGCGCGATGGATGGCGACACTATTACGAGTATTTCTCGATTGTCGAGTTCTAAAGAAAGAGTAGCAGGCGCGACGAGTATAGATGATATTTATGCACTACAAACAAGTCATGATAATGGGACAACTGGTATTTGTAATCATGCTGTGCACCAGACGGTTTATTCCTATGTTTTATATTTCAAAGACGATGAAATCAAGCTTTATGTTAAGAAAGGACGTCCTTGCAAAACAGATCAGTATGAGGAGCTAGCATTGCCGTTTGGTGCAATGTGGACAGAAGAAACAGAATCTGAGTTTAGAGCCCGTTATCCTGGTTAGAAACTAGCACGGCTATAGAAATCAACATTTTTTGATTGTTAGAGATCGGACAATTGAGCAAATTATAAAGCCAGCTTGACATGTTTTCGGGTTAACTATAGTGTTACCTGCAAGTCTGGTGCCTATTCGGTGATTAACAGAGAATGGGCTTCATGAGAAAAAACAATGTACATCGGAGGATAATATGAGCAAGATGGAAATGAGGGAGGAGTTGGATCACCTCGTTAGTGACTATCATAAGGGCAAGTTGAATCGACGTCAGTTTATGAAGCGAGCTGCCGCCATCGGAGTTACGGCGAGTGTAGCAGGTTCGCTTTTAATTCCTACTACATCAGCAGTAAAAGCAGATGGACATGTGCAAAAAGGTGGAACTCTACGTGAAGGTTATGATCTAGATTTTTCAAAGCACGACCCCATCACAACCAATTGGTACGATCCAGCATTTTTTGCAATATATGAAGCCATCTTGACTAATGATCCGGATGGAGGAGATGCGCCGCAACTTGCGACCGGATTTTCGGTATCCGATGATGGAATGCAGTATCGCTTTGATATTGATCCAAATAGAACATTTCACTCGGGTAAACCAGCAAACGCAGCAGCTGTAGCGGACTATCTGGCGACATTTAAGTCTTTGGCTTTCATTGCTACACTAGCTGCAGCGGTTGACAACTATACTTCTGAAGGTGACCAGTTAGTTATTAATATGAAAAACCCATGGGTTGGTACCTTAGGCCCTCATAAGACTGGTTATTTTCGAATCAGTTGTACCGATACGTGGAGGGAAGCAGGTGGTGATACCGCCAATTCGACTTACGGGACTGAAATTGCCGACGGAACTGGTCCGTTCACGCATGAGGAATGGGTGCCTGGTAGCCATGTGTTGGTGAAGCGTTGGGAAGATTACCCTGGATCTAACACTCCGTGGTTTGAGAATCGGGGTAAGGCACATCTTGATGCAGTTCGATGGACTTTTATTCCAGAGGCGAGCCAAAGAGCAGTTCAACTGGAAAATGGCGATATCGATACGTTAAAAGGCCCCGCGCCACAGGATGTCAGTCGACTTGAAAGCAACTCGGATATAACTGTTTATAGATTCCCAGAGTGGTCTGGATACATTCTTACTTTAAACCAGGACCATAGTGAGTTGTTTGGAGATGTACGGGTTCGTAAGGCGATAGCTCATCTAATAGATCGAGAGGCTATTAGGGATTTTGTCTTCTTTGGCGATGCTGTTGCGACGCCTGGACCTTTGCCGTCTACCGATCGCACCTATGATCCGATCGTTGAAGAATTGATTAGCTATAATATGGAAGGAGCTACAGCTTTAATGACTGAGGCTGGTTGGTCTCTGAATGGCGATGGGATTTGGGAAAAAGATGGAACAGTTATGTCATTCGAGTTTGTAGCACAAGCGGAATCAATTAACGAAGCTGTAGCGACTGCAGTATCGGCTATGTTACGTGAAGGCGGATTCGAAGCAAAGGTCAATATGGCGGATCGAGCGGTTACCTTTGAGAAACAGTCAGCGCAGGGCCGCGATGCGGCGCCCATGACATTGTTCTTCTGGTTATGGCCGATTCCAATAGATGTACTCAATTTGTTTGTCAACAGCGTGACAATACCTTTTCCAAATATGTCACGAGCTAATGTTCCAGCCATCGATGCGGCAATGACTGCATGGCAAACTGCGGGCACAAATGAGGAAGGGCAAGCTGCGGCCACCGCTTTTCAAAAAGCTTACTGCGAGGAAGTACCTTATGTGAGTTTGGTAACGAAGAATGCTGTTTTTGCCAAGAGAAATAATGTGCATGGTTGGCAGCCTACTCTTTGGAATCTCTATCCATATTACAATGATGTTTGGATCGAGAACTGAACGACATAAAGCTCTTTTGTTTTAATTAATGTCATAGAGGTTTATAAAAGGTTAGTACAAAAATAAAGCCGGGATCTATTTAAATAGACCCCGGCTTTTTTCAAGCGTCTATTGGTAGGTTCAGTATTAGTTGGTATATTAAAAATTTTTAATAGATACAAGTATCGTTAAGGTGCGTTGAGTAATTTATATCGAATTTTTCTTTTTATTTTAATTGATTTAACCAAATATAACATTTAGCGCCAGGATTACTCATAGATTACTTAGAGGCAAAATAATTGGAACTATGATCTGAGAGTATGCTAAGTTGGGCCTCGTTAATTTATTGTGAGTCAATGATTTTTTGTGTCGAACTTATTCGATGACATGTTTTATCTGAGATTATTTTCAGTTAATTCGAACAAAAGAGTTGCCTAAGCTCTATATAGAACAATCAAATAATGCTCTATAACAATTGGTGAACATGGAAAATGGTTAGTGAAATAGTTCTTTGGTTTTTCCTTCTCTTATTTTTTGGATATTTGTTCGACAAGCATGTTAAGTGGTATTTATTTCCGAAAAGATGGGGGGTGGTAGAGGATAACGCTATTTTCCGAAGTGGCCAACTTACTCCGATACAATTTAAGAAGCAAGTAAAGAAACGTAACATTGATGTCGTAGTGTCACTACTAAATCCACTTCCGGGTAACGTTAATTATGAGGGAGAGCAGAAAGTAATAAGAGAGCGTGGTATTGAACAATTTGTATACCCACTTTTAGGTGATGGCACAGGAGATATTAGCCAATATGCATCCGCTATCTGTAAACTTCATGAATGTGTCAGAAATAACAAAGTGGTGTTAATACATTGTGCTGCTGGGACACAGCGAACAGGCGGAGTGGTGGCAAGTTATCGCATCTTGGTTCAAGGAAAGAATCCCAATGAAGTGATACAAGAAATGAGGCGCTATGGCTGGCGAGCGCATAAGAATCCAGACCTAATTCCTTTTATCAATAACCATTTAAATCAGTTGAAGAATATATTAATTGAAAAAAATATTGTAGATAAAACGAGTCATTCGATGTCGTTTTTACCAACTAAAATTTAAATTTCAGAAAGTCTATATTTTGATCATAATCTTATGGGAAAAATAAGAGCATTGGTTTGTCCAAGGTATGGTGAACCTGAAGTTTTAGAGGTTAGGAATATTGATTCCCCACTTCCAGGCCCTAAAGAAATTTTAATAAGAGTACGAGCATGTGGAGTTAATTTTCCAGATGTTTTAATGATGAGAGGCCAATATCAAGTAAAACCTGAGCTACCGTTTGTCTTGGGCTTTGAAGTTGCAGGTGAGGTTTTAGGAGTTGGCGAAAATAGTGTTGGGTTCTCTGTAGGAGATCGAGTCATAGCAATCTTAATTTCAGGGGGAATGCAGGAAGAAATTGTAGTGTCAGAGAACCATTGTTGGTTGATCCCAGATAGCATGCCATTTGATGTTGCAGCAAGTTTCTCACTGACTTATGGCACTAGTTATCATGCTCTAGTTGATCGTGCTCATTTACAAGAAGGTCAAACCTTATTGGTATTAGGAGCTTCGGGAGGAGTAGGTAGCGCAACAATAGACGTTGGCCATCAGTTAGGAGCTCGAGTAATTGCTGTTGGTAGTAATGAAGTAAAGATGCGAATGCTCAAAAAATTATATAGCATGGATGAAGTAATTATTTGCTCAGAAGGTCATCCCAGGTTACTTGATCAGGTGAAGCATTTGACAGGAAATGAAGGAGTTGATGTTATTTTTGATCCAGTTGGTGGCGATGCTTTTCAGCAATCTCTACGCTTGGTCAAATGGAATGGACGTATACTTATCGTTGGGTTTGTCTCCGATAATGAGAATATACCCAAGGCTTCAACAAATCTTTTGTTACTTAAAGGGAGCGCTCTACTTGGTGTCTTCTGGGGTCGCTTTATTCAAGAAGAGAGAAAAAAAAGTGATAAGAATCTCATGCAGTTGTTTTCATGGTATGAGAATGGGAAAATTAAGCCAACGATATGGAGGCGATTTCAACTCCATGAGGGTCGTGATGCTTTGACGGCCCTTATTGAGCGAAAGGTTGTGGGAAAATGTGTGGTACTCATGTAGTTCTAGGTAATTAAAGATTAATCTTTCTTTTTGCATTTAGCATGATGATTCTAGAATAAAATGCCGCAAATTAGTAAAGCTATTATTAATCAAAACAATGAATTTTTGCTTCAGCTTCGAGATGATCATCCGGGAATTTCATACCCAAACCAGTGGTCATTTTTTGGTGGCGAGATTGAGATAGGAGAAAGTCCGTGGCAAGCATTACAGCGAGAAATTATGGAAGAGTTGTCTTGGCACCCTGATAGGGGTAGATATCTCTATCAGTGGGACAATTTCGATCATCCTGGGTACAGTTTATATTTTTTCGCTTTAGATTTTATAGGCAGACGCGAAAAATTGGTACTAAAAGAAGGGCAAGATCTTAAGTGGTTTACTCTCGAGGATGTCATGCTAGAAACTAAAATAGCGCCACATGTTCTAATGCATATATATCGGTTTCTTGATCTGTCTAGCTAATGCTTAGTTAAATTTTTTTTCTAGATTCTGATGTGGCCGATAGTTGTTTTCTTATGTCAGAAATAAGATAACACGTTTTTTAGTGGCAAAAAAATATTAATTGGTTCCTCGATGCAAAACGAATAAAGCTGGATTTACGCAAGAGTGCCATGATTGACTCTATTTCTCCTTTAATACTGAGAAGAGCGATATTGGGGAATTTCGTTTTCTGAATTTCTAGTATCGACGAATGTAGTTGCATCAATTTGAATAATTCTGAGTAGTTATCGTGAACAACTATCAACTGAGTATCAGATTGTTCTGCCGCAAGGCTAGAATGCATTCTTAAATAGGAATCAATCCAGATTGATTTGAAACTTGTATCCTGTATCATTGGAGACAATGATAGCGATATTATAGAGAATAATACTAAAAATAAAAAAGAATACTTAATTGCATTGTAGTAATTAGGATGCATTATCTAGAGTTTTTGATATCCAGCATTTTGGAGTCCAGTGTTTCAAGAACTAATTCGATCGTAGCTTGTTCATTTTTTGATAGTGATTGTAAAGGTAGACGAACCCTTCCGGCTTTTAAGCCTTTTAGCTCACATGCATACTTTACAGCTTGAATTAATTTTCCACTCTGCTCAAGTATATTTAGGAACGGCATCATTGCAGACATTATTTTTCGACCCTTAGCCAAGTCATTTTTTAAATATAAGGCCTCATACAGAGCAATGTGCTCCTCAGGTAAACAGTTGGCGCCGGGGCAAACCCAACCTCGCGCACCCCATGCGAAGAATTCCAAAGCTTGGTCATCCATGCCACAGATAAGGGATAAATTTGGATAGTCGAGAGCAAGCATGTGTAACTGATCAATACTTCCAGTAGACTCTTTTATTGCAATAAAGTTAGGGTTTTCCTTGATGTGATCAAAGAATTCACGTTCCATGATTGTTCCTGTCCGACCTGGGTAGTTGTATAACATGATGGGCAAATCGATAGCTCGGTCGATAGCCAAAGCGTGTTCCGCTAATTCTGCTTGAGTTGGTACTGCGTAGTAAGGGGCGTTTACCAGTATTCCGTCAGCGCCCAACTCTTTAGCAATTTGACCTAGCTCAATACAGTCTTCAGTGCGTATAGCCCCTACCCCGACGATAATTGAAGTACGATCTTTGACTACTGATTGCGCTATTTCCATCAATTTAATTCTTTCTTCAAATGTTTGTAGGTGATATTCTCCTGTGGTTCCACCAATGACTAGTCCATGAATTTTATGGTTAAGAAGAGATTTAATTAGGTTTTCAAATTCGTTATAGTTAATCGAATAATCTTCGTTGTAAGGAGTAATAACAGGGGGGTAAATTCCTTCAAATTTCATTTTGATCTATCTCCTCAGATTGTTGGAATGACTCAAAGTTAAGGTTGAGCCCAACATTTTTGTTATTTTTTAGCCAATCAAGAGTTTTAAGGCAATTTTAGAGATGAGTATTTGTAATGTCTATGGAATTGTGTTTAGCAAAAAAATCTCCAAAAACTGCAAAAAATAGGGTTATTAACAATAATTACATAAACTTTGGTTGTGCTAAAGGAATTTTGTGAATTAGACTGATGGGTAGGCATCTATAATGAAACTTTATAAACGTCGGCATTTTGCTAAGCTTATTGTCGAATTGATTATTTTTTTTAATTGGCTTTAATAGTGATGGCTTATATCTATTTATTGAGACAGGAGGTTTTTCTAAACCTAGGATGGAAGAGCAACTGAAATCGTTTGTTAGTCACTCAGGGACTGATATTAATCAGGATTACGTAAGTTTCTCTGAGGTGCAGAAAAGCTATGATGGTTCTGAGTTGGTTGTAAAGAATCTTAACTTGGATATAGCGCGTGGCGAATTTCTAACAATGTTGGGACCTTCCGGTTCCGGTAAAACAACTTGTTTGATGATGTTAGCTGGGTTTGAGCCAGCAACTCATGGCGAAATATTTGTTGGTGGTCGCCCCATAAATGCCATACCCCCTCATAAGCGAGGTATCGGTATGGTTTTTCAGAACTATGCTTTGTTTCCCCATATGACCGTGAACGAGAACCTCTCGTTTCCTTTAAAAGTGAGGCGAATGAACAAAAGTGATATCACCCAACGGGTGAAAAAAGCTCTCGATATGGTTCGACTTGGGAGCTTCGGTGATAGGCGGCCCGCCCAGCTTTCTGGAGGTCAACAACAACGGGTGGCTGTGGCGCGGGCACTTGTATTTGATCCCGGATTAGTTTTAATGGATGAGCCACTCGGAGCGCTGGATAAACAGCTGCGCGAGCAGATGCAATATGAGATAAAACATATTCATGAAAATCTTGATGTGACAGTTGTTTATGTTACACACGATCAGTCCGAAGCTTTAACAATGTCGAATCGGATTTGCGTTTTTAACAATGGAATTGTTCAACAGTTAGCCACGCCTGAAGATTTATATGAGCGACCAGAAAACGCTTTTGTTGCGCAATTTATTGGTGAAAATAATACCTTACTAGGCGCTGTGGCAGAGACATCAACTGAGTTCTGTACGGTGCATGTTGGTGATGGTATTGAGGTCAAAGCGCTCAACGTAAATGCGGGCGCGACAGGTAGCCAGACTACCCTTTCTTTGAGGCCAGAGAGGGTAGAAGTCAATCCAGAGAATGGTAAGTATCCAAATGTATTTGATGCTCAGATTGAAGAAATGATTTATTTAGGTGATCATATACGTACACGTGCTACCGTATGTGGTCGTAGCGATTTTATTGTGAAGATTCCAAATGCAAGTCATCATGCAGTACTTAAGGCAGGTGATATTGTGAAGTTCGGTTGGTCTGTTGAAGATTGCCGAGCATTGGATGTCCTTGAAAGCGCCTAATATGGCGGTTTCGATGACGAGCAAAACCCCCTTTGAAACATAAGGGGTGATATTTTAACAAAGCAAGAGTGGAGGAAAACTGATGAAGAAAACTGTGCAACTTGTGTTGGCCATGGTGATCGGTTCTCTCATGGTGTTGCCAGCCCAGGCGGATGTAACTGTAGTGTCATGGGGTGGTGCTTACACGATGAGTCAACAGAAAGCCTATGCAGATACATGGGATGGTGGAACCGCAAACTTTATTAACTATAACGGTGGGTTGGGCGAAGTACGAACACAAGTAGAGTCTGGAAATATCCAGTGGGATATTGTGGATGTTTTGGCCAGTGATGCTCGTGTTGGTTGTGATGAGGGGTTGTTTGAGGAGTTACCGCGCGATGTGTTCCTGCCTGCTCCGGATGGCACTTCAATGGATGACGACATAATGGTTGCTGTACCAAATGACTGTGTCGTGCCGCAAATCTTTTGGTCCTATGTGCCGTTCTACAAAAAAGGAACTTTTCAATCAAAAGGACGAAAAGCACCAAAGACCATGGCTGACTTTTTTGACGTCGAGAATTTTCCAGGAAAGCGAGGAATTCATACCTGGCCTAGTGCGATTGTTGAAATGGCTCTAGTGGCTGATGGTGTTCCGGCTTCAGATGTCTATGATGTTATGTCGTCTGAGGGTGGTATTGATCGCGCTTTTGCAAAGCTGGATACAATTAAGGATCACGTTGTTTTTTGGTCAGCTGGATCTGCGCCTTTGGAACTCATAGAGAGTGGTGAAGTTTCAATGTCTCTTGCCTACAATGGCCGGATCGGTTCGGCTATATTGTCTGAGGGAGCAGATTATGTTGTAAATTGGGATGGTCAGGTGTTAGAGGAAGAGTGGCTTGTCATGGTTAAAGGTACTCAAAATTATGACGAAGCATTGCAGTTTTTGATTCACGCATCGGCACCCGAACAGCAGGCTGGGCAAGCTAAATGGATCAATTATGGACCAATGCGTAAATCTGGTTTGGACATACTTGCGGCGAATGAGCCGTTTTTCCATACTGGTGCAAATATAATGCCACACATGCCAAACGCAGGAGCAGCAATGGCTAACGCGATTATTGCTAATCCAGACTGGTGGGCGGATAATGGAGATTCTGTGTCTGAACGTTATACTGCCTGGATGGCACAGTAAGGCAGATGTAATTGAGTGTGTGTAAGAGATGCTGGGGTCAAGCGAAAATTTTGCGCTTGACCCCAGTACTATTTGATTTTTCAAGAATTTATTCGTAGTGACTATGAATTCTGACGTTTCTTCGAAGCTCCTGACGGCAGATGGCACGCCGCTCAAAGTCAGTCTTAGAAGATCTTTACGGCGAAATAAGTTGCGAGCTTTGGGCCTGATTTTGCCGGCTTTTCTTTTCCTTTTGTTCCTTTTCGTGTTACCGATAGGTAATCTATTAAGCAGAAGTGTGGACGACAGTCTTTCAAATCTGCAATTGCCTTTAACTTTTGGGTTTTTTAGTAATTGGGATCGTGAAACGCTTCCTGAGGAAAATTTGTTTCATGCAATGTATCTCGATTTGTTTACGTTGAATAAGTTTTTTATTGGCAATGACAAGGCATTAAATGTTGACGTAACTGATCCAGGTTGGTGGATTCGGATACCAGAGAAGGGGCCATACAAACCATCTATAACTGGGATAAATCCAGCTTGGAATGAGATAGGAACATGGCAGTCGCTGAAGGAAATCGTTGATGAAGCTGCTCTATACAAGGGGAGCTCAGCAGAACAGAAGATTGCTAAAAATCGGGCACAGTTTGATTTGTGTAGGGAA
>MDTE01116634.1_pt1 | contig 43104 bp, 37 predicted proteins | sample 811231 | NCBI WGS metagenome assembly MDTE01 (sample SAMN05326651, study PRJNA326480) | marine metagenome | isolation source: seawater | place: Indian Ocean: Red Sea | collected 2010
TACGATGATCAATAACAACTAAGAGATCTAGATTTTGAAGTGCTCTAATTGTTTTCTGCTGATCAGGCCATGCTTGAATAGGGTTTCCCCCTGAAACGATCAAAGCCCGAACTTGTCCTTCTCCTTCAAGAAGTATCTCATCATTTAACGCATTGGTTAACATCTCATCAGCTAATCCAAATAAGCCTCTTACGCGGTGGGGGGCACCTGGCGTAGGGTTACTAGGTGCATTAACCTGTGCACGGCGTGTGTCCCCTGGTGAAAGCATGTAGGGGCTCTCAAGGCTCTCCCCTTCCCTTAAAACACGGCCGCAGATCACGTTTAAAGTAAGTACCAGTGTTTCCATTAGCGTCCCATGAGGTGCCATGTTGGGGCCAGTACCTGATCCTGCAGTCCCCTTGGGTCCTTTAGCAAACATTTCCGCGGCGCTCTGAATATCTGTCGCTGATACTCCACATCGAGAAGCGACGTAGCCAAGAGTGAAAGGACCCGTTGCTTCTTTCAGGTGTACGAATTGATCAGGATCCGTGAACTCTTCACAGAATTCTTTGTCATGTAAATCATTGCTGAGAATGAAATTAACTATTCCCGCAAGCAGCGTCGGATCTTCTCCAGGCTTCACCTGAAGCCAAATATCAGCTTGTTTCGCTAATTCACTTCTTCGGGGATCAATAACGATAATTTGTAAACCTCTACTCTTCGCCTCACGAAGCTTCACAAACGGATTCGTCCCCTGTAGTCCGCTAGCAGGACCGTAACTGGAAACAAGCGGGTTATACCCGACAGCCAAAAGGACATCTGAATCCGAAAAGTTCTGCCAACCAGCATCCCAAGACCCTAAGCGGAGAAGTGAACTTCGGTGTGCTGGCTGATCAATTGTTAACGATGTGTAGAACGACGGAGATCCAAAGCCTTTATGCCATGCTGAAGCTACAGCAACACCAACACTATTCTGATACGCCCCGGTCCCCACATACGTGGCCACAGAACGAGGTCCGTGTTGGGTAATAATCCTATCTATTTCAGTTGTAATACCATCTAGCGCTTTTTCTGAAGAGACGGGCTCAAAAATTCCCGATTGGTTCTTCTTTAATGGGGATCTTAGACGACTGGGACTATGGTACTGATCAGCTAGCTGACGACCCTTTATGCATGAATAACCTTCAAACAGAGGATCGTCCCTGTCAGCACGGACAGCCACAATCTTGTTACCGTCCTTGATATCTACTTCCATAGGACAGGCCGCATGGCAAACTCGACAAAAGGTCTTTTTCGTAACAATCATTCCTTTGAATTTACATGATTTTCTCTTAAGTTCTAGATGGAATGATCATCCTTCCCAAAAATGTTCCTGTGAGGTGGCGTGGATCCTCAGAAGATGCGAATGTTTGATATGACCTATGAATGCTTTGAAATAACGAATGTCGGAAAAGTCGCTCACGTGCAATTAAGTCGTGGCGACGAACTGAATACAATGACACCTGCCTTTTGGCGGGAATTACCAGAAATCATTAACGGAATAAGTGATGAAGGTAAAGCGAGAGCAATAGTTATCTCATCAACCGGTCGACATTTCTGTGCCGGAATGGACCTCTCTGTTTTTACTGGAGGGGGATTAGGCGGTGGAAATAGTGCTGAAAAAGGAAGAAGAAATGCCGTGACTAGAGGAGGAGCACTTCATTTGCAGGAAAGTTTCACCTGCTTTGAAAGAGCTCGAATGCCTGTACTAACAGCTATCCAGGGAGGTTGTGTTGGAGGAGCTGTCGATATGGTTACTGCTGCTGATATGCGCTACGCAACAGAAGATGCATGGTTTTGTATTCAGGAAATCAATATTGGAATGACTGCGGATGTAGGAACATTACAACGCCTTCCTAAATTGATACCAGAGGGTGTGGCTCGTGACCTGGCATATACCGGAAGGCGCATGCCAGCTCAACGAGCTCTAGAAGTTGGTCTCGTAAATGAAATCTTCCCAACGCACGAAGCTCTCATTGAGGGAGTTCTAGATATTGCTTCTGAGATTGCCACAAAATCACCTTTAGCGATTTGGGGAACGAAGGAAAGTGTAAACTTCACCCGTGACCATACTGTTGCTGATAGCTTAAATTTCATCGCCACATGGCAGGCAGGGATGTTTCAACCGAAAGATATGGCAGCTGTGTTTGAAGCACAAGCAAAGAAAGAAGAACCTGAATTTGATGATCTGCCGCCAGTTCGAAAGGGCTTGGGTTAACCAGAAAGCAGCCTACGACCTATCAATTTGAGGCATAGTGTTTCGTCTGCCCCTTCAAAAATTGAGAGGACACGTGCATCCACAAATAGCCGACTTACTGCATACTCCTCTGCATAGCCAAAGCCACCATGTATCTGCATTGCTTCTCGCGTAACCCATTCGGCTGCCTTACATGCATAGGCTTTAATCATTGCGGCCTCCAGAGTCCCCTGCCCCTCGGACATCAATTGACCTACTTTATATGAATATTGCCGGCAGGCCTGAATAACCGCAGCCATACGACCAAGTTTGACTTGGGTAAGCTGATACTCAGAAAGCGATCGATTGAAGACATGACGGTCTTCGCTGTACCTCTTAGCCTCTTCGTAAGCTCTCTGCATTACCCCGACAGCTCTTGCTGCTGTTTGCAATCTCCCATTCTCAAAACCAGCCATCTGCAGATAGAAACCTCTTCCCACTCCTGATTCACCGCCAATAAGTGCATTTGCCGGAACTTCCCAGCCATCAAAAGAGATTTCGTAACTGTGCATCCCTCGGTATCCAATTGTTGGTATCGCCCTCCCCTGCATCCGGCCACCAGATTCCTGCTGTAAATCAAAGCTATGTCCCTTTACCCGATCTTTCCTAACAACAAAAACACTTAAGCCTCGATGCTTTAGGGTCACATCTGGATCTGTTCGGGCGAGAACCATCAAAAGATCAGCTCTACCCGCAAATGTGCACCACGTTTTCACACCATTGAGTTCCCAAGTCCCTCTCTCGGTTTTTCTCGCTGACATAGTAATTGAAGCGACGTCACTCCCGTGATCTGGCTCCGTGACCGCAACGGCGGACATGCTCTCGCCGGATGCGATTTCAGGTAAGAGCTCCCTCTTCTGTTGTTCAGTCCCGCCATTCTCGATAGCCCTAGCCAATATCTCTGGCCTAGTGATCAAAGATCCTCCAATGCTCAGTGATGCTCTTGAGAGTTCCTCTGTCGCTATGACCATTGCCTGCATGTCTGAATTCGAACCTGTAGCACTTCCCCCGTATTCAACTGGAATTGACAAACCGAAGCATCCTAGGTCTGCCAAACCATTAATCACTGACTCTGGGACATCTAGATCTTTCCGATGGATCTCTTCGGCTATGCCCGAGATCTGCTCCTCCCCGAATCGGCGAAACGTTTGCGCTACAAGTTCCATATCTTCACTCAAATGGTTTACGGCTAAGGTATTTGATCCCTGCACATAATTTTCTGGATTACCGCTACTTCTAACATATTCACGGATTACCTCGATATCAGATTTCTCAAACCCCCACACATTCTCGACCCCAAACGAGGCCATTCCAAATGACCGGAGTGCATCAGCGCAAAATATTTCAACTAGTTTGCCTTCGTGAGACCCTTTATCAGCGAAATCCAGAAAGCTGGTTGCGATGGAATGGGCTGAACTGAGATGAGCAAGGTCGTAGAGAAAGACTTGATGATCTTCTGGGTTTGATAGTGAACGGAGATTAGCTAGACCTGAATCGATGATTTTCTTTGCGCTATACAGGGCTTCCGAAGCTTTTGTAAAGTCCACAGTCTCCCTCCTATCACTCTTCACACTACTAACAGTTGGTTCTGTAGTGTATGTCTTTGAATGGTCTCCTCGCACTCTGCGGGAAAATCGTAGCAGTTTAGGCTTACTCTAGAACTCGAACATAACCTCTTCCGGGGTCTACTTCAATCAGTGCTCCATCCTCAATCACTTCCAGAGCACCCACCACACCAATAACGGCGGGCAAACCTAGCTCTCTTGATAAGACAGCAGCATGGCACATGGGGCCACCCTCTTCCGTTACTAATCCCCCGGCTAAAGCTAATGTAACGTTGAACGCGGGTGAAGTGGTTCTAGTTACCAATATTTCACCAGAACGGAGTTTCTCAAATGCTTCATGTGCGTTTTCAGCAACTCGTGCTCTCTGAACGAGTACATCTGTTCCTATCCCCACTCCAAATAGCCCTTGCACAGGGTCCTTATCGCGATCCGTTACCCCTTCATCCATTCCCATTTCAGAAACCACTGTTTGTACTAAATTCACGGCTATGCCAAGATGTCTCGGTAGAGCGTCTAGTGACGGAGGCATCTCGGGTTTTCCTAATGTAGTTGGAGGATCCAATGTTTTTTGGTGCGATCTCACCACTGCACGCTCAGATAATTCATTAGCTGATGGCCCATTCCCAGTTGATATAATCTCCACTAATTCATAAGTCGTTAATTCGAAAATATGGCTCTCTTCAGTGATTCTTCCAGACTGACTGAGCCTTGATCCCGTCTCAAGCATCGCTAATCGCAATAAACCACTTGGCCACTCAATCGTAAGTGGTCCGTTATCATCCCTAAGATCCATTGCCTTTCTCGCCTCGGAAAGAAGGATTTCAAATCGCTCGTGATCCTCAGTTGGAATTTTGGTACGGACCTTACTTATTTCGCTATCGAGTTCCTGTGTTGTGACGATTTTGTGCCTATCCGATGCGAGGATGGTAGCTAGGAGGACTTCTGGGGACTCATTTAACGTTGGCGAATCAACGTCATAACCGCTGTAAAGCACTGAACCGTGAAATCGTAGATAGTTATCAAGCTTTTCGGAAATGCTCTCCGAAATAGTTACCAGCTCTTCAAGCGAGGATGGTGTGATTCCGGAACATCTAATTTCAGTTGCTATTTCCTTTAACGCTCGTATTGGCTCAGACGTGGATGGAGAAGCTCCAACAAGCAACGTCACGAGTTCATGGCTCGGGATCCCCCAATAAGGTCCTTCAGCGAGAAGATGCCCTATAGGAGGAAGGTCATAGCAATGTAGACGAAAGTGCTCATCAAAAGTATCTCTTAAGTGCTTAATGAGGTTTGAAAGATGTACTCCGAGTGAGGAGTCATCAAGGTTTACCAAGTCAATGTCCTGGAAGCTTAAATTCTTCTGGATTAAAGATGGCTTCCCTTCCTCGTTCCATGCGCGGATAACTTCATATGATTTTTGATCTTCTAAGGAACTCTTTGCAGCTTTTTCGCGGCGGCGAAATTCAGGATGCAGCCGCGAAACAAGCCAAAGAGCAATAAACGGCGGTGATTTAGATACAGGCCGATCGGGAGATATAAGTGGGCGCATTCTGCTATAAAAAAACCCGTTTACGAATTCAACACTCATAGTTTCAAGGGGTATGCCAAAATTCGCCCATTCGCGGCGGAAAACTCCTTCCATGGCCTCACTGATAAGTTCTTGCATTACTGGAGTCGTCCCGCCCGGATAATGGGATCTGTCCAACCTCCAAAGGCCGGGGCCTGGTGGCTCAAATTTTATAACTTCCATAGAACTACCAAATTCCTTAAAATCTGCAAAAACCCCACCATTCAGGTGTTAGGGTCTGAAAGTCTCTTAGTTAGATTCTTCGGCCGCCCTTTTAACCAATACTTTCTCTCTAGTGGGAACTTGAACACCAACGTACCACACCCCGATAATTCCCACGGCAACAACAATCAAGCGAATTCCCAATCTTGTAATAGCAAAGAGGGCACTAAGGCTCACAGCTGCTGTCATCATGGTGATTGCGACAGCTTTAGATTTCCTAGGCATTCCTAGACCAGATCTGTAATCCTGAACAAATGAGCCGACCATGGGTAGTTCAAGAACCCATCTCTCAAACCTAGGGCTTGACCTAGCGAAGCAAGAAGCAGCCATAATCATGAACACGGTTGTGGGCATTCCAGGAATTAAAATGCCAATGAAACCTAATCCAACAAAGATAAAACCTAAGCAGAGGAAAAAAATTCTAAAAACGCCTGAGGTTATGGGTTGTTTACGGTCTTCACGGCGGCTAGTCATTTCTCTATGGCCAACAATAGTCCTATATGAACGGCTCCGTTAGTACTGGAGCGGTAACTCTTATAAACTCTCTACATGGGGGAAAATCCTGTCATTTCTGAGTTGATTAATCTTTCCGGCAAAAAAGTGCTCGTCACTGGCGGCCTTAAAGGTATTGGTCAGTCAATCGCTTTAAGGCTCGCCGAAAGCGGCGCTGAAGTTTTGGTTGCTGATACTGACCCAGCCATAATTGGGAAAGAAGCTGAAGGAAATATTCGATTTACTCAATGCGATATAACCAACGCTGATCAGTTAGAAACTGCTGTGGAAATGGCTTCTGGCGATACAGGGCTTGACTCCCTAGTAAACAATGCTGGAATCTTCCCTACGACTGGACCTATTGATCAGGCTTCAGACGAGTTCGTGGCAAGGATGCTTGAAGTCAATGTTCGAGCTCAGTTCAGCGCCTCTCGTGAAGCTTCGAAGAGAATGCTTCAAGGAGGTTCAATCGTGAATATTTCTTCTATAGCGGCTCTTCGCGGAGGAGCAAACATAAGCGCCTACAGTACATCTAAAGCTGCGGTAATCGGCTTGACACAATCGTTTGCTCAAGAACTTGGTCCAAAAGGAATAAGAGTCAATGCAATTGCCCCTGGGATAATAAATACTCCTGGAGTACAAGAGCAACTTGAGCCTCTAAAGGCAGGAGGGCTCGATATCAACGCTGCCATAGCTGCGAATCCTCTCCGCATTCCAGGTACACCTGACTTTATTGCAAGAGCAGCGTTGTTCTTAGTTTCTGATTTATCCGCGTTTGTAACAGGTCATGTTCTAGTCGTTGATGGGGGTTCAACTGCTTAGGCGGGTAAGAATTATGGAGTCATCAACGATCAAAAAGATTAAAGAAAAGATCCATTACGAAGTAAACCGTACAGCACCTCCAGAAGGTTTCCCTAAATTTCATGATATCCCGAGAGGACGTTACGTTTCAGATGAATTTTATGACCTTGAGCAGAAGTACGTGTTTGGGAACTCATGGGTAATCGCCGGACGAGAAGAAGAGATTCCTAAGAAGGGAGATTTCTTTACTTTCAAAAAACTCGGTGAGCCTATGATTGTGATCCGTGGGAATGATGACCAAGTTCGGTGCTTCTATAACACCTGCCAGCATCGAGGTGCTCCGGTGGTTAGAGATGAAAAAGGATCCTCTAAACGATTGCGGTGCCAATACCACTCATGGAGTTACGACATCACAGACGGCTCCCTTGTCGCCGTTCCCGATGAGCAAGACTTTGTTGGCTTAATCCGCGCCGAACGATGCCTTCCACAAATAAGTTGTGCAATATACGCCGGTTTCATCTTCGTAAACAAAAATCCAGAAGCTACCCACCTAGAAAGTTACCTTGGGAATGCCCGTGAAATGCTAGACCCATTGGATTGTGAATCATTAACGGAGGTTTATCGAGAGAGCATCATCGTTCCATGCAACTGGAAAGTAACAGCAGAAGCTTTTCTTGAGGTTTACCACTTCAAACATATCCACGCGAACAAAGAGGGGTGGGCAACATTAGATGGTAGAAGAGCTGCAATGGGTTTATACCGAGGTGGTCATAGTCGAATGATCACAGGCTACTCTGACCAACATGTGAAGCTAATGAACATGGATTCATGGGACGACTGGAAGCCACTTGACAACGGTGATTTTAAACTTGTTCAGTCAACCAATCAGGATTTCCTGAACATGCTTGATTGCACAAGCACTGCCGTCAGCTATTTCCCTAATACGATTATTCCTTTGGGGTCATTTGGATTCCCAATCCTGCTTTTTTGGCCTATTGATATAAAAACCACCCTTCTGGAGTGGTGGTACTACGGACCGAGGGACTGGGAGGGAGATAAAATCCCTCCTCATTGGGTAAAGCGCTCTAAGCAATTTGATCTAATCATGGACGAAGACAAATACAACATGGCCCCTATGCAAGAGTCTCTTGAATCTGTCGCCTTTACGGGAGTGCCGATAAATTACCAAGAACGGCGAATCTGGCACCTTCACGAAGAAATAGACCGGATGATCGGTCCAAGCCGGATTGAGAAAGAATTACGAATGGATCAACTACTCGAACCGTATTTGGAGGACTGACATGTTTGATTTTCAAGACATTTACCATATTGGAATCCGAGTCCCAAATTTGTTCAATGCCATGGAGGAAATGGGTTCCTCGTTGGGTGTCACTTGGGCTGAACCCGTTGAAACACCAGCTCAATCACTATGGACACCGCAAGCAGGGCAACAGCACCTTCCACTTAAGTTTGTCTATTCATGTGAGGGACCTCAGCATATTGAACTACTTGAAGGACCAGAGGGAACAATTTGGGATGGAAGTGAAGATTCTGGAGTACATCATGTGGGCGTGTGGGTTGAGGACGTAGCTGGTGAAACAGAGCGTTTTCTTAGTAATGGATGGGAGCTCCAAGCTGCTGCCATATCTCCTGATGAAGGCTATGGTGGTATGACATACATAGCACCACCTAACGGGACGATCGTCGAGCTGGTTTCAACTGCGATTAAGCCCCGTTTTGAGAAATGGTGGGCCGGAGGTCCACTTTACAAAGCAAAGAGTCCGAATAATTCTTGAAAAGCTTGAAATTGACCCCCTTGCGGAGAAGATGGAACGAGAATAGGGGTTTTTAAACCAGATTCATACCATTTGCTAAGACCTTCTTTTACCTCATCGGCTGAACCATATAGCGTGACGTCGCTTAGCCATTTGTCAGACATGAGGTTAGGTATTAAAGCATAATCTTTTGCTTTAATCGCTAATTCGATTGACTCCATCTCCTCTTGATATCCTGCCGCTTTCCAGTAGTTGCGGTAGTTAGGAAGGCTAACGTACATTCTCAGTGTCTTTCTATTAACTGCTGCAGCTGTTTCTCTGTCTTTTGAGATGCAAGTCGGGATCATTCCACCGATAAAGAAATCCTCTGCAACCTCACACTTCTTATTCATCCGTTTCAGCGATTCTGGTAAAGCGCTTCTGGCACTATTGGCCAAAACAACGCCATCACCAATTTCCGCCCCCAGAGCCATCATCTTGTCCCTCATCGCAGCTATAACGACTGGTGGTAAATCTCCAACTCGCTCAGCGCCTCGGAATGCTTCAATGAATTCTCTAACGTCTCCTAAAGGCTTTCCTGTATCAATTGACATTCGGTCATTCATCGGCCCATGGCTCACCCCTATGCCGAATTGAAATCTCCCCTCAGAAATCTCGTGTATAAACGAAGCGGAAGACGCATAGTCCTGAGGGTGACGGGTGTAAATATTCACTATTGATGTCCCGAAGGGAATATGTTCAGTTTTTTCAGCAATACCTTGACACAACCCCATAGCATCACCAAAACTCGGGCAGAAGATCCCTGAGAATCCCCTCTTCTCTATCTCAATTGCCAATTGTATTGTTTCTTTTCTGCGCCCAGGGACAGCAGCAAGTGAGACTGCCGGTAATTTACTATTCAATTCGCATCCCCGAAATTGCTCTACTGATCACAAGTTGCTGAATTTGTTCAGTTCCTTCAAAAATATCGTGGATTTTGGCATCTCTGTGCCAACGTTCAACTGGATATTCTCTTGAATATCCGTATCCACCGAGAATCTGAATTGCTCTTTCGGTTACCCAGGTAGCAACTCTGCCCGCCTTGAGTTTGGCCATAGAGCCCTCAGCATTTTTGAATTGTTTGTTTTTCCCCAACCAGGCTGCTCTCCAAGTTAGCATCCTTGTCGCGTCAATTTCTGTTGCCATGTCGGCAAGCATGAAGGCTATTCCCTGATTTTGGATAATTGGTCGACCGAATGCATGCCGCTCCTTCGCATATTCAAGAGCATACTCATAGGCAGCTCTCGCTATACCTATCGCCTGGGCAGCAACTGCCGGTCTCGTTGCTTCAAATGTTTGCATCGCAGCCTGAGCATTACCTCTTTCACCCCTTCTAACTCTTGCAAGCCTTTCATCAAGTCTTTCTTTCTCACCCAGCAAACAACTTCCAGGGACAATTACATTATCCAAGACTACTTCTGCAGTATGACTAGCTCGGATCCCGTGTTTTTTGTATTTCTGCCCTTGGCTTAATCCAGGAGTTTTTGGTGGGATGATGAAACTAGCATGACCCTTTGAGCCAAGTTCTGGATCTACGACCGCAACGACGACATGAATATCGGCAATTCCACCATTCGTAATCCATGCCTTCGTTCCGTTCAGCGTCCACTCATCTTTGCTTTCATTGTATTTCGCTGACAATCTATAGCCGCCCACATCAGAACCAGCATCAGGTTCAGAGGCACAGAAAGCTCCTAGTTGGACATTTTTTGCATCTCCATAGCACTGCGGAACCCATTCCATTACCTGCTGATTAGTTCCGGAGGCGACGATACCTGCAGCGGCAAGCCCGGAACCCATTATCGCCATCCCGATCCCTGCATCCCCCCAGAATAATTCTTCAATAGCAACGGGCATGGTTAATCCTGTTGGATCATTCCAAATAGCTTCAGCCATAAATTCCCAACCGTATAGCCCTATCTCAGCTGCCTGTTCTACTACTGGAAAAGGGAACTCTTCTTTTTCGTCCCATTCTTCAGCTACTGGCCTAACAACGTCTTCAGCGAACCCATGAACCCATTCCTTGATTCCTAGTTGATCTTCATTTAACGCAAGGGAAAACTCGGCCATAATGGGATACCTCTATCTCTGCTACGAGTGCTCTGTCCTAAATTAACCCCAGAAGGAGAGGAAGAAAAATAATCAGTGATATTACATCTCACTGTTTCTTCCGGTCGTGCGACGCGGAGCACATAAAGGGTATTAGCATTTCTAAACAATGGCTAAAAAGACCACTCCCGAAGAATTAGCGAAATCTTATGTCCCATCAGAAGCGGAAGGTAAGGCTAGTGAGTTATGGGCTGATTCGGGTGCTTTCCATTCGAATCCACAATCAAGACAAGCAGAGCCCTTTTCTATTGTCATCCCTCCCCCGAACGTCACGGCAGCTCTTCATTTGGGTCATGCATTGAACAATACTCTGCAAGATGTGCTTACTCGATATCACCGAATGGCAGGCTATGAAACTATGTGGATGCCCGGAACAGACCATGCAGGTATCGCGACCCAAACAGTGGTTGAAAAAAGACTTATTAGCGACGGGACATCGCGGTTAGAGATCGGAAGAGAGGCCTTTCTAAAAAGAACACAGGAGTGGAAGGACGAATACGAAGCAATTATCATAAACCAGCTTCAGGCAATGGGAGCTTCATGTGATTTCGAACGTACCCGATTCACCATGGATGAGATTTGTGCGAATGCTGTACGGCACGCATTCTTCATACTTTTTAGAGATGGGTTGATCTACAGAGGGAAGCGGCTTGTCAACTGGGACCCTGTCACGATGACAGCTCTAGCAGATGATGAAGTTGAAATGGAAGAGGTCGAAGGATCAATGTGGTATCTGAAATACCCGCTTGACGATGGAAGCGGATTCGTAACTGTCGCTACCACACGGCCTGAGACGATGCTTGGCGATACAGCAGTAGCAGTTAATCCTAATGACGAAGAGAATTCTGCCCTTGTTGGGAAGCTGATTCGTTTACCAATCGTTGACCGACTTATCCCAATCATTTCCGATGACTATGTTATTATGGCCGACCCTGATAGTGAAGAAGCAAAAGCTCGCTTTGCTTCAGGATTTCTGAAAGTAACTCCTGGGCACGACCCAAATGACTGGGATATCGGTCTTAGGCATGACCTTCCAGTGATAAATGTACTGGGACCAGACGCAACAATTTCAACTCACTACGGTTGGGACGATGCCAATGAAGAAGCTTCTAAATTCATCGGTTTGAGTAGGGAGCAGGCGCGTGAAGCTATCGTTTCGTGGTTTGAAGATAATGAACTGCTTGACGACGTTAAACCCTACACTCATGCGGTAGGACACTCGTATAGGAGTCACGTTCCGATTGAACCCTGGTTAAGTTCGCAATGGTATGTGGCTGTAACCGATGATCGACTCCGAGGCTCAGCCCTGAGAGCTCAAGATAGCGCCCAAGTTCCTTCTTTGCCCGACGATGTATCACCACGCTCTACTCAAGAAGGTGACGGTGGCCTCTCGTTCTTCCCACCTAGATACGCTCGGACATACCACTCTTGGCATGAGGGTATCCGTGACTGGTGCATATCGCGCCAATTGTGGTGGGGGCACCAGATTCCGGTTTGGGTTCGCCTTACCCCAGAAAGCGAAAGCCCAATTGATCTGAATTTAAACCATTCTGATAATGGTACCCATATTGAAAGCGATTGGACGAAGAAGGGCGCAGCCCACATGGTCCGAAAAGTTGGCGAAGGCATGGTTGAGGAAGCGATCTGTATCCCTCCAGAAAGCACCCTGAAGCGACTCAACTTAGCTATTGAAATTTCAGAAGTTGACTTAATAGTAGAAATTGAAGCAGCCGGCTTCACACGAGACCCAGATGTACTTGATACCTGGTTTTCTTCGGCCCTATGGCCATTATCAACTATGGGATGGCCATGGCCAGAGGATTTTCCCGAAACCGAAGGGCTTCTCGATTTCTTTAACCCAACTTCTGTCCTTTCAACAGCTAGAGAAATTATTACCCTATGGGTAAGCCGGATGGTGATGTTCAATCGATATTTCCTTAACGGTCGTCTCCCATTTGAGGATGTATTTATACACGCAATGGTTCAGGACGGGCACGGTCAAAAAATGTCTAAAAGCCTCGGCAATGGAGTAGACCCACGTGACATTATCTTTAGCCATGGAGCAGACGCTATGCGCTTTACGTTAGTCCAGATGACAACGGACACACAGGACGTCAGAATGCCTGTTGATATGATCTGCCCACATACGGGTACTGCCTTTATCCCAGAATTCGTCACATCACCTACTGGCTACCTTGTTGCAGCACCTATACAGACGTGTCCGGATGACCCCGATAAAAAGATGGTAAGTGCATACGGTTTCGCCTCTGGTAGCGCCGAACCAAACGAAATTATACCGCTTGCTAGGAATACCTCAGCAAAATTTGATCTGGGCAGAAATTTTGCTAACAAACTATGGAACGCCACTCGATTTGCCTTGAAGAGAATTCAGACTTCACCATCAATGGAAATTGATTTAGAAGCCCGACCATTTGCCGATAAGTGGATCGTTACCCGATTTTCCGAGACGATAATAAAACTGGAAAGAGCCTTGGACTCGTACCAATTCAACGTTTTCGCGGACACTCTTTATGACTTCGTCTGGCATGATGTATGTGATCGTTATTTGGAAGTTATAAAGCCGACGATTGATGGTGACCCACAGCAACAAGCGATTCTAGCAAACCTCCTTGATGCTGTACTCAGGGTCATGCACCCTGTGTGCCCATTTGTTACAGAAACGCTTTGGCCTTTCGTTAGGGAGGCAAAGATCTCAGATATGAAGGAGCTATCCCTTCCTGATTCTGAAGTCCTCGCATTGGCTGCATGGCCAAAAGTTAATTCTACGCTAACTGATCCCCAGAAAATCTTGGAAACGTTCAATCGAGCCGATGGTCTAGTTAATTTGATTCGCTCCGTCCGTGCCGAACAGCGAGTTAAGCCTCGGCAGGCAATCCAGCTGAATGTTTCCCCTTCTGTCGGTCAACTCTTGTCTGAAACTGACGGATTCGTCGAAGTCCTTGCTGGTGTTTCTGAAGTTTCTATAGAAGAAAGAGAGCAGATTGGCAACTCCACGCTAATAACCTTTGAAGGTGAAGAGGTACAGATTTCAGGCCTCGTAGATGAAGTTGATCTTGATGCTCAGAAGGTTCGGTTGGAGAAGTTGGTTGAAGAAAAAAGAGAGCAAGTAGCGGGATTCAAGAATCGATTGGCCAATCCCGGATACGTTCAAAACGCTAAACCGGAAATTGTTGCCCAAACTCGGGAAATGCTCAAGGAGGCCGAAGCTGATCTCCTAGCAGCAGAGAACACGTTACACGGTCTCAAATAAGTTTTCTTTGCGCCCTAGCTTGACTTTTCTTGATTGATCCAGACCGTACGTTGTGGGAAGGGCATCTCAATACCTTCTGTATCGAATGCTTCTTTAATACGTATTCTTAACTCCCGGGCTACTGCCCACTGTTCAGATGGGTCTGTTTTCGCAACTAGTCGGAGGGTAATCCCGTCAATTCCCAGATTCTGCACTCCAACAACTTGAGGCTCCTCTATGATGTCACCTTCTTCAAATTCATCGTCTTCCCAAAGCCCAACGGCGACACGCTTCATTACGTCCTGTGCATGGCGTAAATCCGTATCATAGGCAACATCAATATCCAAGACAGCTCTCGACCACACTTGTGACCTATTCCCGACTCGAGCAATTTCACCATTTGGAATGTACCAGACACTGCCATTGGTGTCTCGAAGGATTGTGGTCCTTAACGTCATCCGTTCTACCGTTCCAGAGGCCAGACCGACATCAACAGAGTCACCTACCCCATACTGATCCTCAACGAGCATGAACATTCCTGAGAGAAAATCTTTAACAATTGATTGAGCTCCAAATCCAACTGCCACACCCACGATTCCTGCTCCCGCAATTAACGGCCCGAGGTTAATACCAATTTCACCTAAGGCCATAAGAGTTGCGACCGTCCAAATTGCAAGATTCGCCATACTCGATAGGACTGATGTGAGAGTTTCAGTCCTTGCCTTAGTTCTTAGCTCAGCTTGCTCATCCCGGAGAACATCTCCAGCTTTAACCTTTCCTTTAATTTTCTGAAGTTGTGCGACGGCTCTGCTCTGTCGCTCATCAGTTAATCGTTCTCCGAAATGCGTAATCGCCTTTCGCATCACTCGCGAAGCGATAAACCCTGCCAGCAAGAGAATGAGTATCGTGAGAGGTTTGTCAACGGCCCAACCAATAATCGTTGAAAGTGTTTTGTTTCCCGATGCATCAAAAACCCATTCGCAAATCTGTCCGGGGTCATTCCCACAAGCATCAACTAGGTCATCGTTCCCTGACTGGTAGGCGAACATTTCAATAATCATGAAAAAAGGGTAGAGAGTTCAAGGGGTTAGCTAGGTGATGGTGAGAAAAAAATCTAGCTCTATTCTTTTTCATGTCATAATTTCTTATATTTAAGTATATTTTTATATAAAATATCTGATAAATTTATAGTTTAGGAGGATCGATGACTACCTTACGGATCGGGCAGGTTGCTTCCCTACTCGCACTAAGTGTTGACACCGTACGCTCATGGATCGATGAGGGCAAGATTCCCTCTACTCGAACTGGTGGAGGGCACCGAACCATACAGGGGGTTGATTTAGCTCGCTTTCTCAGTGAATCTTATGGACAATCACAGAATGAGAGCAACCATCTCTCCGCCCGAAACCGGTTCATCGGTCTAATTACAAAAGTAACGAAAGACGGCGTCATGGCACAGATAGAGATACAGGCAGGTGGTCACCGTTTCGTATCCTTGATTTCCTCCGAAGCCGCTGAGTCCATGGGTCTTGCAGAAGGTGTCATTGCTGCTGCTGTGGTTAAATCAACAAACGTCGTTGTGGAACTTCCATAGGAACTTCAAATGGTTTTGAGATTCATTCTCTACAGGATCCTGTACCTAGGTATTCCAATTCTTGTTGTTTTGCAATTAACCCTCTCTTGTGCTTCTTCTGAATCGTCCCTACGCGTGATGGCAGCTTCATCCTTGACAGAAGTATTCCAGGAAATCGCAGAAGAGTTTGAGAGCACCAATAAAACCACGGTTTCAATCACCACTGCCGGTAGTTCCTCTCTGGCTTCACAAATTGAGGATGGGGCCCAAGTTGATGTGGTAGCTCTAGCAGATGAAGAAACTATGCGAAGAGTTGAGATTTCCGGAAGCCTCAATAACGAAGACCCAAGGATCTTCGCGACGAATTACCTTGTGTTAGCGACCCCCACCGGAAACCCAAGAGATATCGCCACACTTGAAGATCTAGAGGGGAAAGTTGTGGCAATTTGTTCAGAGCAGGTTCCATGCGGAAAATTATCATATGAACTAGCCGACAAATACCAAATTGAATTGCGCCCATCTACATTTGAACCAAACGTTAGGTCTGTCAGAACGAAAATTGAGCTTGGAGAAGTTGATGCGGGCTTAATCTACATCACAGATGTCACCGAAAAAATTGAGTATTCGCCTATCGTTGGAGCCGATCAGGTCATAACTAACTACCCTATTGCCAGCACCTCTAGCAGCAACGGAAGAGCGAATGACTTTATAACGTTCGTGCTATCCCCATCAGGGCAGAGAATTCTGAGAAATTATGGGTTTGGAGCTGCACCATGAAAAGGCATGCGATCAGTCCAATCCCAACCATTCTTTCAATCGGAGCTTTTATTTCATCTGTTTTCTTGATTGTTCCATTCATAGGGTTAACACAACGAACTCCATGGTCCTCGTTTATTCAAATTGCCACAGAAGAAGCAGTGTTGCGATCCATAACACTGTCACTAGTTGTAGCCACTTCCGCCTCTGTCATTTGTTTTTTCTTAGGAATACCGCTCGGCTGGGTACTCGCTAGAAGTCAAATTCGAGGATTAAGAGTTATAAGAGCAATTGTGCTCCTCCCAATGGTTCTTCCACCAGTCGCCGGAGGGACCGCCCTACTTTTCGCTTTAGGGAGAAAAGGGTTTATAGGGCAAAAATTAGACAGTTGGTTCGGAATTACTCTCCCATTTACAACATCCGGGGCTATCATCGCCGCTACATTCGTCTCCCTTCCCTTCTTTGTATTAGCAGTTGAATCAGCAGCATCACAACTAGACCACGAATACGAAGAAAGTTCCTTCAGTTTAGGAGCACACCCCACTCGTACCTTTTTCTCTGTTTCGCTTCCAATGCTGAAGTCGGCAGTGTATGCAGGTTTAGCGCTCTCATGGGCTCGAGCCTTAGGTGAGTTTGGAGCTACGATAACTTTTGCCGGAGATAACCCCGAAAGGACACGAACACTTCCGTTACAACTATTTGTAGCACTTGAGACTAATCCTGAGCGCGCAATGATTCTCGGAATGCTCATGATTCTCATCTCTCTTTCCGTTTTAATAGCACTTCGGGGACGATGGATCGGCTCCCATGAGTGAGATACGGCTTTCTGGATCAACTTTAGTCGGTGAGAAATTTTTTGATTTCCATATGGAAACCTCTTTAAAGAGAAGTATCTCTATCATCGGCCCTAATGGGGCAGGGAAATCTACTCTTTTACGAATACTTGGAGGTCACCAAAAACTTGATAGCGGAACTTTAGAAATCAACGGAGTTATTGTCGATAGCCCGGCCCAGAATATCTTCCTCCCCCCATACCAACGGTCGGTAGTGCTACAAACACAAACCGGTGCAGTGTTCCCTCATCTAAATGTTCAAGACAATGTAGCATTCTCGTTTAGGTCCCGTAATTGCTCAAAAAAGAAAGCTCGAGAGCAAATAGCTACGCTACTTGAAGACTTCAAACTTGAAAGCATCCGGCTCAGATCACCGCAAACACTTTCCGGAGGGCAACTCGCCCGAGTGGCGCTCGCCAGATCCATAGCCAGTAGGCCTGAAGTGCTGCTGTTAGACGAGCCAAGCGCATCTCTTGATATTGAATCAATATCGGAAATCCACGACATACTTGAAAAATTGGCAACAACTCTTGTATTCGCATCTCACAATCCACTTGAAGTTCTTCGATTGAGTGACTCAATCATTGCCGTTGATAACGGGAAAGTCATGCAGATCGGAAGCATCAAAGGAATTGCCTCTAGTCCAGCAACCTCATGGATAAGTAAATTCCTAGATTTAAACCTAGTTTCTGGAGATGCAGCCGGCTATAACTTAGAGCTTCATGGGGGAGGTAGCTTAAATCTTTCCGAAAAACACTTTGGTGCAGTACAAGTTAGCTTTCCTAGCTCGGCAGTTTCTATCCATAAGGAACAACCCAGCGGTTCACCTAGGAACAAATGGGAAGCCACTGTCATTAGTCTTGATATGGAGGAGGGGCTGGTACGAATCGGGCTCAGCGGCCAATTTGAATCATTAGCAACAATCACAGAATCCTCATTCTCTGAATTGGGTTTAGAACTTGGATCCTCCTGCTGGGCTTCCATAAAGGCAACTGAATTAAAGGTGCTTCCCACTGCTAACCCTGCTAGAAAGTGAGCATGGATACTTTCTCCACCGCAGACCTTCTTGATGATTTCCCTGAAGCCGATGTTCTTCCCATAGAGCTCGCCTCATTTGGTGGTAAGGAAAGTTTTTGCGGAAAAGCAGTTACTGTTACCGCCCCTGAAGATAACTCACTAGTGCGAGAGACGCTTGAAACAGACGGCAATAATAGAATTCTTATCGTAGATGGTGGAGGATCTAGAAATTGCGCTTTGCTTGGAGACCGTTTAGCCCAACTAGCAATTGATAACAATTGGGCGGGAGTAATCATCTACGGATGCATACGTGATTCAGCTGTAATCACCAGTATGGAAATTGGGGTAAAGGCACTGGCAACCAACCCAAGGAAAAGTCATAAACGTGGACTTGGTCAAGTCGGTGGGACAATTGATATATCCGGCACTTTGATAGACAACAACTCCTGGCTCTACGCGGATAGTGATGGCGTCCTTGTTTCGAATAGAGACCTTCTATCGCAGAATACGTAAATTTTGAAAAAATTTCTAACAACTATTGACACAGGTGTAGTTACACGGCTGTAATTAGGTTCCAACGGTTTTTCAAAGATGAAAGACCGTTGGTATCGAATTCACACAATCCTCCACAGAGAGGAGAGGGTGAACTCGAGAAAATTAGAACCACATAAGTTGGTTCTCTAGTTGGGGAATTCAAGGAGAGAGTCGATGGCATTATCTGAACCATCATTAAAGAAAGATGACGAAGGGCAAGCGGTAGAAACAAATGAGTCCAGTGGAACTGAGAACCAAAATGTGCAATCGGTCACCGAAGTAGCAGAAGGGTCTGGACCTTCTTCTATCCCCCACGACACGGGGATGCGTGTCAGGAAGAGAAATGGAGACCTCGAGCAGGTCGACGTCAATAAAATAGTAAATGCTGTAGCCCGTTGCGCGGAGGGACTCAAGGGCGTTGATCCAATGCGCGTAGCGACCCGGACGATCTCAGCGCTTGCTGACGGTGCCACTACTCGTGAACTTGATGAACTCTCAATTAGGACCGCGGCCGGACTAATCGTTGAAGAACCTAGATATTCAAGGCTTGCTGGAAGATTGCTCGCTACTTACATAGACAAAGAAGTAAGAAACCAAAATATTCCTTGGTTCACTGAATCAGTAACAAGAGGGCATGAACTCGGAGTCATCGGTGATAGCGCTTTAGCATTCGTCCTAGACAACGCTTCGACTCTAAACGCAGCGGTCAACTCCGACCGAGATAGAAACTTTGAGTTTTTTGGTCTCCGTACAGTCTACGACAGATACTTACTCCGTCATCCAGAGACTCGTGAGGTTATAGAAACCCCTCAGTATTTCTTCCTGAGAGTGGCTTGTGGACTCTCACAGGATGTTGATGAAGCAGTTGCTTTCTACGATCTAATGTCCTCTCTCGCGTATCTCCCATCCAGCCCAACACTTTTCAATTCCGGGACAACCCATCAGCAACTTTCAAGCTGCTATCTGCTGGATTCACCTGAAGACTCACTTGAGGGGATTTACAAACGCTACACAGATATCGCCCAACTCTCGAAATTCGCGGGAGGGATAGGAGTAGCTTGGCATCGAATCAGAAGCAAAGGAAGTCTTATTCAAGGGACAAATGGGCTTTCAAATGGGATAGTTCCTTGGTTGAAAACACTGGATAGTTCCGTCGCTGCGGTAAACCAAGGCGGCAGGAGAAAAGGCGCTGCATGTATCTACCTTGAGACTTGGCATGATGACATTGAAGACTTTCTAGAGCTAAAACAAAACACTGGAGATCACGCAAGGCGCACCCATAACTTAAACATCGCAAATTGGATTCCGGATTTATTCATGGAACGAGTTGAGAACAACTGGAAATGGAGCCTATTTGATCCGAAAAAAGTTCCACACCTCACGGACCTTTTCGGAAAAGAGTTCGAGAAAGCTTACATAGAAGCAGAGGAGTCTGAACTGTACGAGCGGCAAGTTGACGCACGTGACCTCTACTCAAAAATGATGAGGACTCTAGCTGAAACTGGAAATGGATGGATGACGTTCAAAGACTCATCAAATCTAAAGTGCAACCAGACTGCTGACCTGAGAAAGGACAATGAGATCAATGGAGAAACGCGCGTCGTTCACCTTTCAAATCTATGCACGGAAATAATTGAAGTGACGAACCAGTCCGAAACTGCTGTTTGCAACCTGGGATCCCTGAACCTTGGCTCATTCGTTACTGGCGCTGAAACTCCTGAATTTGACTTTGAAGAACTCGGAAGAACTGTTCAACAGGTGGTGCCGTTCCTAGATCGAGTTATAGACATTAACTTCTACCCAATTAACGAAGCGGGGAATTCAAACAACCAATGGCGACCGGTAGGTCTTGGAATGATGGGACTTCAGGATGTTTTCTTTAAAATGAAAATCCCATTTGATTCAGAAGAAGCTCGAGCAACTTCAGCAAGAATCAGTGAAGAGATATATTTCAACGCTCTTTGGGCATCAACTGAACTAGCTGAACTCAATGGTCCTCATGAGACCTTTGACCTAACAAGGGCAGCACAGGGGGACCTCCAATTTGACCTCTGGGGGGTGGAGCCAACTCAAACCGAAAGGTGGGACACTCTCCGCACGAGAATATCTGAGCATGGCCTTAGGAATTCCTTGATGATAGCGATTGCCCCTACCGCGACAATCGCTTCGATAGCAGGATGCTACGAATGTATAGAGCCACAAGTCTCAAATCTATTTAAACGAGAAACCCTCTCAGGTGAATTCATGCAAATCAACCGATACCTAGTTCACGAACTTCAAGATAGAGGGCTATGGGATGAAGAGATGAGAACTGAACTTATACGCAATGAAGGTTCAGTTCAAGGAGTTGAGCGAATACCGGTTGATCTCAAAGAGATCTACCGAACAGCGTGGGAGATTCCTATGAAGTCTCTAATCGAAATGGCCGCTGATCGGGGAGCCTACATAGACCAGAGCCAATCTCTTAACCTTTTCATGGAGTCACCTAACATCGGGAAGCTGAGTTCCATGTACATGTATGCCTGGAAACAGGGAATCAAAACTACCTACTACCTGAGGTCACGCCCAGCAACAAGGATTAACCAGACGACAGTGAGCTCTAACAAGCCGGATCCTGAAGGTGGGGAACAACAGGGTTTCATGGACGCTGAAGCTCTTGCCTGCTCTTTGGAGAATCCGGAATCATGCGAATCGTGTCAGTAATCAAGAAGGAAAAGTAAAAACAATATGGCCCTCGCCGACGAAAATAACTACGCACTAGCCCCAGATGCTTTGGAGCACTCTGAGGGATCTGAGCTAACTGCTAATCCAGCTGCTAGACCGGACAACATCCTTGACCCTGGGTTCGACCTAACGTTACGCCCAATGAAATACCAAGTTTTCTTTGATATGTACAAGGATGCTATTAAGAACACGTGGACCGTTGATGAAATAGATTTCTCTGATGATCACATAGATCTTCGAAATATGACACCAGCTGAAAAACACTTAATCAGCCGATTGGTTGCTTTTTTCGCTACAGGTGACTCAATAGTGTCTAACAACCTTGTCTTGAACCTTTATAAACACATTAACGCCCCTGAAGCGAGGATGTATCTAAGTCGCCAACTCTACGAAGAAGCTCTACACGTCCAGTTCTACCTTACGCTTCTAGACTCATACATCCCAGATACGAAAGAGCGAGAGGAAGCTTTTGCTGCGATACATAACATTCCGTCCATCCGACAGAAAGGTGATTTCTGCTTTAAATGGATGGGGACAATGGAATCGTTGGATGAACTGCGGACAGAAGAAGACCAGCGGACATTCCTAAGGAACCTTATCTGCTTCGCTGCTTGCATTGAAGGTCTATTCTTCTTTGCTGCTTTCGCATATGTATATTTCCTTAGAAGCAAAGGTCTTTTGAATGGACTTGCTGCAGGAACAAACTGGGTCTTCCGAGATGAGAGCGCCCACATGAATTTCGCATTTACGGTAGTTGAAACAGTCAGGCAAGAACAGCCAGAGTTATGGACAGAAGAGCTAATGGGAGATATCAGAGAAATGCTCAGAGAAGCTGTTGACTGCGAAATGCGCTTCGCAGATGATGTCCTAGGGGGCGGAATCAACGGGATGAGCCTCTCCGATACCCGAGAATACCTGCAATTCGTAGCTGATCAGCGCCTGATGCAACTTGGCATAGAGCCAATCTACGGTTCAAAGAATCCTTTTGATTTCATGGCACTTCAGGATGTTCAGGAGCTAACGAATTTCTTTGAAAAAACCGTGACTGCATACCAGGTAGGCGTTGAAGGTGACGTAACCTTTGACGAAGATTTTTAGTTCTCCAGTCCCCCAACTGGAATCAAGCCAAGCCCGGTGCGAAAGCACCGGGCTTGAGCCATTATCGTCTGATATTAGCCACGCGTGAATAAATCAATAATTCTCTCTGCTGCTGCGAAAGGTGAAAGAGAACCTGACTGAACTTCGATCTCTGTCGCTGAAATAGCCGTTGTGAGTTCTGGTTCTTCTTTAAGACTATGAATCAACCGGTCCTCCACTAACGCCCACATCCATTTTATTTGCTGGTTAGTACGCCGTTTCTCCCAATCCCCAGTTTCAAGTGTGAGTTGCTGGTGAAGTTTAACCTGCTCCCAAATAGCTGGGATTCCTTGCCCCGTTAAGCCCGAGCAGGTCATAACCGGTGACGCCCAGTTAGAAGTCTCTGGAGTCAACAAGCTCATTGCTGATTGATAATCACGGGCTGACTGCCTAGCGCGCAATTCATTGTTACCATCAGCTTTGTTGACAGCGATTAAATCAGCTAGTTCCAAAACTCCCTTTTTTATACCCTGCAGTGAATCTCCTGACCCAGGAAGAAGAAGGAGTAGAAAAAAATCAACCATCTCTGCCACTAGAGCTTCGCTTTGACCAACTCCGACAGTTTCAACAAGAACGATATCGAATCCGGCTGCTTCTAGAATCAACATCGTCTCTCTCGTGCCCTTCGCTACCCCACCTAGAATTCCAGAAGAAGGGGACGGTCGTATGAACGCATCTGGATTGGTTGAAAGCCTCTCCATCCTTGTTTTATCCCCCAGAATGGAGCCACCAGAGATAGAACTAGACGGATCTACAGCGAGCACAGCGACTTTGTGGCCTATTTCAGTGAGATACGTTCCCAATTCATCAATAAAAGTGCTTTTTCCCACGCCTGGAGACCCTGTAACACCAATTCGTTGTGACCCTCCAGTATGCACAGCGATGCTTTGGAGAAACTCCACAGCTTGACCTTTGTCATCACTAGCCGTGCTTTCAACAAGAGTGATGGCTTTAGCAATCCATGTGCGATCACCAGAAAGGACTCCGGCAATAACCAGATCCAACTCAGACGTGCCCATTCTAACTATCCAATCTTATTGAGCAGCTCAATAGCCGCTTCCGAGATCACCGTACCGGGAGGGTAAATAGCTGCAGCACCAGCGTCGTATAATTTTTCGAAATCTTGCGGTGGAACTACACCACCAACCACAATTTGAATATCTTCACGCCCTAATTCAGTAAGCGCAGATTTCAGTTCAGGGACCAAAGTGAGGTGCCCAGCAGCTAACGAGGAGACGCCAATAACATGCACATCGGCTTCAACAGCTTGTTGTGCAGCTTCCACAGGTGTCTGGAACAAAGGTCCTATGTCTACATCAAAACCCAGATCTGCGAACGCCGTAGCAATGACTTTTTGCCCTCGATCATGCCCGTCTTGCCCTACTTTTGCTACAAGGATTCTTGGGCGACGCCCATGCTGCTTCTCGAATTTGGCAGTCTCTATCCGCACCGATTTAATTTGTTCGTTCTCTTCTCCCACTTCGTTTCTATACACTCCTGAAATTATTTGTATTCTTGATCTATGACGACCATACACCTTTTCCAAGGCATCGCTGATTTCCCCCACTGTGGCCAACTGCCGAGCTGCGTCAATTGACAACTCAAGAAGATTACCATCTGTTGCGGCTCCATTTGTCAAACGCTCCAAGGCTGCATCACAGGAGTTCTGATCTCTAGATTTTCGCAAGTCTTTAAGTTGACGTATCTGGGATTTATGAACCTCTCGGTTGTCTACCTGTAGAATATCTATTTCTTCTTCATTCTCAAGTCGAAATTTATTGACACCAATCACCGGTTGAGCCCCCGAGTCAATTCTGGCTTGAGTTCTTGCCGCTGCTTCTTCAATACGAAGTTTCGGGATTCCTAATTCAATGGCTTTTGCCATACCTCCCGCTTCCTCGATTTCTTGAATGTGCCCCCATGAACGACGTGCTAAGTCATGAGTTAATCGTTCAACGTAGAAAGAACCTCCCCAAGGGTCCACTACACGACATGTCCCTGACTCATGCTGTAAAAACAGTTGGGTATTTCGGGCGATACGAGCCGAGAAATCAGACGGAAGTGCGAGGGCCTCATCAAATGAATTCGTATGTAGTGACTGCGTATGACCTTGTGTCGCCGCCATAGCTTCAATACATGTTCGAATAACGTTGTTATAAACGTCTTGAGCAGTGAGACTCCACCCTGAGGTTTGACTATGTGTTCTCAAAGACATGGATTTGGGATTCGTTGGGTTAAATTGACGCACTAGTTTCGCCCATACCAGTCGGGCTGCCCTTAATTTTGCTACCTCCATGAAGAAATTCATTCCGATGCACCAGAAGAAACTTAATCGAGGGGCGAATTGATCTATATCCAATCCTGCTCCCAATCCGGCACGTATGTATTCAACTCCGTCCGCAAGGGTGTAGGCCAGTTCAAGATCAAGTGTTGCTCCGGCTTCCTGCATGTGGTAGCCAGAAATCGAAACGGAATTAAATTTAGGCATTTCTCTAGAAGTGAATGCAATGATGTCCGAAATGATCCTCATTGACGGCTCAGGGGGGTAAATGAACGTATTCCGGACCATAAATTCTTTAAGGATGTCATTTTGTATAGTTCCGTTGAGTTGCTTTGGCGCTACGCCCTGCTCTTCAGCCGCTAGAACATACAGTGCGAGTATGGGTAGCACCGCACCATTCATTGTCATAGAAACACTCATTTTGTCCAGAGGTATTCCATCAAATAGTTGACGCATATCAATTATGGAATCTATTGCTACCCCCGCCATCCCAACGTCACCTGAAACCCTTGGATTGTCGGAATCATAACCCCGATGAGTTGGTAAATCGAAAGCAACCGAGAGGCCTTTCTGCCCAGCTGCCAGGTTTCTTCGGTAGAAAGCATTTGACTCCGCTGCCGTTGAGAAACCCGCATATTGTCTTATCGTCCATGGCTGATTGACATACATAGTCGGATACGGACCCCTAAGATACGGAGGAAAACCTGAATACGTCTCTAGAAAATCAAGTTGATCTATGTCATCAGCGGTATAAATCGGTTGAACAGGAATCCCCTCAGGAGTTTCCCAAATATTATCGTCTGTGTTTTGGCCCGTTAACTGGTTGAATGAAGAATTCCACTCCTCCTTCATCGGCGGTTGATCGCGCCGCTCAATATCCAAGGGTATTGATACGAAGTCTGGAATCACTGCATGCCTCCCTCTCTTTGGTCAGAGATATCGGAAACTCTAAATTGGGGCGATTTCGCGTGATCTGGAAACATTGCTACTTCATAAGCTTTTCTTATCAAATCTGTTGGTGAGGGTTCTAAAAAGTCATTGACGCCTATCAGAATACGTTCTCGTCGTATCAATTGCTCCCTATACGATTCACGTTGTTCAGCTATCACCTCTTGCAAAGATCCGGAAAGTAACTCAGTTACAATCCCCCCATTTCGTTCGAAAGACTGAAATTTTTCCCAAGCCTTCAGAACTATCTGGTCCGTGAGTGATTCAACATACCATGACCCCCCTGCTGGATCTATGACTCTATGGATATTTGATTCTTCCATGAGAATGAGTTGGGTATTCCTAGCAAGACGCATTCCGAAATTATCAGGCACACCGAAAGCACTATCAAAAGGTGTAAGAGTGACAATATCCGCTCCTCCAACCGCCGCAGCAAAACAACCAACAGTTGTCCGTAATAAGTTCACCCACGGATCCGACTTTGAAGCAAGAGATTGAGGAGTTGAAGCTTGGATTCTCATGTCAAGATCATTGACTCCACAAGCCTTAGCTACATGTTTCAGAAGCACACGCAAAGCTCTGATTTTCGCTATGTCGAAAAACTGATCTGTTCCTACTGAAACTACAACACGGATTTGCTTGAATGCATCTCGACTTGATAAACCATCGTTATCCATGCTTCGTAGGTACGTAACCATTGAAGAGATCACTGCTCCTAGTTCAGTAATAGGGTCTGCACCAGCTTCGGCGTAATCTAAACCGCTAACTCGGAAAGTTGTTCCCTTACGAAAATCCTTTTGGACTCGCAAAGCAATTTCCCCTCCCTCCTTTAACTGAGTCCGGAGAGTATCTGGGTCGATAGCACCCCTCATAAGTTCACCGACCGGATCAACGCTTAAATCAAAAATAGGTTCTCTACCATCCAAGTCATTCCTCTCTACGAACTTAAGGAAATTTGATGCGGCTACAAGACTATTACGAGGGCACGTCGGTGCAATACCAGCAATATCTAGAAGTACCCCATCTAAGATGCTCTCAAGGGCGTCTACTTTAGGGTCCGGAAGGACCAATTCGATGCTATTTGCGCCCCTATTCAAATCACGGAGGATCGTAGAATTCGTGTCCTTTGGGGTGGTTACCCAGTGCCGCTGGCGGATATCCCATCCTTTGAGTAGGCCGCCGGGATTAGAAGCACGACGACTAAGCCCGAGTGAAGGGTAATCTTCCACTTCGGTCAAGTCTTTCTTTCCATAAATTGGGTTCGTTCCGATACCCGACTGTAAATCAGTACATAATTCTTCCTCAAAAACACCTTCGCCAAGTGCAGAACTAGCCGCTGCAAACCAGTCGTCAAATGACGGGAGATCTTCGTCATCCACGAAATCCATTACACCCTCAGCCATGTTTCCACCTTAGGCGTTTCTTGATCCCAGATGGCAACATTTTCAGGATCACATGAGACCATGAATTCTTCCGATGAGTCAGTTAGGACTGTGACATCAAGCACAGTGACAGAAGACACGCCTGATTTATGTAACTCCTTTGGAAATTTACGGCAGAATAGGGCTATACGTAATACCTGATGACCCCCAATCAAGGAATAAATATGTCAAAGAAATCATCCCACCACCTCCAATACGCTGAGTTCGCATTTGCTGCATCAGCAACCACTCAAGAGCTTGAGATCTTATGCCGCCTAACTACCAGAATTGATGTAAAGAAAGGAAGCGTCCTTATGCACCAAGGTGCATTCGGTAACGAGGTTTTACTTTTGGTCCAAGGCCAACTGGTTGTTGAGAGAGATGGGAAACTAATAGCTTCCGTGGCCCCTGGCGCGGTCGTAGGTGAAAGAGCTGTCATCCTCAACGAACCACGGGACGCAACAGTGCGAGCTGCATATGATTCAACTATCCTTGCCATGTCTCGGAGTGAGTTCAATACACTCCTTGCTGAATGCCCGAGCATTGCTAGAAACATTCTTGAAGAAGCGCTCGTGCGAGCAGGTTAATTGCGAACTGCAACTAAGAAAATCATTCTCAAACATCCGTCACTGACGTCATAATCTATTGATGCAGAAACTATCAGCAGCCTTTTTAAGGAAATGCAGAATCCTTGGAATCCGGCTCTACATGGGCTCGATATTCCCTGCATTTAAGCGATTTTTCACAAAGACCCGTATCAATATTTTCAATTTTGGTCTCGGTAGGCGGATTAACTTCTCGGCCGTGACAAAACTTCAGGTCCCAACGGTTACTGCACAGGTTCTTCTAAATATGGCTGGAGGGTTCATTATTTCCCTCGGTGCGACAATGGTAATTATGGCCAATTTAGGGGCAACAACCACTGATGTGTTATTAACCGGTTTAAGTAAACAGACTGGAATTACCATTGCTGGTGCATCGTTTGGATTTCTCGCAACCCTATTTATCGTAATGGGGTTAACTCGAGCAAAAATCGGAATTGGTACAGCGGTAGTACCTCTTTCAGTATCCACTACCTTTACCTTTTCATTCTCAGTATTACCAGAGCCCCACAATGCATTAGCACAGTTTCTTTATTTCATAATCGGGCTCTTCACAATAGCGACAGGCGTAGGCATAGCAGCAAGCGCAGGTATCGGAATGGGGGCATACGAGTCTATATGCCATAGAATTTCAGAAATCCAAGGCTGGCACCCTCAAATTGTGCGGCTTATGTGGGAGCTGATCGTACTTGCAGTAGGGATCTCGTTAGGAGGTGCCTTCGGGCCCGGAACACTTATAGCTGCTATTTCTACAGGTTGGATACTCCAATATATGAACGTAGCTATTGGGGACTATCTACTCGGACGTAGAATTAGAACAAATTGTCAACAACCTCTAGCTAGGGGTTACTCTTATGAGCGTTAGAACATCGACTAATTTGGGGAAAGATGAGTAGCCAAACTCTAAAAGGTAAAGTAGCCGTAGTTACAGGGTCTAGTCGAGGCATAGGTCGGGGTATCGCTGTTGGCTTGGGTGAAATGGGAGCCACAGTTTATATAACTGGAAGATCATCAGGAGCTGGTCCGTTAACCATTGAAGCTACAGCTGAACTTGTCAATACCGCAGGAGGAATAGGTATTCCAGTTGCAACTGACCTCGGTGATGATCTCCAGATCGAAGGGCTATTCGAGAATGTTCGCGAGTCACAAGGAAGACTTGACATCCATGTGAACAACGCTTTCAAAATCCCTAACCCCCCCGTTTGGGGTGGGAAATTTTGGGAGCACCCAATTCAAGTCTGGGATGATCAAGTTGGCATAGGCCTACGCTCCGCTTATGTTTCAAGCGTTCATGCCGTCAGGTTAATGATGGAACAAACCGATAGTCTTCGCTTTGTCGCGAATATCTCCTCAAGTGGATCTGAACGGTATGCACTGAGTGCAAGTTACGGAATCGCCAAGATGGGAACAGATAGACTCACTAGAGATTTCGCTGTTGAAGGAAAGGAAGATGGATTATGTGTGATAGGGCTTTGGCCAAGCCAAGTTCTTACGGAATTTATACTTGAGAGCGTTGAAAAGGGTGATATTGAACTAGACGAAGAGCACTCTGAAACACCTTTGTATACCGGTCGAGTTATTGCAGCACTAGCCACTGACCCAAAGCGCTTTGATAAGAATGGCCAAGTCTTAACCACTGCTGAACTAGCCGTGCATTATGATATCTATGATGAGAGAGGGAAGCAGCCTAAAGGGAAACGGAATCCAACTATGTTCCGTGAGAAAATTTAGATTCTTAACTAAGGGTTTTTAGCTCTTGAGACCCATTTTCAGGGGCTTCAACTAGTCGTTGCGGTGGTGAATGAGCACCTGGTTCTCTGCTTCGGACAATACACGACTGGCTTCCGATAGCACATAAATCACCCTGTTCGGACCAAATATGAATTACGCCATGCCCGAAACCATTTGCTATGGCATCTACTTGGATATCAAGTAGAAACCATTCACTTTGAACAACATTTATTACTCGTAAAGTATTGTCAAGGCTCGTAGAACCAGCTCTCCCGTCCTGCGTGAAGCTAATTACCATGGGTACGTAATCTCCAAGTACAGCATAAGAAGCACCAGATGGTTCTAGGAGTTCTGGCATCCTACTCCAGACTGCGATCCGGCCAGGTTCTATTTCTGTCGGTTTATCCGCTCCAACTGGGAGAGCCCAACGCTGCTCTATGCGTGAATCTAGTGAATCTGATACCTCTGAGAATCGCTTTCGAACTGGGCAGTCCTCTGGCTTCTGCACCTCTGGAGGTTCACCATATGTCTGTTGCTCGGGATATGTACGTGAACCCAGTGCAGCATTGACCGTAATTATCTCTGTCCCACCGACATGACCCACGGCACGTGCTTGAGTCGTTTTCTTCCCGTGAACAGCAAGCGTCACATCAAAATCCACAACCGTGCCTACTTTCGCGAAGAGGAGATATTGCGCCGTTGCCCAAACTACCGGCCTGCCGCTCGTCCCCTCCATTGCCGCGATCGCTGCCCCAAGACCGCTACCGCCAAACATTGCTCTGTGGCCAGTTGAAATGCCCTTAGAAACCGGCAGATGCCATCTATGAGGGTTATGAGAAGGTTCTAGTCCTAACCAAGTACGCGCATCCATATCCCCGACGATACCGTAACTTTAATCAAAGAACTTTATTTAACGTTTCCCTGATCCCTTCAGCGATACGGGTTGGGTCTTCCATGGGGGCGAAATGTGTAAGGTCTGAATATAACTCAAAAGTGCCTTTAGGGAGATACTTAGCTATTTGTGGGGCAATAACGGCCGGACCACCTTGATCGCTGCTGCCCGCCACCGTTATGGGAATGTCAACGAGATCTAACGATTCAAAGATTGTTGTTACCGAATTCTCAAATACTTGTGCTTCTATTTCTCCTCTACATTTGAGGATCACTTTACTTTCGTGTTCTCGAAATCCGTAATTTACATATGCCCATAAAGATTCACTATTAACTGATGAAAAAGGTGGCCTTGAAGAGTATCTTTTGAAAGCTTCTTCACGTGAATCAAATATCTCTTTTCGCTTTCTAGCTAGTACTGCAAGATCTCCACCTTTAGACATGTCTGGAGTGATTGTGTCTCCTCCAATGACAATCGGCTCAAATAGCCATGCAGCGGTAAAGGTCTTAGGTTTAGAGATCTCCGCTAGCAGGATGCTACTTCCTCCCATACTATGCCCTACACCGAAAGGTGACTTAAGACCCAAGGAATCAATAGTTGCTAAGACATCATCAGCCATACCTACCCAGTTCATCGAAACACCATCTGGAACTGAACTATTTCCATGCCCGCGAAGATCTATTGACACGCACCTAAAATCCTCGGAAATCATTGAGCAGATAGGGTCCCAATACCGTCCATGAAAGCCAGTGGCATGACAAAAAACGATATCTGGCCCAACACCGCCATAGTCATGGGCAGAAATTTGAACCCCATCACTTGAACTAACTAAAATTTCTTCAGGGCTCTCAATCATTGTTTCTCCAGCGGTAACACCTTAATATGGCTTCCTCTACTACTGGGTTTGAATGAGAGTTATTTGTATTCAATCACGAAGAAGCGGTTCTATGCCGACGCAAACCTATGACCGGAGTCGTAGGAGCAAATCCTGCTTCTGCACGTTCAATTTCTGATTCACCACCCCAGAAACCGAGTTCTCTTTGCTGTCTAGCATAAGTTTGGCAATCAGCTAGGACATGGCATTCAAAGCACACTTTTCGCGCCCTATTCTCTCTTCGCTCCCGAGCAGCTGGTCTCTCTCCAGGGGGCGGAAAGAAGAGTTGAGACTTTCCTTGACAACCCGCGTTCTCCATCCACCATGGTCGGGTATTGGTTGGTGTCTGAACTTCAATCGCTGTCATCAAAGTGCCTCAAGACTGCCTCTACCCACACCGTCAATCTATGCGGAATTTCTCAATTTGTCATGATCTTCTTTATGAATAGTTATGATGCGGATATCTCTTTTCAAGATATGACTACTAAATGTCTATGGCTACCTTGATAGCACCTTCACTTCTCGTCCGTGCCGCATTAAAAGCTTCGGCGGCGGCATCAATAGGGAACCGGTGCGTGATAAGTGCTTTGGGTAGTTCTGGCGTAGCATTTAGTATTTTCGCAGCTAATTCAAAATCTCTAGGACCTTCGCTATGACCATATGTTATTGATGGGACAAGGGAAATCTCCCGCATTCCCATTTCCATACCTGGTAAGGGGACTTGTTCCCAGTAGGTTGACGGAATAGCTACAACCCCGCCATTCTCACAAAAATTAACCGCACTAACGAGAGCGCTACTTGTGCCCGCAGCCTCAACGACTATGGAAGCAGGTTCTTCCCCCTTGGGAAGGGCCCCCAATCTAAATCCGGCTTCCAGTTGATGATCATGACGGGCGGCCAGTTCAACAGTTGCCCCGAAGTAGCGCGCAACAGCCACACAACATAGTCCTATCGTCCCGCCACCAACGACTATAACTCTGCTAGCTTGTCGGGCATTTACTCTCAAGAGGCTTCGCACAGCAACTGCTAGGGGCTCAACAAGAAAGGCGTCACTAACTCGAACATTTGGACTCAAGGGAACCAAAAAGCGTTCCGGCACAATTAGGTTCTCAGCCATTCCCCCATCAATTCCTATACCCATCGTATTTGGAAGTGCGGATTCACAATAGGGTTCAGTCCCTCTGAGGCATTCATAACAAACGCCGCAGGACAACATGGGCTCTATCGCTACTTCAGTCCCATTAGGGGTAACTCCAGCTATCTCATGGCCCGGAACAACGCTCATCATCCCCGAATCAATAAGGTGCAGATCCGAACCGCAGATGCCTACAGACTTCACAGAGATAAGAATCCCTTCTCCAGTTGGGTTAGGAACGTCACAGACCTCTATTTGATTATTTTGAAATTTAACGGCCTTCACTTCACTATTCTTACCTATCTTTTCCCATAGATGAAATAAGAATTGAATTGATCGTTCCAGCGACGAATATCAGGGGTAGGGAAAACGCGTAAAACCAGAAAAATACGCCAAAATAGAAACATGGTAAAGAAACCTTCGGAGCTGAGATTGATTGACAGAGGCTCCTGGTCAGAATTGATCAGGAGAAGTGAATCCTCCAGTCAAAATAAGGAGTCGTCCTTTGGAGTTCCACCAATTGAATTAAATGAGATTTATTTTCCTATTTGTGAAAGGATTTGGTCGCTTTGGAGCCAAAAGGCAACTGATGGACTTAAGACCCCACTCATAATCGGGATTACCGGAAGTGTCGCTGTAGGAAAAACAACCGTAGCCGAAGCAATGAAAGGTCTCTTGGAAAGCAAACCTTTCAATTTAGATACCGAACTAGTCTCAACAGATAACTTTCTCTACCCCAATGAAGAATTAACCAATAATCGAATCCTTGACAGAAAGGGATTTCCGGAAAGTTTTGATTATCCAGCGATCTTAGAATTCCTGAAAGGTTTGACCATTGAGGGAGAGCCAATGCAAATTCCAATTTACTCACATGAAATTTACGACATTACTGGTCGGACAATGGTGGTCAAGCCTTCGGATGTTTTAATTATTGAAGGGGTTAACATTCTCCAAACACCAAAAGTGCATATAAGTCGATCTGAGACTCAGGCAATTCGAGACTATGTAGATTTCTCCATTTATATTGATGCTGAAGAGGCCAATATCAGAGACTGGTACACAAAAAGGTTTCTGAACTACTGGGAGGCGGCTAGATCTGGAACTAATTCATTTTTTTCACAATTCAAAGACCTCTCATTTGATCAAGCTAATGATTTGGCTTTTAGTATTTGGACAGCAATAAATAGTACGAATCTTCTAGAGAATATTTCTCCATCTATGGAGTTCGCTGATTTGGTTCTTCAGAAGGGTGAAGATCATTCGATTTCACAATTAATCGTACCCAGAGACTGGTTATCCGACTGGATATGAACTAGGTAACAAACTTGAAGTAATGTAAGTTGATCAGCGAGGAGGAGATATGGCAATAAATTTAGAATCGATAGGCGTTGAAAGTGAACCTTTTGAAAGTTCTTGGGATTCAAAGGATTGCCTTTTATACAGTCTAGGTGTCGGCGCCGGCGCTACTGACCCTACGGGATTTGAATTGGAATTCACTACGGAGAACACCAAAGATGTTGAACAGAGGGCGCTACCAACAATGTGCGTTGTTTTAGGTGGGACTGGTGGGCGTGGACCATTAAGTGAGCTTGGAGATGTCAATTACTCGAAGATGGTCCATGGAGAACAAGGGGTTATTCTCCACAAGCCACTACCTACAAGTGCCACCATCCGTTCTACAAGCAAAATATCTAATATCTACGATAAGGAAAAAGCTGCGCTAGTGATTCTTGAGACAACAGCTATTGATACTGCTGATGATCAACCACTCTTCACAAACATAAGTAAATTATTTTTCAGAGGTGAAGGAGGTTGGGGCGGAGATAGGGGTCCTGTTGACAAAGTTGAATTTCCAGATAGAGAACCCGACAACACTGTCTCGTACGAGACTCGAATTGACCAAGCGCTTCTATACCGTCTTAACGGAGATAGAAATCCTTTGCATTCTGACCCCTCCTTTGCTGCTCTAGGAGGCTTCCCCAAACCAATCCTTCATGGACTTTGTACATACGGATTCACGGGAAGAGGCCTTGTCCATCTTATATGTGATGGGGACCCCCACTCGTTCAAAAGTATGGATGGTCGTTTCAGTTCTCCAGTTATACCCGGAGAAACTCTTACGATTCATGTTTGGAATGATGACGGAGTATATAAATTCAAAACTTTTGCTGGGGATAGGATCGTCCTTGACAATGGAGTGATGGCTGTCCGGTGAATTATTGGAGTTTTAAAGATGAGACTTAGAGACCCGTTCTTCCAGCAGATTCCTGATGAGAAGTCATCCCTACCCGGGAGGGATACTTCAATTGAGATAACAGATGAGCATTTCATTCTGAAAACATCACAAACCTGTCCGGTTGAGGGGAATCTAGCGCATGCGATGTTTGGAATGGGTTGTTTCTGGGGAGCAGAACGAACATTTTGGCAACTACCAGGAATTCACAGTACTTCGGTAGGATACGCAGGAGGCTACACACCTAATCCCCTTTACGAAGAGGTTTGTTCAGGAATGACTGGGCACAATGAAGTTGTAAGAATAACTTTCAATCAGGATGAAAGTTCTTACCGACTACTGTTAAAAACTTTCTGGGAGAATCATGATCCCACGCAAGGCATGCGGCAGGGCAATGACATTGGAACCCAATATCGGAGTGGCATTTATTGCTTTTCTGAAAGCCAGATTGAAGAAGCGGAGCAATCAAAATCCTTATACCAGTCTGAATTGAAGAAGCTCGGTTACGGAGATATAACCACTGAGATTATGGTCGCCCCGACTTTCTATTTCGCGGAAGATTACCACCAGCAATATCTAGGGAAAAATCCGAATGGATACTGTGGCCTCGGTGGTACCGGAATCTCGTGTCCAGCAATGATTAGTTAGGAGATTCTGAATTCTCAGCAGTCTCAAAGACGACTCTGAACTCGATTCTCCGATTATCAGCACGATCCTGCGCGGTTACCTCTGGATCTATCTTTAGCCTCGTCTCTCCATAGCCAACCGCAGTAATTCTCTCTGGGGAGACCCCTTTAGAAATTAGAAATTCCATTACGGCTTCAGCCCTGCTTTTACTTAGGTCAAGGTTGATATCTTCAGGTCCGTCGGTGTCAGTATGACCCTGAACTTCAAGATTTCCTTCAGGATTCTCAAGTAATATCCGCGCTATTTGCTCAAGCACCGGCTTTGAACTATCAGCTATGAACGGACTGCCTATTGCGAACAGTACAGGATCAGATCCAACTATCTGATTCAATGCAATTTCCGTTCTTATAGTTCCAGGTATTAGGACAACGTCGATGATATGGATTACCCCATTCGCTGCCTCAATGTCTACTGAAATTATGGACGCATCCTCTATGGAGAGATTGTCTCCTTCCCCCATAGAAATACGAAGCGTCTCGCCCTTTAACGTTGTTAGCACTACACCATCACCAAAATCACCTGAAACGAACTGTTGGGGGACTATGTGAAACTGAAGGATGTCACTTAACTGGACAAGTTCGGCGAACTCCTGAAGAGCAGCTATATCTAACGCCTCCATAGCTGCGTTGGTAGGCGCAAAGACAGTTAGCTGTTGGATGTCTTCAGCTAACTGTTCTTCGATCCCAGCAGCTGATAAGAAATCAGATACTTGGCTAAGTTCTGGAGTATCACGTATCACCTCAAATACGGTCCTTTGGGAACCTTCAATGATCAATAGGTCTATAACCTTTACCCCCAGTGACTCAAACTTTGTCAAAACACGTGCCCTATCAAGCTCATCCTTAATTTGCCCAGATATCTCAAAATTTACTATTGACAAATCAACTCCTGTGAGGATTTCAAACTCTGCGGTCACATCGCCATCTGGCATCAGTTGGTTTGATGCGACGATTAATGCATCGGCAAGGGCTTGAGCATTGACTGCCCCAGATAGGGATATCCTCTCCTCGGAATACTCTGCGTAAGCGACAATAGGTGCATTTTGGGCAATTGACTCTGGAGCTACAGGAGTTAACGGGATAGGCGTCGGCTCAACACCTGAAGTTTGTACATTCTGGGATAAAACAGAAAGAGTAAGGTCTGATCCACCATTATCACCCCATGCCAAAAGCCCAAGAAAGGCAGCTATAGCCCCAAAAGCAAAGATCCCGATATTTCTAAAGCTTGTCTTCATGCCCCATACCCTCACTCATTCAATTGCTCCGATTCTTTCCGGAGTGCCTGAACCGTCCATTAATTGAGCCGAAGAAAAGTCTAACCCTGATCCATTCATTAGGGAATCGTTACTTAAATCATCTGGCCAAAAAGCTCTGATCAAAAGAAAAATTATCACAATTACCGTCACCCAAAGAAGAAGCCGCCCCAAGAGCCGTATCCATAGCCGATCAAATCGTGCTCGCACTATGGGATCTGTCCCCGAAGCACCATAATGCGAAATGTGCCTGGTCCACCTTTGGCCATCCCAAAATCGGGCTTCATACCTTCCGGTGGGGTCCGCATACCATCCTTCATCTAGAAGCGGTGGGGGCGGGAAGTCAGGTCGGATCACTCCCCTACAATACTGTCCTTCAATACTTAATTACTGTCACTAGACAAGAACCCGCTTACGGTTTAAATGAGCAGGAATCATTTCGTGCTATTCCCTTCATGCAATTTCTCTCTTGGAGTGATTACGATCTACGCTTCTGCAATGGGGAAAGGGACACACGCAGGAATCAACGAAGGCAATATCTTGAAATGGCTCTCTGAGCATACTGATGTCACCGGTGAAATAACTTTCCAGATTGTCACCCATGGGAGATCTAACCTGACTTACGTTCTTGAAGACGAGCAGAAAACAAAGTGGATTCTCAGACGTCCGCCAACTGGGCATGTACTTGCGTCTGCCCATGATATGGGCCGTGAACACAGAATTATCTCCGCTTTAGGCGATAGTGAAGTCCCAGTACCCGGAATCATCGGAATGTGCGATGAGAATCAGGTCACTGGCGCACCCTTCTTCGTGATGGAATTCGTGGAGGGGAACATTATCAAAGATTTATCTGATGCAGATAAATTCTCTCCGGAGGAACGAAAGAAGCAGAGCGAATCACTTGTAACTGTTTTGGCAGCCCTACACAAAGTTGATCCGGAAAGCGTTGGGCTCGGGGATTTAGGAAGAAGAGAAGACTATATCGCCCGCCAGTTGCGAAGATGGAAGCGGCAGGTTGACGAGGGATCTAACCGCTCTCTTCCTCTGTTTAATGAACTGCATACACTTCTTGAGGCGAATATCCCCCCGCAGATTGGATATGGAATAACCCACGGCGATTACCGTCTTGACAATTGCATGATTGGCTTTGACAATAATGTAGTTGCTGTTCTGGATTGGGAACTTTGCACCCTTGGCGATGTGCTCGCAGACCTAGGTGGAATGCTGATGTGGTGGGGGGACCATGGAAGTTCAAAGATTTTAATGAGCGATGCTCCAACCATTGCAGATGGCTACATTAGCCCTGAGGAAGCAGCTAAGAATTATTCAGCGATTTCTGGTAGAGACTTGTCGAACTTACCGTATTACATTGCCTTCCAATTTTGGAGACTAGCGGCTATTACCGAAGGCGTACGTGTACGTTTTACCGCTGGGGCGATGGGCAACAAAGACATAGGTGATGAGCTGGCAGGATTCAAAGTCCGAATTGATGCTCTTCTTGAGTCATCCTCCTTAAAATTAAAGCAGTTATAGCCCAATCAGAGTTCTTTAAAGAAGTCGCATATGTCTGCGACAATCAGGTCTGGCTTTTCCGCCGCCGCAAAGTGACCACCTTCCGGCATAACCGTGTACTGCCGCAAATTACAATACTCTTCAAGTATTGATTTCGGTAGGTGAACAACATCCTTTGGGAAAACGGCAAATGCTGAAGGAGCTTCCAAACGGGGCAAGCGATCATGGGCTAGCGGCCAAGGTTTTTTGAAATGCTCATGGTAGATACGAAGAGACGACCCGATTGATCCGGTGCACCAATAAAGTGATGCCGTGGTGCATAGATGCTCACGGGTAAATGACTCTTCAACATCTCCGGTGTTATCACTCCAGTTTCGTCGCCGTTCCCAAATCCAGGCTGCTGTAGCGACAGGTGAATCGGTTAATCCATAAGCTAACGTCTGCGGATCCAGTAAATGAGTTGTTACATGTGAGCGGATTGTGCTTTCTGCTTCCTCACTTCGTTCAATTTTCCATATCTCATCTTCACCCCAAGCGTCTTCTGGAAGCGTTCGCCTATTCACTCCTGGGATTAGGCTGAGACTCATATGCGCTCCACGCAGGAACTCCGCGTATTCGTGTGATAGGTGAGCTGTTATGAGTGCCCCCCAGTCACCTCCATGCGCGCAATATTTTTTGTAACCGAGAATTTCTGTCATCAAAGTATTCCAGAGTTTCGCTACCCTTCTAACATCAATCCCTGCTTCAGGAAGAGGCGTAGAAAACACAAATCCAGGCAACGAGGGTACATACACATCGAAGCTATTTGTAGGGTCACCGCCATAGCTTTCAGGATCACTCAAAGGTCCAATAACATCTTTGAAATCCCAAAAAGTCCACGGCCAGCCGTGCGTTAAGATAAGCGGCTTCGGGTTCGGTCCTTGCCCTGGTGCGTGGAGATAGTGAATTGGAATCCCGTCAATTTTGACCCTATAGTGCTCCCACTGATTCATCTCACCATGGATAGAAGACCAATTCCATTCGGAGATCCAATAGTTGACCATATCCTGCAGCCAGTTACGGGGAACCCCATAATCCCAGCTATCCTCTCCGACAATTTCAGGCCATTTTGTGTCTTTGAGGCGTCTGACCATTACATCAAGCACCTCAGGGTCTAGATTAGGTGAGATTTTTGTGGGTTGTTCCATGCGTCTATCTCCTGATCTGTATCTCTGAAACGAGAATTGAACTGGTGTTGTGGAAATCGATGAACCTTTCTGTATCTTCCCTGATAATAGTTGCACTATTTGAATGAATATAGAAGCGTTGGCTCCAGTCAACTTCGGAAGCGAACCATAGTTCGCTTATCGCATCTATATCTGAGGAACTGTCATGTGACCCATAAACCAACTCAAGGTCAATGTTCTGAGCATACCTTTGCATCCCATGATGGTTTTTCGCTATTTTTTCATGGTTTCTGTACAATCGGTAAAATTCTTCCCGATTAAGGGAATCTTTGCGACTTACAAGGGAAAGTTGCTTGATACCCGGGTACGTGATTGCTGTTGCGGTCGCTTTCTCCGTCCATGCAGTGATTTTCTTGACCGCGAATCCCAAGTCAGCAATTTTTTCGGGGGTAGTTGACCAAGTAATACCCATGAACTCTGGAACGGAGTCTGAAATCCCTCTCAATTTGTGAAGTGGCGTTTGATCTGTAAGAGCATCTATGGATATCACTTCAGGGTTTAGTTCACTTTTCTCGGGACCTGGCACACGATCAAAATGGATATGTGCGTACATGATTTCCTCCGCTACCCCTTCGGTATGTCCTTCCATGGAATCCCCCTATCGACACGGATATCTCTTGGTAAACCTAGTGCCTGCTCTCCTAGGTTGTTGTGGTGAACCTCATCAGTTCCGCCACCTATAGAAATTGGGTATCTGGAATGCAGTACTTCCATCGCCCACTCACTTGCCTTGTGTGTAACCGTTACGCCAGCGGCGCCTAAAATTTGTTGAGCAAGATCGCCTTCAAGCCTGCGGTTCTCGGCAACATATAGCTTCACAATAGAAGGGTGAATTGGCGGTAGTTGCCCTTTTCGCGCAGCTACTGAGATTTTTTCGCTCATTAATTTCAGAATCTTGTTCCTTATAAAGATAGTAGTTAGCCTCTGCCTCAGAACAGAGTCATTGACCACACCTAGATCGCGTGCCAATTCAATCAATTGACTGGGGTTGTCCCCGCTTGCACCTCCGATCATCGCTGATTCATTACTCATGACTACTCTGGCTGGACCCCATCCATGGTCAATTTCTCCTAGAACATTTGAAATATGACATTTAGCTCCATCAAGGAAGACCTCAGCGAAATGCCCTGCCCCATGCGCTTGTATTAGAGGACGGACTTCTACTCCTGATTGCCTCATATCGAACAAGAGGAAAGTTATTCCTTCATGTTTATGAGCTGATGGATTCGTACGCACGAGCAGAATTCCCATATCAGCATACATTGCTGCTGAATTCCATACTTTTTGGCCGTGGATCACGAACTCATCCCCATCAATTTCAGCGCGAGTGGCAAGACCAGCAAGGTCACTTCCTGCACCCGGTTCGCTGAACAACTGGTACCAACTTACCTCTCCGCTAATTAATGTCGGGATATGCTTTATCTTCTGGTCATCAGTTCCGTGCCTCAGTAAAGCTGGAAGGGCCATTGAGATAATTGAATTGTAAAACCCTGTATGTACTTGGTATCCAACAGATTCCTCTCGGAAGATTCTTTGCATCCATGGCTCTCCTCCATGACCACCGTATTCTTTGGGAACTGTGATTCCTGCGTATCCAGCTTCGTAGAGTTTTCCTTGCCGTTGTTGGCAGTCTAAGTGATGCTGGTCTTCTTTCTCACGACTTGGCATCCAATGAAGGGTTGCAAACAGTTCTCTCTCTTCAAGAGGCGCCATGTTACCAGCAAGCCATTCTCTGGCTTCCAAACGATATCTCTGTTGCAGATTGTTATTCTCTGTAGTCATTACTCGGATTCTATGGTGAATAACAGATTGGAAGCGAATATCGTAGAAGATGAGAGAGAAAGTTTCAGATGGAGAGCTTCCCAAGACAGCACGCTAGGACAAGAAGGTTCACAGTTGGCGCGCCGCGCTCGTTTGTAGTTACTGCCGAAAGCAACTTCATTACCTACCTCCAGTCTAAATCAGGAAAAGATGCGATAAATAAGCTCTGGGTTCATGATCCTAAGACAGGGAGCTCCAGCCTTCTTGCCGATCCAGATGAGATAGTAATGGCCGGCGATGTAGGTGAGATTTCCAGAGAGGAGCGGTCGCGAAGGGAAAGAGTACGCGAAGCAGGTTCTGGTATCGTTTCTTACAGTTTCTCTAGAAAGTCTCCCTGCGCCGCATTTGCTTTAGCTGGATCCTTATTTACAGCGAACGCCCTTACAAATGAGATCTCTCGGTTTGAAACTAGAGGCAGCGTTTTTGACCCGAGAATAAGCCCTGGTGGAGAGATTGTTGCGTACGTATCAGATGGAAATTTGCGGTACATAGATGCATCAGGAGATGATCGATTAATTGTTGGCAGCGCCGATCCCGACAAATCATTTGGGGTTGCTGACTTTATAGCAGCTGAAGAAATGGGTCGAAGAAGAGGCTTCTGGTGGTCACCTAATGGGACCCGTCTTCTCGTAACGGAGGTAGATGAATCGGATGTACTTTCCTGGCATATATTCAATTCGTCTGATCCGAGTTCTGAACCGAGAAAGCTTCGCTACCCAAAGGCTGGTACAAATAACCCTCAAGTTGGATTAGGCATCTACTCATTGGATGGAACGGCCATTCCGATCGACTGGAGCCAAAATCTTTTTTGGGAATACCTTGTTGACACCCAATGGACTGAGGAGTCAATAATCTATCTAACGGTTCAAACGCGTAATCAGAAGTCAATGGGGATACTTCAAGTTGATTCTACTGATGGGTCAGTCCAAGAGATTTACCGTTGGGATAATGATTGCTGGGTAGAAATCATTCCCGGCGCTCCTAGAATTGTTGGCGAGCGGGTGATTACGGTTGAAGATCGAGGTAACGCCAGAAGTTTGATACTTAATGGAAAACCAATTTCTGATGGTGAGATCCAACTTAGATCACTCATCCATTGTGACGAACGGGGAATGCTTGCTGCAGTGAGTATGAATCCATTGGAGCAACACATTGTTCGCTTTGATTTCAACGGTGAGATAACCCCTTTAACAATTGATGACGGAATTCATGATGCGGTCTCTAATGGCGTGTTAACTGTTATTCAGTCGCGGAGTATGGATTTCGACGGGGTGAAAACAACAATACTTGAAGAGGCTACACCTATCTCCGAAATCGAAGACCGATCTGAAAGCCCAGCTATCTCATTGAATTTGAACTTCCACCGCTTTGGTGAAAGGGAATTGGAAACAGCAGTACTACTGCCCCATTATCATAATGGCGAAGACTTGCTTCCAGTCCTCCTTGACCCATACGGGGGTCCTCATGCGCAACGTGTGCGGTCATCACGGGGACTGTTTGGGGTTTCACAATGGTTCGCTGATCAAGGCTTTGCTGTTGTCGTAACTGATGGACGGGGAACCCCAGGGCGTTCTCCTTCATTTGAGCGAGAGGTGTACGGGGATCTCGCTAGCGCAGTTCTGGAGGATCAGGTAGATGCGCTTTTGATGGCTGCTAGAGCATACGATCATCTTGATTTGAATCGAGTTGGGATTCGTGGTTGGTCCTTCGGCGGCTACCTCGCTGCTCTAGCTGTACTACGAAGACCTGATCTCTTCCATGCAGCCATAGCTGGTGCCCCTGTAACGGACTGGGCTTTGTATGACACTCATTACACCGAACGTTACCTTGGTCTCCCACAA
>MDTE01139029.1_pt1 | contig 43067 bp, 34 predicted proteins | sample 811231 | NCBI WGS metagenome assembly MDTE01 (sample SAMN05326651, study PRJNA326480) | marine metagenome | isolation source: seawater | place: Indian Ocean: Red Sea | collected 2010
CCACCCCAGCAGCATCGCTCCAATCCACAAGACAAGAAGCGTTCCGCGAGCCGGGACAGGAGAAGACAGGACGCGGCACGAGCAGCCTCCCTCCTCACCGGCACACTCGGCAGCACCGCAGGTATCTGCCGGTGTGCCCGAAACAATCTCTGTCAGGGCACTCGATTGACCGCCCTCATCGAAGACCTGCACGCCCACAAAGTAGGTCTGGTTGTTGAGCAAACCATTCAGCGACACCGACTGGACACTCAACGCGTCACCGGCAGTCACCGACATCGGATAGCCCACCGAACCTTCCTCGGTCTCCACCACCAGCTCAGGCAGGCTGGCGTCCGTAGCGTCGAATTCCTCTTCCGCCAGGTAGAGCAGAAAGTGACTGACATCACCGTCCGCGCCCGAGAACCAGGACACGACCAGTCGAGAGTCACCCGCAACAACTTCGAGCTCAGTGACCGCCGCAGGTGGACGATCCAGCACAATCGCTGCCGAATCCACCCCCAGGCCCGTGGGCGACGTCACGAAGACAAAGAGTCGGTTTTCCCCCTCTGACAACAGACTCTCCGACTCCAATGGGACATCGACTGTCTGCCCCGCCTCCACAGCGCCAGTCGCCAGGGAGCTGCCCTCATTCGGGTCCGGTCCTCCACCCACACGAACATCGAAGTCGCCATCCTGATCCGACCGGAAGCTGAGCGTAAAGCTCTCGGACGAGCCCACTGTCTGCTTGTCCACCTGGACCTCAGACAGGAAGGGACGATCCGACAGGACGTGGACCAGACCGTCATCGCCTGCCACGTAGACGGTCTCGGCCGACGACGAGGCCGGCACGATGTCACTAGCCACTCCATCGGACAGATCCATGGAGCGGAGACTCTCTCCTAGCTCATCAAGCACCGTGATGGAGCCGTCATCACTGCCCACATAGACAACAACAGCATCCGACTCCTGGGTGAAAGAAAGGGCTGTAACCTCCCCCAGACCCGAGCCAAACGGCAACGCCACCGTGGTCCCTGCGAGTGGTAGGGACCAGAGCGAGGACTCCTCACTGTCTGCAACCAGCGCGTAACCGAGCTCGTCGTGGAGGGCGACCGCAGTCAAGGTTGCCGAGAATTGAACCAACAGCGCCGCATGAACCGTGGAGTAACTAGCACCGCTCCTGCTGTACCAGCCCAGATAACCATCTGAGCGAGGCACAAGGAGCGGAGTACCCAAAGCCCCCACGCCCAAATCAACGGGAGAACCGGCCAACAGGGGAACGGCGATCGCTGTGGTGACGCTGTCGTCTTGCAATGCAATGCGATGGAGTGTCTGAACCTGCGCCTCAAAGGTGAGCGCGTGCACGACATCATCACCAGGCGCCCAACCCAACCGGATCACGTCCCCAGTATCAGCCCCCAGAGAGATCGCGTCAGACACAGTCACTTCTGGCGGCACACTCTCCACGTCCAGAGCGACGTAGTGCACAAGACCATCGGCGCAGCCCACGTAGAATCGGTGGCTGCCTTCAAAGTCGGCGAAGACCACATCGGTCGCCTTCGTGCAGACTGTCGCCAGCACGGGGCCCGCGCTGAAGCTTGTCGTGTCCCACACCGCAAGACCCGAGCCCGACGACTCGGTCCCAGCCAAATACAGGTCATCATCAGAGAGCGCCAGAGCCTCGATTCCACCCGCACCATCCAGCACCCCTGCTTCTCGGGTTGGTGCCGCCTCGAGCGTCGTAGGGAGCAAGCCGAGAGACGCCGCAAGAATGACCACGCAGAGGGCGTAGTCCCAAGGCTGGGGAATCACTGATCTAGGCCTTCGTCCAAGGCCTCGGCAATCTGAACTGCATTGAGCGCGGCTCCCTTGCGCAAGTTGTCCGCTACGATCCAGAAGTTGAGACTGCAATCGTCATCAGGGTCCTGCCGGATCCGCCCAACGAACACATCGTCCGTCCCCGCCGCCACTCCACCCATGGGGTACTCGTTCTCGGCGAGACGGTCCTGGATGACGAGTCCCTCTCCTTGGGCCAGTGCAGCGCGAGCCTGCTTCGGTGTCACCTTGCGACTGCACTGCACGTGCACAGACTCTGAGTGACAGGCAAACACCGGGACCCGCACAGCCGTCGGCGAAACACGCAGGTCGGGCAGCGCGAGAATCTTGCGCGTCTCGGTGACGAGCTTCCATTCCTCCTCGGTGTAGCCGTCATCCCGCGCGGCCCCGATGGCGGGGATGCAGTTGAAAGCGATCGTGTGGGGAAAGGCTGAACTATTGAGGTCCCGATTGTTGAACAACGACACAACCTGCTCACTCAACTCCTTGATGCCGGCCTGACCTGCCCCTGAGACCGACTGATACGTGGAGATCACCACCCGCTCTAGACCAAAGGCATCAGCCAAGGGCTTGAGGGCGACAACAAGCTGAATGGTCGAACAATTCGGGTTCGCGACAATGCCCTTTCCCGTTGCGCTCAAGGCATCCAGGGCCCGGTCTGGATTCACCTCGGGAACCACAAGAGGAACCCCACGATCCATTCGCCAAGCGGAAGAGTTGTCGATGACAACAGCACCCTGGCTGACGAAGGCTGGCCCAGCTTTCTTGCTTACGCTGGAGCCCGCACTGAACAACGCAATATCGATATCGTCTGGAGGGTCCTCGGGCAGTACATCCACCGCCACCCCCTTGCCCTTGAACTCAATGGACTCCCCCAAGCTCCTCGGCGATGCATACAGACGCAGCTCGGCGACGGGAAAGTCGCGCTCTTCCAACACCTTGATCATCTCGCGGCCGACAGCGCCCGTCGCCCCCACGACGGCCACGCAGTAGCCCCCCTGTTTTTTTTGCATGAACCGATCCGTTGCAGCTGTGCCGAGAGAGCGAGGTCAGACCTGCGCATGCTCCTGGCGGTGAGCGGTGAGAATAGACTCGATGCGATCTCTACCCACCAGTTTCAACCTCTTCAAGCGTCGTTCCTCAGCCTCTTCTTCCGGGCTCAACCATCGCGCTACGGCCAACGGAGCCAGAGACCGCTCATAGTCTCTGTGCTGCTCCATCAACTGAACCAACTCTGGATAGTCGGGTGCAAGGCGCTCAATGAGGTCGAGATCGTGTCGTTCCATTCAGTCGCTCCAGTGCTGCGGGCGCAAGGGCCACCCGTGAAAATCGCCGGGAAAGACTCTCAACAGCAACTGAAGTGGAACACAACACAGCAACCCGGCACGCCTTGATCGTATGGAACCCGAGGCGGTGTGGTCAAGACACACCACTTATGGATTTCTACGACCCAGAGGGGGCCGGGGAGCGACTCCCATCGTGCTCTCGCAGGTACAAGGGGCGCAGCGTGTGCTTGGGGTCCTCGAGACCCCCATCGAGTCGACCGAGTGCGTCCTGGGCAATGCCCACCAGATCGGGGCCCCTAGAGCCGAAGGGGTCCATCCAGACCGCCTCTCCCAGCACCTCTCGGGCCAAGTCGGCATAGAGCAGCGCCCCATCGCCGACCAACCGGACTCGATCCAGCCCGCGCTCAGCCAGCCGCCCGAACCAATCTCTTGGCGACTGAAGTTCCACCTCACCCACTCGTCCTGGCGGTACACCGGCAGCCGTCTCATACAGCGCCGTGTAGACCTCACCGCGGCGAGCATCCAGAGTCACGGCCACCTCAGCGCCACAGTCTCGTACGGCCCAGGCCCAGCCGTCGGTCGCAAGGTAGCCGAGCGCAGGAATGCCTAGCCCGTCCGACAAGCCCTCGGCCGTGGCAATACCCACTCGGATCCCCGTAAACGCGCCCGGTCCAATGACACAGGCAACCACCGACACGTCCTGAACACTTCGCCCGAGGGAGGCCAAGAGCCGAGTCGCCGAAGCCACGAGCGTATCGCCATCTGAACGCGACCTGCGGGCCTGAATCTGGCCCAACACCAGTGGCCCCTGAACAACCGCCAGCACCTCCACCGGCCCCGAGGAGTCCAGGGCAAGAGCCAGAGGCCTGGAGGGATCCGCCTCGATGCGAGGCAACCGCCCCCGAGCGGCCGCACCAGGGCCAGCCCCTTGCTTTGTCATGGCAGCACCGGCCTCACGAAGACAGCCCAGACGAACACGACGACAATCCCAAACTGAACCGCATCAATTCGATCGAGCAACCCACCGTGACCTGGGAGGAAGTTCCCTGAGTCTTTGACCCCATGTGTCCGCTTGATCATCGACTCGGCGAGGTCGCCGAGCACAGCGAAGGCAGAACCAAAGACACCCAGGAACACACAGTCGCGCAGATCCAGCGGGCGAGTGGCTTCGATAAACGGGCCGTAGAACACGAATCGGTAGAGCAGAAGGCCAAAGACCGCGAGAGCCAGCCCACCCGCGAAGCCCTCCCAGGTCTTCTTCGGCGAGATGGTCGGGAGCAGCTTCCGCTTGCCAAACGCTCGCCCCGCAAAATAACCACCGATGTCCCCACACCAGGCGATGAACAGCGGAACCCACAGCCACCCTTGGCCACCGTCGAGATGAAGCAGGGCAGGCATCAGGCCCAAGATCAGTGGCACGTAGACCAAGCCCAGAATGAAGCTCGCCCAATAGTCAGCGAGCCGCTCGGTAGTCCTGGCCATGACCAGAAACCAAGCTCCACTCACACAAAAAGAGACCAGGAGAATGAAGAGCAGTTGCTCGGCAGGTCCCGACAAGAATGGCTTGAAGATGGGCACGCCGCCTGCCGTGGAATAAGCCGCAATGACAAAGACGAAGAGTGAGAGCGTGCCAAAGAGCGCCAGGGTGCCTCGAGGTGCCCCGGACAAAGCGATCCCGTGAAATTCACGACATGAAATGCCAGTAGCGACCAAGACTAGAAGCCCAACTCCATAAAAGCCGCCGTACAGGAGCACGGGGAGGATCACCACGAAGGCGATCAGCCCCGAGATGAAGCGCGTCTTGGTTCCACCTTGCTGAGCAGTCACGAGCCCACCTGCTGGCCAGTCAAGCCATACCGGCGCTGCCGACCTCGAAAGTCATCCAGGGCCAATTGCAAGTCCGGTTCTCGAAAATCAGGCCACGACGTAGTAGTCACATAGAACTCCGAGTAGGCCACCTGCCAGAGCAGAAAGTTGCTGAGGCGTGACTCCCCGCCGGTTCGTATCACCAAATCGGGATCGGGTAACTCCGCCGTATAGAGAGAGGAGGAGAGGAGGTCCTCATCGATTTCGTCCAACGTGATCCGCTCCGACTTCACCTCCGCCGCCAACATGCGGACGGCACGAAGGATCTCCTGCCTCGCCCCATAGGACAAGGCCAGATTCAAGACCATCCCATCGCCGTCCTTGCTCTGCTCCTCAAGGTCCAGAAGAAGCTTCTGAACACCGTCCGGTAGGCGCTCGATTTCACCGCAATGTGTCAATCGGATCCCGTTGGACAGGATCTCGTCGCGCTCGGCTTCCAGGTAGTGCGCCAACAACTCCATGAGAGCGCTCACCTCACCATCGGGACGGCCCCAGTTCTCCGTGCTGAATGAGTACAGTGTCAGCGCCTGCACCCCAAGGCGGCGACAAGCCCGAGTCACTGTGCGCACAGAGTTCACACCCTCCGCGTGACCCTGAACACGAGCAAGCCCGCGCGAACGGGCCCAACGACCATTGCCATCCATGATGATCGCGATGTGACGCGGTACAGCGGAAGTACCCGGACCCATGGCAGGAGCCTGGCGAGATCGCCGAGTTACACCTCGAGGATCTCGGCCTCCTTGTTCTTGATGACCTCGTCGATGAGAGCACAAAAACGGTTGGTCTCTTGCTGAACGGTATCTAGGTAGCCCTTCAGGTCATCCTCCCCGATCTCACCATCCTTCTGCCCCGCCTTGAAGAGATCGTTGTAGTCGCGGCGGACACTGCGGACACCCACCTTAGCCCCCTCGCCCCTCTCTGCGACCTGCTTGCACAGCTCCTTGCGTCGATCTCCAGTGAGCTCAGGAAAGACCAGGCGAATGATCTTGCCGTCGTTGTTGGGGGTGATCCCCAAATCGGACGACGCCAGGGCCCGCTCAATCGCACCCAACATGGAGGGGTCCCAGGGCTTTACGATAATCATGCGGGGCTCGGGCACGCTGAGGCTCGCCACTCCATTGAGGGGGGTTGGAGTTCCGTAGTACTCAATGCGAATGTCATCCAAGACTGCCAAAGATGCTCGCCCTGTCCGGACGCGAGCCAACTCGGCTCGCAGGTGCCTTACGGGTTTCTCCATTTCAGCCGTAACTTCTTCTAGATACTCATCCATGGCCTGCCCCTGACTGTCCCCCTACACCGCGCGATCCCCATCGAACCACAACTCGGAGCGATGGCGAGGAAGTGTACCAGTCCTCGAACCACCGCGCCGTGGACAGTCAACAGTCCCAGAACGCAGTGCGGCCACACCAGAACTCTGGTGTGGCCGCCGCTTCTTGTTGTGAGAGACTCGCTCAGGCCTGAGCCATCCGCGCAACCTCTTCCACAAAGTCATCGGCCTTCTTGTCCAGCCCCTCACCGAGGGTCCAGCGCGTGAAACGACGAATGCGAACATTCTCGCCAGACTTCGCAATGAACTCTGTCTGCAGCTCCTCAATGTTCTTGTCGTCGTCCTTCACGAACTCCTGCTCCATGAGGCAGTTCTCCTTGAAGAACTTCTCCAGCTTGCCGGCCACCATCTTCTCCGCGATGTGCTCAGGCTTACCGGACTCAATCGCCTGCTGCAGGAAGATCGCCTTCTCGCGCTCTACCTCCTCTGCAGACGCCTCATCGCGAGACACCCAGCGGGGTGAAGCTGCAGCGATGTGCATGGCCACGTCCTTGGCGAAGCCCTGAAACTCATCGCCTCGAGCGACGAAGTCAGTCTCGCAATTGACCTCGAGCAAGACGCCCAGCTTGCCGCCGCCGTGGATGTAGGCAAAGACAGTGCCTTCGGTCGCGGCGCGGCTCGCCTTCTTGGCCGCGATGGCCATTCCCTTGGCCTTGAGCCAATCGACCGCCGCTTCAAAGTCACCCTCCGTCTCCGTAAGGGCCTTCTTGCAATCGAGGATGCCCGCGCCGGTCTTACCGCGCAGGTCTTTCACCATGGTAGCTGAGATGGACATCTGGCTCTCCTGTGCCGCTCCTGCGGCGTAATCCGTGGGCTCGTCCCAGTCGATGGCGACCAGGGCGAAAGTTGTTGCGCTGTAGCTGCTCTAGGAGCAGTCGAAAACTACTCGTCCTTGGCTTCGTCGCCGTCGTCGGAGTCATCTTCTGAAGACTCCTCCACTGAGGCGTCGTCACCCGCATCATCTGTAGCGGGAGATTCGTCACCACCGTCGTCAGCCGATTCTGCGGCCGCTGTGTCGTCGGCGGGGGCTTCCTCGGAGTCCTCTGTGGCAGCCTCGGCCTCCTCCGGTGCGGTCTCCTCAGCCGCAGGTTCGGCTGGGGCTTCCGCGGCATCCTCGGACGGAGCGGCATCGGCCTCCTCGGCTGCAGCCTCTGCCGGAGCTTCAGCGGCATCCTCGCTAGCCGTTTCCTCATCAGCAGCCTCGACTGGGGCTTCCGCGGCATCCTCCGAAGAGGCCGCATCAGACTCCTCCGTCGCGCCCTCTTCATCTTCCGCGCCACCCTTGACTAGTACCTCAGGGCTTGCGCTCTCCTCGTCGGTACCCGAAGTCACTGTCTGACCACCAATGTTCATGTATTCCCGACGCGCATAGTCCTTGGCCATCTGCCGGCCCTCGATACAAGCGTCAGCAATCGCCTTCGTGAACAGTCGAATCGCCTTGAGTGCATCGTCATTGCCGGGAATCACAAAGGAGATCCCATCGGGGTCACAGTTGGTGTCCACGACGGCGACGATTGGGATATTGAGGCGGCGGGCTTCTTTCACCGCAATGGACTCTTTGTTGGGATCGATGACGAACATCACACCAGGCAGCTGCGTCATCTCCTGAATGCCACCCAGGGAGTGCTTCAGCTTGGCGATCTGTCGCTCCTTGTTGATGCGCTCCTTCTTGGTCAAGACATCGAACTTGCCCTCTTCCTGCTCCCGCTCGAGCACGTTGAGACGATCAATGGACCCCTTGACGGTCTTGAAGTTGGTGAGCATGCCGCCCAGCCATCGGTGGGTAACGTAAAACTGCTCCGCAGAGCGAGCCGCGTCGGCAACAATGTCCGACGCTTGGCGCTTCGTCCCAACGAACAAGATCTTCTGACCTCGGGCGATCGAGTCGACCACGAAATCACAGGCAGCAGACAACTGAATGGCCGTCTTCTGCAGGTTGATGATGTGAATGCCGTTCTTCTCGCCGAAGATGTAAGGCTTCATCTTCGGGTTCCACCTGCGGGTCTGGTGACCGAAGTGAACGCCGGCGTCGAGCAGATCTCTCAAGGAAATATCAGGCATGTTTTCTCTTCTCCGGTTGAACCACCGCGCCCACCTCGGGACCGTCGTCTCGACCTGGGACCCAATTCCCCGAGCTTGTCGGGGCACCGGAAGGGCCGAAAGGCGCGTGAGTATTTGTGCCTACGAGCCGGGCAACCCGCCCGACTCCATGAGGACGCGGGCATTTAACACGCGTGGATGACGCTGACAAGGATCAAGGCGTACACATCACCCGGCTGTCCCGGAGTGCGAGAGGGTACCGAGGCCTGAAATCAGGAGCCGCGCAAGAGGTCCGAACGTCGCCAGCCCCCGAAGAGGACCAAGAGAAAAGCCAGACCTAAGGCCCCAGAAGGCGACCCCTGAGACGCCTCCTGCAAGTCCCGGCGACAGGAACAACCCCCAGTTGGTGAGCCGCCCCCCGCATTCCCCATGTCTCCTAGAGTGGTCGAGTCTCCATCGTCGTCATCGTCATCGTCATCGTCATCCGATGAGCCCGTGTCATCGCCACCGGAGGAGCCACCGGTGGCGTCGTCGTCATCGGAAACAACCGTATCGTCGTCGTCCCCAGAGGCTGAGAATGGAGCCCAGTCAATCGAGAAGGTGTAGTCGGTCGTGCTCCCCTCCCAGCAGAGCACCTGGGCAAACAAGCGCCCCGAGCCATCCCCCTCATCAAACACAGGCCCCTCAAGTTCTGCAGTCGCGCTCTGAATGACCGGCTCGGAGTCCGCTCCCCAGATGTAGAAATCCAAGTCCGAGTTGGAGCCGATCCAGTCCAACGCGAAACGACCCTCATCGGTGCACGGGATGTCGATCACGAACCAGTCAGAGTCCGCTGTGTATTGGGACCCGTTGTTCCCGCAGTCCACCGTCCCCTCGATAATCAGACCCCCACCGTTGGACTGGAACCAGTCGACGTCATCCTCATCGACCCAGTCGTTGGGCTCTGACTCTAAGTAGCTCTCTGAGCTACCGGAACAGTCTCCGCTCACATCACTGTCATCATCGTCCGCCGGCGGCTGAGTGGCGTCATCGTCATCATCATCGTCGTCGTCGTCGTCGTCGCCGCTGGGAACCCCTCCGCAAAAACCTCCGTTACAGCCGACCGAGCAAGCGCAGTAGCGATCGTGGGTACAGGCATTGCCCGAGCTGGAGTAGAGGGTGCACACACCCTCTGTGTCATCACAGGTGATGGTTCGCTCTCCGATCCCCCCTGTGTAGCTCGCCTGGAGCGTACTGGCTGGGTAGCTACTGTGGTCAAAGCCTATCCAGTGTCCCGTCTCATGGGCCATTACCGCCTGAAGATCGGCCTCGTTCCAATTGCTTGGATTGCCGACAACCCAGCTGTGGGTGGTGCCGTTAACCACCATGTCCGCCGTCGTGATGTCACAGTCCGGCTCGACCCATCCAGTCAACGTAACAGCGAGGGTCGATGTGCCGTAGTTGGCCGGCCAGCCATTTTCGTAAAACCCGATGATGTTGTTGGAGTTGTTGTTGTCGGTGGGATCGCCAACAGCATCTGAGCTCTGGGTCGCATTGAACGAGGAACAGCCAGGCCGCCCCCACTCGTCGAAGGCCGCTGTAATGGCGTTGTCGACCGCTGTATTGGACAGATCGGCCGATGGCAGAGAAGAGGACAAGCGCCACACGGTGTTGGGGTTGCCAGCAGGCCAGGAGAGGATGTTGCCTCCACAGGTCTGCATGGGCTCCCACGCCACCGCTGGGTTAGGGACGAAGGAAGCTGCTACCAGCGACGCAGCAGCCAGGACCGAGCAGAACCTCACTGGGACATACCAGTTGAATCGACGGACTTCATCAGGGCTCGGAAGCTTCGGAGCGTCTTGATGGGTTTCTTCGGTGGCTCCTTGTAGGGCCGGAGTTGAAACGACGCATCGCGGACCACGATGCCATCGGAGAGGTTGCGCTCAAGCAGTTCACCATGCCGTGTCTGGACCAGCCGGTACTTGGACTGCTCCATGGCCGTCAGGAACCAATCGCCATCCACCTGCCGAAGAAAGAGAACACACCGCTCGCCAGTGCGAAACCGAGCATCCCCAGGCACGTACAGGGTCTCACCATAGAGGGTGCCACCCATCTGTTCGATCTCGAGCAGTCCCGGCGCATTCCCCAACAGCACTTCGTCTACCGAGACTTCGGTACGAGTCATGATCCGATTCCACTTGGGATGAATGCCCACATCGGCCTCGCCGATGGTTGCTACGACCACGGCTGTACTACGTTCGGCCTGCTCCACATCGTCGACATACAGGGCCGTCGTCGCCTGAGTCGTGCCAGGCATGAACACCACGACAAGCAAAGACACCATCGCCAGAAGCTGAGAGAAGAACCTCACTGGGGATTCCTCCAAGAGGACGTAGCCAGGAACAGGCCCACAGCCCCAACGGCTGAAGAGCACCAACAGCACACCCATTGGGCGGGTGTTGCTCGACGAGCAAGTTAGCAATCCAGGACCACGACCGCAAAGACAACTCTGTGCCCGACACAAGGCAGAGACAAGACATCACGGACTGCCTCCAAGAGGTGGGCCGCTCTCCCAACAACATCCATTCAATCCCTTGCCTAACGGCCACTGGGCATTAGTGTGCTGTGGATCGGGTCGGACCTGTGCTATCTACCCGCCCGGTCGACGCTGATAGCGTCATCGCCCACAACCCCGGAGCAACCATGGCTGCCGCAGATATCCTGAGGAAGGTCTTCGGCACGAAGCACGGCCGAACAATCAAGAAGATGGGCCCGCTCATCGCCCACATCAATGGGCTCCAGAGCAGCTATGAGGGGGCGTCGGACGAAGAGCTTCGTGGCATGACCGGTGTCTTCCGCGAGAAGCTGGACAACGGCGCGCCCTTGGACGACCTGCTGCCCGACGCCTTCGCCGTGGTGCGAGAGGCTGCCTGGCGAACGCTCAAGATGCGCCACTTCGATGTGCAGCTGGTCGGCGGCATCATCTTGAACCGGGGCGAGATCGCCGAAATGAAGACCGGTGAGGGGAAGACGCTCTCGGCAACACTGCCCGCTTATCTCAACGCCATCGGCGGCGAAGGCGTTCATGTCGTCACGGTCAACGACTATCTCGCATCACGTGATGCCGAGTGGATGGGTCAGATCTATCGCTTCCTGGGCATGGAGGTCGGAACGATCATCCACGGCCTCAAGAATGACCAACGGCGTGCGTCGTATGCCTGTGACATCACTTACGGCACCAACAACGAGTTCGGCTTCGACTTCCTACGTGACAACATGAAGCTGTCGCTGGAGCACATGGTCCAGCGGGGACACAACTTTGCCATCGTCGACGAGGTGGACTCCATCTTGATCGACGAGGCGCGGACCCCCCTCATCATCTCCGGCTCCGCGGATCGTCCGATCGAGCGCTACTACGAGATCGACAAGATCATTCCCGGACTCAAGCAGGAAATCGACTACATCCTCGACGAAGAGAACCGCTCGGTGACTCTCACGGACGAGGGCATTGACCGAGTAGAACAACGCCTGGGCATCGGCAACCTGTACCTGCCCGAAAACATCGAGACACTTCACCTGGTGAATCAAGGGCTGCGAGCGCACACGCTGTACAAGCGGGACCGTGACTACGTAGTCCGCGACAACAAGGTGACCATCGTCGACCCGTTCACGGGCCGGCTAATGGCCGGGCGGCGATGGAGTGATGGGCTCCACCAGGCGGTCGAAGCGAAAGAGAAAATCCAGATCGAGAAGGAAAGTGAGACGCTCGCCACCATCACGTATCAGAAGTACTTCCTGAAGTACGCAAAGCTCTCGGGCATGACCGGAACAGCCGACACCGAAGCGGCCGAGTTCGAGAAGATCTACGAGACGACTGTCACGGTCATTCCCACCAACAAGCCGATCATTCGCGATGACTGCGACGACGTCATCTACAAGACAGAGCCCGAAAAGTTCGAGGCCGTCATCGCGGAAATCATCGAAATGCGGGAACTAGGCCGCCCCGTGCTCGTCGGAACGGCGTCCGTTGAGAAGTCCGAGCTACTCGACCGGATGATGACCAAGGCAGGCATCCCCCACAACGTCCTCAACGCCAAGCACCACCAGAGTGAAGCGGGCATCATCGCTCAGGCGGGTCGCCCGGGGACAGTGACCATCTCGACGAACATGGCCGGGCGAGGCACTGACATCCTCCTGGGGGGCAACCCCGAGGCTCTCGCTCAGGCCGAGCTCGGGCCGTGGAACTCCGAGGAGGAGTCCAAGGAAGACTACGACCGCCGGCTGCAGAGCATGCGCGAGCATCACGCTGAGCAGTGCAATGCGGACAAGCAGAGAATCCTGGAGTTGGGGGGCCTCCACGTCCTCGGCACCGAACGACACGAAAGTCGTCGCATCGACAACCAGCTGCGGGGACGCGCTGGCCGACAAGGCGACCCGGGCTCATCCCGGTTCTATCTGTCGCTGGAAGACGACCTTCTTCGCATCTTCGGTAGCGATCGCATGAAAGGCATGATGGAACGCCTGGGCATGGAAGACGGGGTCCCTCTAGAGCACCCGTGGCTCAGCAAGGCGGTGGGTAACGCCCAAGGCAAGGTCGAGGGACGCAATTTCGGCATTCGCAAGAACCTTCTCGAGTACGACGAGGTCATGAGCCAGCAGCGTGACGCCGTGTACGGAATGCGCATGCAGGTCATCAACGGCGAAGACACCCGCGAGCTCGTGTTGGATAGCGCCCGGCACACCATCTTGGACTTCTGTCACGGTCACTTGCCCGACCAAGGCGGTGAACAAGACCTCGATGTGGACGGCCTGAACCGCGTCTTGACCGAACAATTCAAGATGCCGTTCGAGCTGGAGTTGGAAAAGATCCACGGACGCGACCCCACCGAGATCGCCGACGAAGTCCTTGAGCGAGTGGAGAGTTGGTACAACGAAAAGGAGGAACTAATCGGCGAAGAGAACCTGCGCTATCGCGAGCGCTACTTCCTTCTCAACGTCACCGATGGCCTGTGGAAGAGCCACCTCCAAGCGATGGACCACCTACGCGGTGGCATTGGCCTGCGGGGCTACGGCCAGCGGAATCCCCTCCTTGAGTACAAGAAGGAAGGCTTCGAGATGTTCCAGATGATGTGCGATCTGCGAGAGCAGCACATCCTGGAGCAACTCTTCGAGAACCTGGCCCACGAGCGCGCGCTGACCGACGAAGAGAAAGCTGCGCTGCTTGAAGAGCAAGAGCGCAAGGCTCGTGAACGAGCTGCTGCAGCGGCTGCGCGAGCCAATAAGCTGGGTGGAGGCCAGCGAACTGGTCGGGCTCAGAAGCCAGTTACGGTGCGTCGCGACAGCGCAAAGGTGGGGCGAAATGACCCCTGCCCATGCGGCAGCGGCAAGAAATACAAGAAGTGCCACATGCTCAAGGATTCGGCGGGCGGAGAGGCCGAGGCGGCTCCAGCATCCGCTTGAGGATTCGCGCGGCTCAGCCCGAGGTCAAGTAGCGCATCGGGTTTGTGGGGACCCCGTCCTTGTGCACCTCAAAGTGCAGATGAGGCCCTGTAGACCGACCTGTATTGCCGACACGCGCCAGCACATCCCCTCGTTGAACTCGCTGACCAGCGCGCACCAAGACTCGTGACGTGTGCGCGTACTTCGTGGTGATCCCGTAGCCGTGGTCGATGACGACAAGGTTGCCATACGCCGAATGGTAACCGGCAAACACGACGTGCCCATCCGCGGGAGCAATCACAGGCGTTCCACGAGGAGCCGCGATGTCCAGCCCCGTATGCAACCGCCGCGTACCTAGGACAGGGTTGCGGCGCCACCCGAACCCCGAGGTCAGCCAGCCTCGCACCGGCCAGGTAGAGGGGTTGGCTCGCAGCAGCGAGGTGCGGTCATCGAGATAAGCTCGCACTTCCTGGAGGCTCTCTTCTTCACGAATCGTTCGGTCCTCGAGGGTCTGTGTCCGCCGATCCAGATCGTCCAGCAGGGCCTCCAGATCCGAGACCCCGTTCTTTCGACTCTCTTGGGGCTCCTCACCGGGGAGCAGGACCCCCAATCCGTCGCGCTCAGCCGCAGCAACCTCCAGCTCGGACAAGGGGCCTATACCAAAGCCTCTCGCTCCACTGTCCTCGCGAGTCAACTGTCGAATCTTCGCGTCTGAGGCCATCACCCGGTCGAGCGTCCGGTCCACACGCGCTTGACGCAACTCCAGGGCCTGGAGGCGACTTCTCAGCAAGACGTTCTCTGCGCGAGCAGAGGGGCCATTGCCCCAACGGGCATAGCCCTGCCAAGTGATTCCAGCGATCGCGCTAACACCCACGACAAACGCGAGCACGAGAAAGGCCACCAAGAGGCGCAGCCGCTCTCCCCGGATCCCAAACCGCCGAACAACGCGGCCCTTCTGCTCAACGCTTATGACAACTCGAGTCTTCACGAAAGCCTAAATCCTGCCTTCCCAGGTGCGCTACAGCCCTTCAATTCCAGGCGGCGGCGACTGATAGCCGAGGGTCCAGGGCCTGTCAACGACCCAGTAGAAAGCACCGGGAGCTATGCACAGACCCCCGAGGTCACTTCTACCTTCCGTTTCGGACGCCGAGGACCAGACCTTGAGGCCCTAGCCTTCCGGGGGATAGAGGGGATCTTAGCGTGATGAGACGTTCACCACAGGACTTCTGCGGTGGTCACTCCGTGACGGAGTCGACGCGGGCCAACACCAAGGTGATGTTGTCGTCACCACCACGGTCGTTGGCGAGATCAATGAGATCTCGAGCCGTTTGCTGGAAGGACTTCTCCACCAGCATCTCTCGTAGCTCATCTTCAGTGACGAGGTTCGAGAGACCATCCGAGCAGAGCAAATAGATATCGCCAGGCTCGGCTCGAAGCACCTGCGTGTCGATCTCGACCTCCTCCTGGAAGCCTAGAGAGCGGGTGATGATGTTGCGGAAGCGATGATGCTTTGCAGCCTCAGCCGTGATCAAGCCAGCCTTGATCTGTTCATTGACCCAGCTGTGGTCCTCCGTGCGCTGAGTAATCTCGCCCCCGCGAATCAGATAGCCACGTGAATCCCCAACGTGCGCCATATAGGCCATACCATTGAGAAACACGAGGATGACAGCCGTCGTCCCCATGCCCCGAAACTCGGGCTCTGCCTGAGCCAGATCGTAGATGCGCTTGCCAGCCAGCCGAACGGCATACTTCAGCTTCTCCTGCGTGATCTGGTCGTCGATCTCACCCTTCGCCACATTCTCATCACGAATGTTGGCCAGGACCTCTTCAATGGTCGTGACGGCCACCTGACTGGCGTACTCACCGCCCGCATGGCCCCCCATCCCATCGCAGACCACGTACAAGCCCAAGCGGTCGTTTACGAGGTAATTGTCCTCGTTGTTCTGACGCTTGCGCCCTACGTTTGTGATGCCAGCGGACGAGATTCTCAACGCGAAGCTCCCTTGCTGGACGGAGCCGATCCGTCCTGAACATTGCGAGTGAGTGTAGCCGGCCCCGAGGCTGAGCGGGAGGGGCCCACCTGCGATCTCTCCGCCGCCAGACGATCCAGAAGTTCCTGGGCGAACGTCTCAGCCGCATCTGTCCGACCTGTTCCTGCCACCATCCGCACCAACTCTTCCACGCGAGCCTGGGCTTCAAGCTGCACCACCTGAGTTCGGGTCCTACCACCGTCCACTCTCTTTTCGACGCGGAAGTGGTGATCTGCACCGGCAGCCAGCTGGGGTAGGTGGGTGATGCACAGGACTTGCGACACCTGAGCAATGGCGACCAACTTCCGCCCCACGGCTTCCGCGGTCACACCTCCAATGCCGGCATCGATCTCGTCAAAGACACAAACCTGGACACCGCTATTCCCCGACAACGACTGGTGGAGGGCCAGCACAATGCGAGACAACTCTCCACCAGAAGCTGTCCCCGCCAGAGGCCTCAAGTCTTCGCCCACATTGGACGACATCAAGAAAGCAACACGGTCGCAGCCACCCTGAGTAGCGAACGGCTCAGCTCCCGCCTCGCCCAAACCGACCGCTCCCACGCTGTTCTCCAGCGGCTCGACACTCACCACAAATCGTGCCTTTGGAAGGCCGAGCGACTTGAGCTCATTCTTCACTCGACCGCCCAGCTCGAGCGCAGCCGCTTTCCGAGAGTCCCGGAGAGCCTCGGCACACTGGCGCGCATCCTGGCGGGCCTGCTGTAGTTGATCAGCGAGTCCATCGAGCTCTGAGCTTAGGCTGGAGAGGGCAAGGGCCTCGTCCTCCAGTCGTCCTTGAATCTCCACCAGCTCATCCGCCGAACATCGGTGCTTCCGGCTGAGACGCCGCGCTTCAGCAAGGCGAGCTTCCACAGCATCGAGGCGGGGGGGGGCCTGATGCAGACCCCGAGCGTAAGTGCCCAGGTCACGTCCAGCTTCCTCGGCAGCCACGAGAGCCGTTTGGAGCTCAGCAACGAGTGGGCTTAGCTGCGGGTCGACCTCGGCGAGACGTCGTGCAGCTCGCAGACCAACCGTCAGCTGCTCCACTGCCGCATTTGCCCCGCCGTACAGGGCCTGTTCGCCTTGCTGCGCCACCTCCAGGAGAGACTCCGCATCCCTCAAGAGACGCCGTTCGACCTCCAAGCGCTCCCACTCCCCCTCCTGGAAGCCCAGTTCCTCCAGCTCACTCAACTGGAAACGAACAAAGTCATCCCGCGCCTCTCTCTCGGCGTTCTCCTTCTGCAGCTCCGCGCGACGCACCAGCAGGCTCCGGTAAGCTCCCACAGCCTGCCCCACCGCCCGCAGCCGCTCTCCCAGATCCCCGAAGTCATCCAACAAGCGGCCATGCACAGCCTCGTCCAGAAGGACCCGATGCTCCTGCTGAGAAGCGTAGTCCACAAGCAACGGGGCAAGCGCACGAAGAGAAGAGAGCGGAACGGAGGTATCGCCGAGCCATGCCCGGGACCGGCCAGCCTCTGTCACGACTCGCCGAATGAGCAAGCCATCATCCTCGGACGAATACGCGATTCCGAGCTTGTCTAGAGCCGACGTCACCGATGGCGTTCGATCGAACCGAGCCTGGACCTCAGCGGCCGAGCTCCCCGTTCGGACCATGCCGGCCGAAGCTCGGTTTCCCAGAATCAGCCCGAGCGCGCCCAGGATGATCGACTTCCCGGCACCGGTCTCACCAGAGAGAACGTTGAGACCTGGCCCGAACTCGACGCTCAGGTCCTCAATAATCGCCAGATCGCGAATCTGCAGTTCAAAGAGCACGCTCAGCCTCGCTTCCGCCCCAGAGCGAAAGGAACGCCCAGAGGAGGAACATCTAGTTCAGACCCCAACCCATCTTCGTTCGAAGAATGTCGTAGAAATCCTTGGAGGCACATTGAACGAGGCGAGCTCCCTGCGCTGAACGAGACACTCGGATGCGATCGCCACGCTGAAGCGGGAAGCCCTCTTGCCCGTCAATGGTGACGAAGACGGCCTCGCGGCTCACCAACAGGGTGCACTCCACCGTGGAGTCACCAGAAATGACGAGGGGCCTGTTGGTGAGAATGTGAGGGCAGATGGGGGCAACCAGAATGACCTCCGTACAGGGCTCGACGATCGGTCCACCCGCCGCCAGTCCATAGGCGGTCGACCCAGTAGGCGTCGAGAAAATGATCCCGTCCGCCAGGTAGTTGGACACGAGCCGATCATCGACGCGGGTCTCGAGACGAACCACCTGTGCTAGCGCCCCTTTGTTGATGACAATGTCATTGAGGGCGAGGAAGGGGCCGTGCACCCGCTCTTCCCCGCGATGGATCTCCCCAGAGAGCATCATGCGCTCCTGCACGTGATAGTCGCCCTCCAGAACCCGCCGGAGGACCGTCAACATGTTCTCTGGCCCTGTATCCGTCAGAAAGCCCAGGCGCCCCAAGTTGACGCCAAAAATTGGGACAGCCTCGGGCCCAAACAGCCGCGCAGCCCGCAGAAGCGTTCCATCACCGCCCAGCACAACCGCCAGGTCCACGTCCCGGACCAGGTCGTCGAGCCCCACTCCCTCAGAGAGTCCCGCCGCCTCCGCCGTCGCCCGGTCCAACCGAACACCATGGCCCTCCCCAGCCAGCAAGGCATGCACATCGACCGCAGCCTGCCTGGCGCGGGCATCGTTAGCTTTAGCGAGGATTGAGACGAGCACAACGCCTCCGAACAGGGCGCCGGACCATAGCACGAGGGAGGGCTTCTATCCGTCGGGAACCGCAGGGTTCAGTCGTTTCCTGGGCCCTCACTTCGATGCTCGTCGAGTACACGGGCTAGAGCCAGGTACCGCTCGATAGGAATGGCATCGGCCCGCAACTGGGAGCTGATCTCGGCCTGTTCCAGAGCGCTTCTTAGCAGTTCTGCATCCCCAGGCAGCCCTGGAGCAAGCACCAGAGAGTTGAGCACGGTCTTGCGCCGCGCGTGAAAGGCTCCGTGCACTGTTCGTCGAAAGAACTCGTAGTCCAAGCCGTCGAAGAGCGGCAGAGACCGTCGCTGAAGGCGAACGACCATTGAGTTCACCTTGGGCACCGGTCGGAACGCCTCGGGGGGCACACCAAAGAGCAACCAGACCTCACAGAACGCCTGCACCAAGACCGACAACGCACCATAAGAACGGCTCTCAGGACCGGCCGCCAGCCGCTCGGCCACCTCCCGCTGAAACATGAGCGTAGCGCTACTGAGCTGCGCCCCCCAGTTCTCGAGCAGATGCATCGTGATTCGACCACCGATGTTGTAGGGCAGGTTGCCTACCACCTGATAGGGGCCTTCAAAGGGCATCTCGCCCGGCAAGACGGTCAGCGCATCCGAGTGCAAGATCGCGACGCGGTCGTTGCCCTGAAACTCCCTGGCCAGTCTCGGCGCAAGGGAGTCGTCCTTCTCGACGCCAATGAGCCGGTCACAGCGTTCGGCCAGCACACGAGTGAGCGCCCCCCTCCCAGCACCTACTTCGACCACTGTTTGGCCCGAGCCGAAGTCCACGGACCCCACGATGCGATCGATCACACCAGGGTCCACCAGAAAGTTCTGACCTAGCGACTTCTTGGCGCTCCGTCCCCGCTCAGTCCCCATCGATGATTGCCCCGGACCGCTGAACACTACGAGCCCCAGCCTCGTCTCGCCATTCACGCCGCTTTTCAGAGTAATCGAGAGCCCAGCGCATCCCCACTCTGTACGTCAAGCCGCCCCCCAGCAAGCCGAGCAACGACCCACCGATCAAGATGGTCCACACGTCGTACCAACCAAGGGAGGATAGGTAGGCCCACAGCTGCCCGCCGCCCAGCCCGTCAGGTAAGGGCTGTGGGGCAGTTCCGGGGCTTGGGAGCACAGCAAGTCCAGTCAGTCGGGCCACAATAAAGAAGGGCACCAGAGTCAGCGGATTGGAGAGGCAGACGCCTGCCACCGCAGCAAGACGACTAACCCGCAACAGATACGCGGCGATCACTGCGATGGGAAAGTGCAGTACAAATAACGGGATGAAGGCCAGGAACACTCCGACGGCAAGGCCGCCGGCCACGTACCGTGCGCCACGACGAGAGCGCAAGGCTCGGTACCAGTTGAGGCGCGCCGGGGCGGCCATGCAGGCCACCAGCCCCCGACGACGACTAGCCACGCTCCGGCACCTCCGCGCTCGGCCCAGACTCCAGCAGCGCCCCTGGTAGTGGGGTCGGCGGCTTGTCCGGTCCTAGGGCCAGTCCGGGGCAAACCGCAGTGCTGAGAGAGTGCCGCTCGCCACGGCTCGCGCGCAGCGCTGCCACGTAACCAATCATCCCGGCGTTGTCAGTACACAGCGACATCACGGGACGGTGAAGAGTCCACCCCTCCTCATCGGCAACCTCTTGGAAGCGCGCTCTGAGCCGAGAGTTTGCGGCCACCCCACCAGTGACCACGATGTCGCTCATGGCCCACTCGCGAGCCGCCTTACGTGTCTTGAGCAAGAGGGCGTCGACAATGGCCTCCTGCAGCGAAGCACAGAAATCATTCTGGTCGCTCCCCTGCGGAACTCCGTTGGCCTGCACGTGTTTCCAAACCGCAGTCTTGAGACCAGAGAAGGAGAAATCGAAGCCTGGCCGCTTGGCCATACCCCGTGGCAGCGCATAGCAAGCGGCATCGCCCTGCTGGGACAGTCGGTCAATCACGACCCCACCTGGGTAGCCCAAGCCAAGGAGACGAGCTCCTTTGTCAAAGGCCTCTCCTGCAGCATCGTCACGAGTCTGGCCCACGACTTCGTAGTCTCCTAGTCCTCTCGCGATCACGAGTTCGGTGTGCCCTCCCGAGACGACAAGAGCCAGAAACGGAAACGGCGGCTCGGGGCTTCCCACAAACGGCGCCAACAAGTGGCCTTCAAGATGATTGATGCCCAGGAGAGGTAGGTCACGGGCTGCCGCCAGACCTTGCGCATAAGAGAGCCCGACCAGGAGAGAGCCCACCAAGCCCGGTCCGCGCGTAGCAGCCACGCACCCCAGGTCCTCGATAGAGCAGCCCGCATCAGAGAGAGCTCGGTCCACGACACCGCGGATCGCCTCCACATGACAGCGAGAGGCCAGCTCGGGAACCACGCCACCAAACAGCGCGTGGTCATCAATCTGAGAATGAACAACGCTGGACAAGAGCTGCCCCTCAGGCCCCATAACGGCAGCGGCAGTCTCATCACAGGATGTCTCAATGGCGAGTAGGGGAAACAACACAACTCCAGAGTAGGTATGGACCTGGGCTCATCGCCACGGACTCTACGACCTCTAGCAATGGGAATCCAGCCTCGGCTGAGGCCGCCGGAACTCCTGGTAGCCGTACCACCAGCCCATCGGCCCCACAAGGGTCAGGGCTTGTGGTCCACCTTCGGAAGGTATTCTTCATAGACGAAGCGACTGTCGGTCTGCTCATCGCTATGGCACGACTTGCAATGAGCCTCGCCCGGATTGCGAACCATGTCCACGGCAGTTGGGTCCGCAATATGCTTCCGACCGGGGCCATGGCATGCCTCACACTGAACATTCCGCATCGTGCCCACGTCATACGGCCCCGACGGTCCTCCAGGCTTCCCTGCACCGGTGACGTGGCAGGACCAACAGTCCAGGTCGAAGTGTCGTTTGTCCGCCACCAGGGTCCCATAGGCGTGGGCGTGGCGCGTGGTCATCCAGTCGTCATAGATCGCTCGGTGACACGCCATACAGATCTTGGCCCCCACGAAGTCCCCGTACTCCCGGGTGGTCTTCTTGGCCGCGTGGGGACGGCCCGCTCCGTGCACACCATGGTCGTGGTGAGCGTGACCATGATGGTCGTGACCATGATGGTCGTGACCCGATGAGGAGTGGGCGTCGGGCCCCATCTTTTCGAGCGCAGCATCCACCAGAGCCTGCATGGGAGCGTGGTCGGCAATCTTCCGATCCATCGCCACCTTCCGGGACCTCAAGAGGTTCGAAATCCCCACTTGCTCGGGGACAACAGCCAGGTCAGCGAGCTTCTTCTCGGTGAAGCCTCGCACCCGCTCAAGTCGCGCACGCCCCTGAGCGTCATCGGGGGCCATGTTCTCCAGCTGTTGCTCGAAACGCTTCAGCTGAAGCTCGAAGCGCTTGCGCTGCCGAGCGGATCGTTCTCCGGCCTCGGGATCGAACCAACCTACTGCTCCCTCCCGGAGCTCAATGGTCACCTCGCCCAAGTGCTTGCCCCGGGACCCCGCCTGCATGATGGCCGTGGTCCCAACCAAGAGCGGCTCTTCCTGGTGACTCCGGGAATGGCCGCCGAAGATCAGGTCAATGCTCGGAAATTGCTTGGCGAGCGCCTTGTCCTCAGGAAGACCCAGATGGGACAAGAGGACGACCAGCTCCACCTTCTCTTTATCCTTTAGGACCGCCAGCGCATCTCTCAGGCTCTGAGAGACAGGCAAGACCTGAGCGTCAGGAAAGCTGAACTTGTCGGACAACACCGAGGTAATGCCAATGCGAAGCCCAGACGACTCGACCACTCGGAAGGCGGGGAACAGAAGCTTCCCCTGCTCGTTGGCGAGATTCGCGGAAACGTAGGGCAACTTGCGCTGCTGAACCTCCCGAACCAAGAAGTCGACTCCGAACGCCAACTCGCCATCGCCCACCCCAAGAGCCGTCATGTCGAGCAGCGCCGAGCCATCCAACAACAGCTCCGCTTTTAGCTTGCGCTGAGCCTCCTCCGGCTCTTCGACCGAAGCGCGGGCCCAGAGCATATCGCCCGAGTCCACCTGCAGGAGGGCTCCAGACTTCAGCCTCAGTTCATCAATGTATGTTGCGCGCCTGGCGAGACCGCCGAGGGGGTTCTTGGGTCATCCGCAGGGCTCAATCTCTCCGTCCACGTTGTTTGTGTAGACGACAGTCAAGCGGGCGCGAACCCCAGGGTCAGCCACCTCAGCAACATCCCCTCCCTCGGCAGCTTGGCCCTCGTTGTCCTTCTCCTGCCCGGCCGCAACAGCCAACCGCTCGGAGCCGGGTTCTTCACTGGAGCAAGCCCCTAGGACCAGGCCAACCGCAAGGACAAAGGTCCCCCAGCCCAGCATGAGGCATCGTCTCTTACTCGCTTCACTGCCCTGCATTGTCGTTCTCCAGTCGTTCTCGAGCCTCCTCAGCCTCCTTCGCCTCTGGGTAGAGACGAATCAACTCAGCGAGGAAAATTCGGGAAGCTTCCTTGTCCTGTGCGGTACCCAACGCATCAAACGCCTGGGACTGTCGGAGCATGGCACGAGGCGCCCAGGGGGACCCGTCATCCCGCTCGATCACCTTCTGATATTCGGTGATCGCCATCTTGTACCGCGCCAATTCCATGAGGCACTCCCCCACCAGGTACATGCCTTCCGATGCCCACTGACTCTTGGGGTAGCTACGGAGAAACTGCTGCAGGTGGCCTCCAGCCCTCTCCCAGGAGCCCGCCTTCACCAGCAGTAGACCCGCCTGAAACATGGCTGCCTCGGGCGAAGCCTGGCCGCCAGAAGAAGCCACTGGGGCTGGGCTCGGGTCGCCGCCCTCGGTCTGCATGACAATCTCGGACACGGCAGAGCCAAGCTTTACTGTGTCAGCATCAGCATCCGCCTCGCGCCCTGCACCCTCCGGGGACGTCTCGCTAGTCTCTGATGGCGCAGCTGGCGAGGAGCTCGAGCTGCCCGCGGGACTAGACTCGTTCCCCACAGCAGCAGAGACATCCACTTGAGGCTCCGTCCCCACCGGTTCCTCCGTGGGACTCGACGGCGGGCTATTTGAACTCTGCTTGTCTTCCGAAGGTGCGACCTCGACCGGAGCCACAGCGACCGGCTCCACGCCCATGCGCACCGCTAGGTCTGCCAACATCACTTCCAACTCAGTCAACCGGAAGTCCATGTCCTCGTCCCGGCGACCGACACCGTCCAGTTCGTGCCTCAATAAGGCCAGCTGACCGCGGACCGATTGAAGTTCTTCCAAGAACGATTCGAGTGTTGCACCAGACTCTGCCAAGCGCTTGCGGGAGGCCACCGCTCGGTTCTGCATGTCGTCGATGCGCTGCCGCTCCAACAACAGGTCCTCTTCAAGAGCGCGAGCTCGGGCCCGCGTCGTCTCTAGCTTGGTCGTCATCAAATAGCTGGCGCTACGCCCAGTACGGTCGGTCACACAGCCCGGCGCCGACACGGCAACGGCGAGGCACAACAGCAGCAAACGCGCGGGTTGATACATGGTCAGCGAGCGCTGAACTCGACGCGCCTGTTCTCTGCCCAAGCACTCTCGTCGTGGCCAGTGGAAGCCGGTCGCTCTTCGCCGTAGGACAGGGTCGCCAGTCGCTCCTCGTCCACACCCAAGCTCACCAGGTACTTGCGAACCGAGTCGGCTCGCCTCTGAGCCAGTGAGAGGTTGTATTCCGTGCTTCCTCGCTCATCAGCGTGACCCTCCAGACGAACGGCTAACGTCTCGCGAGCCTCGAGGCACACCGCGTTCTTTTGTAGTTCCTCTCGGGCCCCGCTGGTCAGGCTGGCCTCGTTGAAGTCGAAGTGGACGGTCACTAAGTCACAGTTGCCTTCGTCTCGCGGGAGAGCCTCTACTGTGAAACCAGCCTGACGAAGCGCCTCGGCACCATCCGGTCGCGTAATTCGGACGTCATAAGTACCCGGGGGCAGATCTTCGGTCGCCCGAAAGCTCAATTCTCCGCCATCCAGTACATCCACCCCACGGGCGCGGCGGCTCCCCAGAAAGACCTCAGCCCCCTCCTGAAAGCCAATGCCCACCACTCGGACCGTGACGGGTCGTCCTTCCAGAGTGCTGTCCGGGCGAAGTACATCAATGCGAATTTCAGGGCCGCTTGAGGCCGATTCCTGGCCTGCTTCGACTGGAGGCTTGGGCTTGGGGCACCCTCCCAACACCAGCAGCCCAGCTACCATCAGGGCAACCATTCCCACGGTCTGTGATCGGGGCTTCAGGTAGGTCAACACCCAGTTCCTCGCTTGCTCAGGGCACCCATCTCTTGGACCGCCGTCGATCACACCCCTGGTGGCGCGACGACGACGACGGTGTGCCAAACACACGGTCCGTGCCAGCGGGAAAGTAGTACCGGGCCACGGAGCCTGTCAAACCCCTTGCGAAAGGCACCCCGAGAGTCTTAGAGTGAAGGACAGAGAGTAGCTTCTGCGCGGTTCGAGGTGGCCCAATTGCCTCGCGCCCTAATTTTTTGTCTGGGACTTGTCCCTGGGCGTTGTGTGAGCCCCTTCTGTCAGGGGAACCTAATTCGCCTATACGAGTCCCCCCTTCATTGAAGGGTGCGGACACACTGCCCCGCGGCCGAGGCGGACTGCTCCTCACTTCTATTCACCCGGGTGTTCTCTGTGCGGTTCCGTCTTTCTAGGCGCGCCAAGCATTCTGCGTGCGTGACGATGGGGTCTGTCTGTGGACTCCTCACTCTCTTCACAGGTCCAGCCATGGGCTCGAGCAGCCCATCCCAGCAGTTCGCCGAAGCCAACGCACTCAAAGAGGCTGATGCGTGCGACGAGGCTATCCACCGATACGACGAGGTCCTGAACGCATCGCCAACCCTGCATCGCACGCACGTGCTGGCCCTCTACAACCAGGCCGTGTGCTTCGAGTCCCTCGGGAGCCTAGACCGAGCGACAGCCAACTACACCCAGCTGCTCTCTCGAAACGACGCGGAAGCGAGAGCGATCCATGCTGACGTTCAGTTTCGCCGGGGATTAGTGCGGATCGCCGAGAATCAACCGCGCGCTGCGAGACGGGATCTCTTGGCGGTACGCCACAGGACCACCGACCGGACAGCACGAGCCCGCATCGACGTACAGCTGGGATGGCTGGACGTGGAGTCCCGACACCTGGCTCGAGCGTCGCACCGTCTCTTAGGTGCAATCCGTGTATTGACCGGCAAAGTCAGCGAGCCAACGAGTGAGGCCTATTTCCTAGCCCAGGCACTGTGCGCGCTTGGGGATGTCTTTGTTGCAGAAGCCTCTCGTGTTGACATGCATCGTAGAGGCGTGAAACGGACCGTCCGTGCACTCAACCGGCGAGCAGAATTGCTGTCTCGAGCGCAGGACTACTACGTGGCCGCCATCGATCAACAAGTGCCCACCTGGGCGGCGGCAGCAGCCCTGCACCTGGGCCGTGCTTATCAGGCCGCCGCTGACGAACTCTGGGAGTTCTACAGCAACCAACAACCAACAGCGAAGCCGGAACCAACAGCGCAGGCTGCCATGCAGCGATGGCTACTCGACCGAATCCCCACGCTCCTTCGGAAGTCGTTCGAGGCCTACAGCATCTGCCAGAGTCTCGGATACGAAACCGGCGATATCAGCCGGTTCACCCGGGCGTGCTCCGAAGCCCTGGATTCCTTTCCAACCGAACGGCTAACAGTCACTCAAGAGAGCTGAGGTAAGCTCCCTCTTCTGACACCAGGACACAAGTGATGAGCCCTCGAACCGCCCTCGCCACCAAGCACCTAAGTTCACTCCTAGCTCTGACATTTGTCGCACTGATGGTTGCTCTCGCTGGGGGAGCCTGTGATGCGACTCCATCAGATGACGACGATGACCGGGTGATCCCACCAGCAGACGGATGCTCAAACACATCTCTAGAGAACGTCACCTTCGAGCTCACCATCCACTGGGCGGGCGAGGACTATCCTCCAGACCAGCTAGCCTCTCTAGTGGCCAGTTGGAATCCGCCGGCGCTGAACTTCCCCTTCCTCGGACTCATTACTGAGAAAGGCGATGATCCTGACAGCAACCGCAAGGCCATCACCTTGACGGAACAACCCCCGCCCGATAGTCCGCCTATCGATGATCCCAACTGGGTGCGAATCGTCTACTCAATGCCACTCGGCTACGACCTGCCCGGAACCCTCGGCGAAGAGATTGGGGTTCACACCATCATTGACTACACCACCGGCGTGCTTCTCTCCGGCTTCTCGCTCTGGGAGATCCTGGAAGACGGGTCTGGCGCTCTTATGTTCCTCGCTGAGCCTTCCGATGTGGGCCTCGCCTATCTCCCCGGCGAGGAACACCCAGCCTTTCAGGGCATTGAGGTTCGCGATCGAGCGTGCCCTAACGCCAATGCTCTCCAGTGCGCGAGCGCCTACAACCTCTCGGTCACGTTCGAGACCCGAGCCCCTGCAACAGGAGATGACGATGATTCATCAGGCGACGACGATGACTCGAGCGACGCATCCCTGAGTTGGGAAGTCGAACGATTCGAACTCTTTCCGACAGAACACAAAGACTTCACAGTGGACGGCCTAGACCTGCGCGTGGTGAATGTCTGGTCCTACGCTTACCGAGAGGTAAATCCAGATTGCACCGGTTTCGACTGGGACGCCGAGCGCTTCTCCTACTTCATCACGCGCACCGATGCCGCACCGCCAGAAGGCGGGACACCGTGAACTCAAGCCGTTCAACGACTTGCTAGTAAGCGGCGTAGTCGCCGCCGGCCGCACTCATGGGGTGATTGGGCTGACCGGCGTGGCTCATCTGACCACCACCGCCGCCACCTCGTCGACGCCTCCGTCGACCACCACCACCACCACCACCTCGAGACCCACTTCCAGACTTCTGGCGCTTGGCAAAGGCATTCAGGATGTCTCCCTCATCGTCGAACTCGACGGTGACGAATTCCCAGCCCTCATCTCCAAGCTCAGCGAGCTCATGAGCAGCGAGATCGTGCAGAACGCGGTACTCCCAGCGCACCATGGCAAGATTCTCCGAACTGTCTTAGGTTGGGCTGCGGCTCATCCCCTGAGCTCTGCGGCCCCATTCAATCGAGCACATGCTACCGGTTCTGCGGTCTAGGAGCAAGGAAACCCCACCAAGACCCTCGTGCCAGCCCCGCGATCGACCTAGATCCGCCAGCGCCTTTGCCAGGGCTTGGATTCAGACCTGTGCCACTGCTCATCATTGCTGCAGCTTCCCTTGACAATAGAGCCATATTGGACAGAATTGCGTCGAGATCTCTCGGGTTTGCCGAGATGAGGGGGCGCGCGCGACACTCTATTTAGTTCTCGCCGCCGACCGTTCGTTAGAAGCTTCAACGCTTACAAGAATCAGACTCCGGAGCGGCAGACCCCACCGGTCGACTGCCCCCGGAGGCACCACATACCCCCAAGGAGCACCTTGTCTAAAATCATGCTGATCAACGCGATGCGACCCCAAGAGGTCCGCGCCGCGATCTTAGAGAACAACCGCCTCGAACAACTTGAGATCGAAGTCCGACACGCTGGACTGCTCAAAGGCAACATCTATCGTGGAAAGGTCGCAAACATCCACGCTGGGCTCAACGCTTGCTTTGTAGAGTTTGGCGTCGACAAGCAGGGCTTTCTTCCCTTTGGCGAGATCCCTGAAGCCTGCTGGCACAAGAGCTGGAAGCCCAAGGGCAAGGCGAAGAACAAGAAGCCCGCCATTACGGATGTAATGCAAAAGGGGCGTGAGATCGTCGTCCAGGTGGTCAAGGATGCCATCGGCGACAAGGGAGCGGCTCTGACCAGTCGCATCTCCCTTGCTGGCCGATACATCGTCTTGATGCCCCTCGATGATTGCCGCGGCGTATCGCGCAAGATCAACAACGACAGTCAGCGCAAGAAGATCAAGGCGTTGGCTGAGAGCCTCAAGATTCCAGAGGAGTACGGGTTCATTGTTCGCACTGCGGGTCTGGACCGAACCAAGACCGATCTGAACAACGACGCTGCCCGCCTCGTGCGCACTTGGAAGGGTGTGCAGAAGGAAGCCAGCAAAGGAAAGACAACGCAGCTTCTGCATGAAGACGACGACTTAGTCGTTCGAATGCTCCGGGACTACTACAACTCGGACATCGCCCAGATCATCGTGGACCGGCAGGAGGCCTGGGAGAAGGCCTCCGATTACTTCAAGACCGTCATGCCACGAAGCAAGAGGGTCCTCACGCAGTACGTAGACAAGATCCCGTTGTTCACCCGATATCAGGTGGAACAACAGATTGAAGCGCTGTTCTCGAGACGAGTCGACCTGCCTTCCGGTGGCTACATCTTGATTGACCCCACCGAGGCCCTCATCGCCATCGATGTGAACTCGGGGCGCTCAACCAAGCACAAGTCCCAGGCTGACACAGCACACCACACCAACGTTGAGGCTGCGCGCGAGGTGGCTCGACAGCTCAGACTGCGAGATCTTGGCGGACTCATCGTCATCGACTTCATCGACATGGCGACCAACAAGCATCGCCGGCAAGTCGAAAAGACACTCAAGGATGGGCTCAAGAATGATAAGGCTCGTAGCTACGTCAGCCGCATCAGTGAGAATGGCCTGCTTGAGCTCAATCGCCAGCGACTCAAGGCTGCACTCGCCGTGCAGACCCACCGTGACTGCCCCACCTGCGAGGGGCGCGGAGTCCTACCCTCGGTGGAGTTCATTGCCCTGAAGATCCTGCGCATGATCGAGGCAAGGGCTGCCAACGGCACCTTCGCAAAGGTCACCGTTCAGTTGCACCCCGAGCTGGCCGATCACATTCAGAACCATCTGCGTCGCGACCTAATCCACCTCGAAGATTACTTCGGGATTGTCGTTGCTTTGGAAGGACGACCCGGGCGTGGACGAGGCGAAGAGCGCATCCAGTGGGGAACACTTGCCGATCTCTCAGAGACCGAGCGGGAGCGAGTGGTTGCTCGACGTGAGGAGCTCAAGGCCGAGGCCGAGGCCGACCGCACTGGAGCAAGAGACACCAGCACGACTGACGAGAAAAAGGTCGAAGGAGAGGCGGACGAGCCCGAACACGACGAGGTGGAGACCACCGAAGACGACGCCCTCGGGAGCCTCGGCGAACATCTAGATGCCGATACTGAGGCCGACACTGTCTCTGATGTAGCGCTAGCCGACGACGACGAGCAAGACGGCGACGAGCAACAAGAAGACTCTGACGAAGACACGCCCTCAACTCAACTCGCCACTGATGACGATCGTCCTCGTAGGAGCCGTGGCCGACGCCGGTCCCGGGGACGGCGGGGCGGTCGTGGGCGAGGGGGTGATGGTGGTGAAGACCGTGCTCGAGAAGAGAGTCACGACTCCTCCGAGGCAAGCGATCGCCAACATCGCAGTGCTCGAGCGGACTCCAACGACACGGACTTGGACGGGGAGAAGCCCCTTAGCCGATCCCAGAAGCGACGGCGACGGCGCAAGAGGAAGTTGGAGCGAGAAGGCCGTGAGCCAGGATCCGGCACCAACAACCAGACCCAGAGCCCGAATCCTGACAATCGAAATCAACAAGCCGATGGTACGCATACGGGCGAGAGAGAGGCTCGCAACCGGGGACAGCAGGGACGCTTGGAAGCCTCTGAACAGCCTGCCCCTGGCCCCACGACCTCCGCACCTGCTGTGACCAGCGATGCTGTAGTGGACACTGGAAAGCAAAGCGAAAACGCCGAGGACTCCATGTTCGACCGGTTCGCACGCTTCGCCGGCTTTGGGCGCAAGAGCGCGAGCAGCACCGAAGCCAGTGACGCACAACCTGAAGAGCGCCCAACGCTGACCAGCGCGGACTCCACTGGAGCCAGCGAGGCCTCCGGACCTTCTGGAGCCGAATCGAGCAGCGGCCAAGCGGCCTCGGCGACTGACAGCGCAGCCCGGAGCGACGTGGCGTCCCAAGATTCGGAATCGTCGGAGGCGAACGCGGAGGCTCCAAGCGGCACACGACGTCGACGGCGACGACGACGACGTGGTGGAAGAGGGCGGGGACCGGGAGCGGCACACACTGGAGCCGAATCCAGTGGCCACGACACATCGAGTGCTTCGCCTAGAGCCGGCTCCAATACAAACGAAGGCAACGGGGCACCACGCTCGACTTCGGGCAGTGAGGCGGGCGCTGAGTCATCTCCGCCTGGAGACGTACTGGTTCCACCGCCTCCGGGTGGCCTCTTCGGCTAGCTGATCGAACCCGGATCTGGTCGGGCGTCACCTACGGGCCCGTCCGCCAGAACCGGATCTTCGTCCGAGTCCGTCTGGAACCTCCGCAACCGCGGCCGTGGCAGGTCTGGGTCCACCTCCAGGTAGGAGTGGAAGTGCAGCCAGTCCCCCAGACAGATGAGCCCCTCAGGCCACCAGCCGAGATGGTGGCCGTGGCCTAGCACCAGGAGCGAAGAAACATCGCCTGGCGGCATCGACTGTGCCTCTCCTCGAGCAGCATGAAGCCACCGAAGGCTTGGAGTTCTGCTGTCCATAGAGCCACTTGACCGGCTGTTGGTGATCCGCTGTCCAAGCCTCAACGTTCGGTCCGCGCCAAGACCACGGGCGAGCCCCCGCGCCAATCTGGAGCGCATCACCGAGCGGAGCAACTGGTGCCCTCGATCGGACCGCTCCACGTGGTCACCGTGCGCTACCGATAGTAGCCAAGGGCCGCAAGAGAGCTGCAGGGTCTTGTCCAGGAAACGGAGACCACCGCGCCGCCCCCCTAGCGCCCGCGACAAACCAACATCGTGGTTACCCTCAATCCAGTAGACACGGGGAAGAGCCTCTAGCCGGCTGACGACCTGCCGGTATGGGGCTGGAACGTCCGAGTCCACAGCAAACCAGAAGTCCACCAAGTCTCCGGCGATGACCAGTGTCGCTTGCGGACAAGAGGCGATCCGCGACTCAATGAACCTCAAGAATCTGTGCTGGTTGGGGTCAGAAGGCCCACGAAGATGCAGATCCGAGACGATAAGCGTCCGCCCGACCTGCTCAGCCATGAGTCAGTAGAAATCCCAAGCGCGCGAACCAGCCTTGCAAATTCTGCATCCAGGGGAGCCACGTCCACAGCCACCACAGCACGGCAAGAGCTACCGAGAGCGTGGCAGGGCCGATGAGCAAGCTGCCTAGAGTCGAGCCACCTTTCGCAGAGGTCAGGCTCGACCAGAGCGAAGCACATGACGCCAAGAAGTAGGTCCAGATCAACGCAGTGAAGTGATAAGCATCCCAGTAATTCTGTCGCTCTCGCTCAACAGCGATGCCCAGGGTGTACAGAGCAGCCACAGCCACGAACAGCCCAGAAGCTGCCACAAGCGCAAGCACCCCAGCTGAATCGGTTTCCCTCCGCCGAGCTAGATAGGCGCAGGCCAGAACAACCCCCACGGCACTCCAAGAGAGCGAGGCATACCTGGCTGCAGACCAACCATCGCCTGCCATACCGGTCGGGATGGAGTTTTCCGCCCCGTGGGCTAGCAGGGCCGCAAGCCCCCAGGAAGCCAGGATCAGCAAGTACACGAACCAGCCTGTCATCGTGGGCTTCATCACCGGCCATCCTCTCCCACACCGCGCTCGGACGGGGGCCATGAGGGGCGCTTCTCTTCAGGCACGAGCCAGCCGATGTCAGGCGCCTCCGGATCGAGCAGGTCGAGCAGCCCAAAGAGACCCGACAGGTTGTGCTGGACGTGGTCGTTGCGAATCTCTGCGTGGTCCGGGTTGCGGCGGAAGCCACCCAGGGCCCGAGCTGGGTTGGGGAGGTACCAGGAGTTGGCCTCAGTGAACTGATTCCGTAGCTGAAAGCCGGCGTTGTTGAAGGCAAAGCTTCTATAGGTCGTCTCACCGGGTAAACGCCGTGCTTCCAGTCGAGCGGCAGCTGAGAGAGCCTCTCCAAGGCCCCCCGCGCCTGCCGCGTTGGGCAAGCGCTGGAGCCCACTGATGCCCGCACCCAGGAAGTCGGGGGGCGCCGTCTCGGGATCCATCAGCTTGTGACGAGCAATGGTCGACCCGATCGCGAACGCGTACTTGACCCGGTCGTCATCGTGGGCGACCCGGTCCATCTCTTCGAGCGCCTGTATCAGCCAGGCATCGGGAGGAATGTAGATGCGCAAGCCCAGCGAAACCCAGCGCTTATGCACCAGGTAATCCGCGCCACGGACCGCAATGTCCAGCCAGTGGGTGTCTCCAGTCAGCTGGTGCAGCCGCACCAAGCCCAGGATGGCCTCCCCCGCGTAGTAGATGCTCTTACGATCCGTTGGCTTGCGGTCGTCATATTGAAAGAAAGACTCAAACGAACCGTCCGGATTCTGCATCCGCTCAATGTGGCGCGCCATACCCTCCATACGCTTGAGATCGGCACTTCCAGGAGCAGCCTTCTCCAACTCCACCATCATGCAGAGACCGAGCCCCACGCCACCCAGCTTCGCCCTTCGGCGCTTCCAAACCACAAACCACTCTCCAGGATGGTCCTCATCCTCGCGCATGCGGTCCATGAAGAAGTCGACGGCCCTCTTGGAGGCCTCAAGTAGCTCAGGGTCCCCGTTCAAGCGGTAGGCCTGAAGCATCGAGTAGGTCGTCCCCGCATGGCGAAGAATGTTGTAGTCCCGGTTTTCCTCGTCCCACACGGCTCGGTAGTCATAGGTCAACCGACCTTCGCCATCCGTTTCTCGCTTGAGGTAGTCACCAGCTAAGTTGATCCGCTCTCGAAGTAGCTCCGGGGTAATGGGTCCCACCTCAAGGTTGCCGCGCGTCGTGGCAACGATCTCGCCCCCGCCGGGACTGCTCTCAATCCATGACCGCGTTCGGAAGGCCGCAAAGCTCGCGTCCTGCGTGTGACTGGACTTCCAACCAGCCATCTCACGCGCAAGTCGCCGCGCCCGCCCGTGCATACCGGAACGCCTCAGGCTGTTCCAAGTCGTCTTCTTCTTCGTGTTGTTGCGGACCTCGGCCTCAACGCTCCAAGACGGAAGCGCGTAGAATGGAGCGTACAAAGGGTGCCGTAAGACGATGCCATCCAGCCCCTTGTCCAGCGCGACGCCCGCGAAGCCACCTCCGTGGGGAAATGAGCGCTCTTCGCCAAGCACCCGATCCACCTTGAGTCGCCCCGCTTGAATCGCCTCGATGCTCCGTCGAGCCGCAGGCAACTCGTCCCAGAGCCCACGAACCGACGTCATGAGATCCGACTCAACCTGGACCGATTGGACCCACTCGTACCGTGGTCGCGCGCCCGGGGCGTAAAAGGACAAAAACCACGGCCCACTCCCACTCACCTGACTCAGTCCGGGGTGAGACTGCTTGAGAGTCGCTGTCGTCACCCCATCAAGTCCACCGTCGCTTGCAAGTCGCTCAAGGACCAGCCGGGACGACCGCACCAGAGCCTCTGCTGCCGGCTCAAGCTCAGGGTAAAAGGGCTCCAGGGCGGGGACAGCAACGTCACGCCGCTCCATAACAGCCTGGAGGAGGCTGCCATGGTTCGACCAAATGCCGAGGGCCAAGCCACCTAGAGCAATAAGAAAGCCGAAAACTGTGGGGGCGAGTCTCACTGTCAGCGTGAGATAGCGCGTGGTGAAGCGAGACACAACCCGGTGTCACCAAAACGCAAGCGATCTAGAAAGGGGCTATTGCACTGCACAAGCGTCCTTCTTGCCCCGAAATTCGCTCCCTGCTCCCCGATCAACCGCAACGACTTCAAGGGTTGCTGGCTCCTCGTGCACGGCATCTCAAGCCTGCGTACGGACCTCTGCCCCCGGCGAGAGCTTGAAATAGGAATCGTACAAACGACGGTACAAACCACCCCTCGTCAGCAACTCCCTGTGGCTACCCTCCTCCGCAACGACACCCGACTGCAACACAGCGATTCGATCAACCGCATGAATGGTCGAGAGGCGGTGGGCAACCACAATCGATGTCCGCCCAACCATCGCGGTCGCAATCGCCGCCTGGACTCGCTCCTCGGAGAACGTGTCCAGGCTCGAGGTCGCCTCGTCGAGAATGAGTATGGCTGGGTCATAGGCCATGACCCTCGCGAAGGCGATGAGCTGCCTCTCACCTGAAGACAGGTTCTCTCCCCGCTCGCCTAAGCTGGCATCGAGCCCGCCCATACTGCGCACAAGGTCCGCTGCCCCGACCGCTTCAAGCGCTCGCCACACATCAGCATCGCTGAGATCCGGCTCCCCCAACGTCACGTTGTCCCGAAAGGAGCCCATAAACAGGAACACGTCCTGGGGGACAATCCCGACAGTCTTTCGGAGTCGTGACAAGGACCACTCTCGCACGTCTCGTCCATCGATCCGTACGGAGCCTGACTGCACATCGTAGAGGCGATTCAGTAGCCTCAGCGCAGTCGTCTTGCCCGCTCCAGTCACCCCCAGAAGGGCAACACTCTCTGCAGGCCGGACAGCGAGAGAGAGGCCACGCAGGACCGGCTCGCCCTCCGCGTATTCGAAGCCCACCGAGTCGAACTCGATCAAGCCTTTCGACTCATGGAAGCCGACCGAAGTCGCCAGCTGCTCCTCGGCTTCCGACACCACGGAGTCCTCGTCAAGCAGAGCAAAGACCCGCTCGCTGGAAGCCAGGCCTGACTGCAGGGTCGCCACCTTCTGGCTCATGTCCCGAATGGGTCGGAAGAAGCGACTCACGTAGTCCAAGAAGGCAACAAGAGCACCCAGGGTCAGCGCACCGTCAGGATCCAGAATGGGGCCCACGCTCACCCAGAGCAGCAGGGCTGTAACCACGTGGGCCATGGAGTCCACGAAGGCGAACAAGGTGGCATCGAGCCGAATGCTCCGGAAATTCTCGTCCATGAGACGTCGACTGTGCTTCTCGAACTCGGAGTAGCTCCTCGCCTCTCGAGCAAACAACTGAATCACCGCGATCCCAGAGATCCTCTCGGCCAGGTAGCTATTCAACATGGCCACACGTCGTCGAAGCTCTCGGTACGTCGCGCGGAGCCGAGACTGGAACCACTGAGAGCCCCCCACCAAAATAGGAAGGGTCACAAAGGTGACGAGAGCCAGGTGGGGATTGAGCAAGACCAGGGCGACGCAGATGCCCACCAACAAGACCACATCGGCAAAGAGAGTGAGGAAGCCGGCAGCGAACATCTCGCCGATCCCCTCCACATCGCTTGTACAGCGGGTCAGCAGTCGACCCGCCGGCTGACTTCGGAAGTACCGATCGTTGAGACGGAGCATGTGACCGTGGACCGCAACCCTTAGGTCGTGGACGATTCCCTGGCCGGCCACGTGACTGGCCAGGGCCTGGACGAACTGGAGGCCATACTCGCAGAGAAGGACCACCATGAGCAGAGCAGCAATGGGGACCAGACCTGCGGGATCGCGTTCGGCGATCGGGCCATCGATCGCAAGCTTCAAGAGGTAGGGCTGCACAAGCTGAAAGCCTGACACCACAGGCAACAAGCAAAGCGAGACGGCCAATGACCGGCGATGGGGCCAGGCAAACCCAGTCAATCGACGCAGGAGCCCCCAATCCGTGGTTTGCCAGTCCCGCACTCCTTCTGAACGGCTACCAGGAGTTCTCACGAGACCTCCGTTGGGTTGAGAGCCGGGGCCTCTGTCTGTGGTTCAAGCTCAAGGTCGGAGTCGAGTCGTTGGCGTCGATACAGTTGGGCATACCAACCATCCAGAGCCATCAACTCCTCGTGAGAGCCTTGTTCTGAGATGTGACCAGCCTGCAAGACGACGATCCGATCCACTTGCTCGTAGCCCAACACTCGGTGGCTGACGTGGATGGTGGTCGCGCCTTCTGTGTGCTTGCGGAGGCGCAGAAGGATTTCCCGCTCCGTCCCCGCATCAACCGATGACAGACAGTCATCGAAGACCCACACGGAGGGCTCGCCGAGAGATGCACGAGCCACAGCCATTCGCTGCCGCTGTCCGCCCGAGAGCGTGACCCCACGTTCGCCCACTGGCGTCTCAAATCCCTCGGCAAAGGAGCGGACTTCCTGATCGAGACAGACGAGAGCAGCGGCCTCTTCGGCCGCTCCCTGCTCGGGCGCTTCCACGCCAAAGCTGATGTTCTCACGAACGCTCATGCTGAACAGGAAGGGATCCTGTGGCACAAATGCGATCCGCCGCCTGAGCTCAGACAGCCTCATGTCATGAATGTCGCAACCGTCCAGAAAGATCTGGCCCCGAGCAGCGGGCAGCATCCGGGGCAGGGTGGAGACGAGAGTGGACTTGCCCGCGCCCGCCGGCCCCACAACCAGCAGTTCCTCCCCAGGCTCGATCTTCAAAGACAGCGGCTGCAGCACAAACCCGCGAACGCCCTTGTCTACTTCATACGCAAAGCTGAGGTCTCGAAACTCCACCGAACCACGCATGGCGGGCCCCGGGGAGAGAACGGAGGCTCCATCGGCCACATCGGGCGTGGCATCAAGTATGTCTCCGAGACGATCCAGGGCCGCCCGTCCACGCTGAATCAGGCTGATCATCCCCCCGAGCGCCACGGTGGGCCACATGAGCAGTCCCAGGTAGCCGAGGAATGCCACCAGGTCACCCAGCGTCAGACGACCGTCGATGACAGCCTGACCGCCAAACCAGAGAATGATCAACGTGCCGATACCGCTCATTCCACCCAGGATCGGGAGGAGCACCGCTCTATAGAGGACCCAGCCCAGATAGGACTGCCGGTAAGCATCGGACACGGAGGTGAATTGCTCCTGCCGATACGACTCTCGCACGTAGGACTGGAGGATCCGGATGCCTTGGATGCTCTCGTTAGCAAGTGCGGACAGCCTCGCCATCCCTTCTTGCGCTGCATAGGAACGAGCGTAGATCCTCGGCCCTACCCAGCGCGTCACAACGTAGAGCAGAGCCAATGGGGCCAAGGCCAGCATCGTCAGCCGAGCGCTGATGAGCCACATGGGAACCACGGCCGTCACGTAAACGAGCACCGTGTTCGCAGCATGGAGCACACCCGGTCCACCCAGTAGCCGCACCGCCGTAATGTCGCTTGTCGTCCGGGAAACGAGATCCCCAACTGAATTGCGACCAAAGAACGAGGACCCGAGGGTCAGCATGTGGGCGTAGAGGTCATTCCGAAGCACAAACTCGACTCGGCGACCGCCGTTGAAGATGAAGATCCGGGATGCAGTACGACAAGCCCCCATCAACAGAGCAAGGCCGACAAGGAACAAAGCCAATGCTGAGATCCTCGCAGCAACGTCATCGGCGCCGGGAAGCATCGACTCGAGCAATGCCGGGCCGCTACGTCCAAGACCTTCGAAGGTGTCGAAGCTCAATTTGGTGAGAAAGGGGATCCCTGCTGTGCAGAGATTCGTGAACAAGAGCATCAGCACACCTAACGAATAGGAGGCTCTCTGCTCCCACAGATACTTCTTGAGTCGGACGAAGGTCCGTGGATTTCGGGTGGGCTGGTCGGTCACGATCCGTGTTTCTAACCCAGCCAGCCTCAACAACCCAGGCCCCGCCGAGTTCGCGTACAAACTTCCGGTCCCCAACGAGAGGCCTCGGGACAGAAGCGGGCTCGCTCACAGACGAGACCGCAGCCTTTGGTATCCTCCGGCGATGCCAGCCTCCCAGGACCGCAGCTCACTGCCTGAGCTCTTCCGGGTGCCCCTGGCTGAGCGCATGCGCCCACTGGCGCTAGACGAAGTACTCGGGCAGGACCACCTGCTGGGGCCCAGCCGCTCGCTCCGACGCTCCATCGAAGGCGACAACCTCCCATCCATTATCCTCTGGGGTCCACCAGGAACCGGCAAGACAACGCTGGCCAGGCTCATCGCCAACTACAGCGAGGCTCACTTCGAGCCCTTCTCCGCGGTCTTGGGGGGACTCAAAGAACTGCGGGTCATCTTGGCGCGTGCGGAAGAGGAGCGACGTAAGGCACCATCAAAGCGGACGCTGCTCTTCGTCGACGAGATCCATCGCTTCAACAAGGCACAGCAAGACGCGTTCCTTCCTCATGTGGAAGCCGGACGCATCACACTCGTCGGGGCGACCACCGAGAACCCATCGTTTCAGGTCATAGGAGCACTACTCAGCCGCTGCACTGTGCACGTCCTCCAGCCGCTCAGCGAACAGGCTCTCCGATTGTTGGTTGAGCGCAGCCTCACAGATGACAAGCGGGGCCTCGGGGCTCTCGGGCTCACGCTGGACAATGCGGCAATCGAACGACTCACTCAGGCTGCGAGCGGAGACGCACGACGCTGCCTGGGAATGCTCGAGCGCATTGGTCATCACTTCCGAGAGCGTCCCCTGGGACTCCCCCCTCTCACTCCGGATCAGGTGGCAGAAGCGCTAGGAGCAGAGAGCCTGCTATACGACCGAAGCGGCGAAGAGCACTACAATGTGATCTCCGCCTTCATCAAGTCCATGCGAGGCTCGGACGCCGATGCGTCGCTCTACTACCTGGCACGGATGGTGGAATCAGGGGAAGAGCCACTGTTCATCGCTCGACGCCTGGTGATCTTCGCGTCCGAAGATGTCGGTCTAGCGGACCCCCGGGCAATCCAGATCGCTATTGCCTGCAAGGATGCCGTCCACTTTCTGGGGCTTCCTGAGGCCAAGTACCCGCTGGCCCAAGCCACGTTGTATCTGGCTACAGCGCCTAAGTCCGGCTCCACCAAAGGCTACTTCTCGGCCGCAGAGAGCGTGCGGAAGCAAGGCGCTCTGCCCGTCCCGAAGCACCTGCGAAACGCAGCCACACCCTTGATGCGGGAGCTAGGCTACGGTCAAGGCTACAAGAACCCCCACGGGTACGAGGGCGAATATGTGGCCCAGGACTACCTGCCACCGAGCCTCACGGAAGCTCAGTTCTTCCAGCCCACCGACGAGGGCTACGAAAAGATAATCAAGGAGCGGCTGCGGATCTGGGCGGAACGGAAGAAACGCGGCAGCTAAGGACCGAGCCCAACTCCCCCGAGAGCGCCACGGACCATAGGGCAAGCCGAAGCGAGTTACTCGTCCGCATCCACAGGCACGCTGCTCCCAGCATCCTCGACCAGTTCGTAGGTCACTACGATGAGGGCCAACTCCGCCGGCATGTGCTCCGTGGGGAAGTCGATGGCGTTCGTCGCACGATTGTAGGTCCAGGTGTCCTCGTCGACGACCAGATCATCAATGGCAACCACCAGCGTGTCCTCTTTGGGCACCCTTCGCAGATGGAACGATCGGCGAAGCCCAGCCGCCTCATAGCCGAGCTCAGTCAAGAACTGAGACCAGTCACTAGAACAAATGGAAAGGAAGCTGCCTCCAACCCCATCGATAACATCCCAATAGCCCTCGCCCTCATCAGCGCCCGAGTCCTCGGAGCCACAACCCCCAGGGCGATCTCCCACGATCCCAGTGAAGACCAGATCATCTTGTGCGTTGGGCCCCTTGAGGTCATACAGAAACCAGGGGATGTACTCCTCGGGAGCTATCCCATCGCAGGTCAGACCAAAGAAGGGATCGGCCGGGTCCTGTCCATGGTCGATCTCGTCGCTGAGCACGATGACAGCCAAGTTGGCGTCTTCTCGGAGAAAGCCTTCGTTCGGGTAACCCGGATTTGTCTGATAGGTCAGAGCCGAAAAACTCGCCTGCAGGGCCATCTCACATTGGCCCCCATCAGTGCCCACCTGCGCCATCTCCGTAAAGGCATCAATCTTGTCCTGAGCACTGGTTCCTGTGTTCTGGTCGATCCACTTCCCACCAAAGCCAGGGACGTCCTCAAGGACCCCCCAGGCATCCGTGTCGCTCCCCAGCGCCGCACGAACGACTCCCACGTGGTAGTCGATTGTGGACTGCACAAAGGTCTGGATAAAGTTGTCGAAGTTGGCCGCGAGGGCATCCTGTTCATCCGACATGGAGCACGAGTCGTCCACAACAAACAAGATGTCCGAGGCGTCGACGGTTCGCTGCTGGAACTCGTCCCGCCACTGGGTCGGCCCCAAAGCACTCGGCTGATCAAAGAAAGCTGGCTGCTCGTAGATCAAGCGGAGCTCCGTGTCCGAGCAACCAGCCCCAATTCCCAAGACAAGGGCCGCTACGCACACGACGAGGCCTGCAGCAGGCATTCTTAGTGACATGGACGATCTCCATCAAGATATGAGCGTTCCGCATCATAAGCAGCAACGGCTCTTTGTGAAGCGTAAGTGCGCAAAACTATAGTGAAGCGGCCGAAGTTGGATGCAAGAGAAGGACGCGCCCCCAGAAATGTCTGAGGAATCACTCCAGAGCGCAAGCGGGGGCTTGACCAGCGATACGGAGACTAACCGCCGCGGCATACTCAAATCCGCGATGTCGGTCAGTGGGATCACTGTCGTCTCGCGGGTCCTAGGGCTGGTCCGCGAGCAGGTCCGCGCCCACTTCCTGGGCACCAGCTTGGCATCGGACGCCTTCGGCCTCGCTTTCCAGATCCCCAACCTCTTGCGCCGACTCGTCGGCGAAGGGGCCATGAGTGCGGGCTTCATTCCCGTGCTCAGTGAGGTCCGGGCCCGCAGTGGCGACCAGGCCGCCTTTGTGTTCGCACGCCGGTTCTTCAATCTGGCCCTGCTGGCGATCACGGCACTCAGCGCGTTGGGGGTGCTCGGCGCTGGTCTCATCGTGAGCGTCTTCGCCGCGCTGGGCGGACAAGACATCGACCCCGAGGCCCGCGAGCTCACCACCTCGCTGACTCGCGTGATGTTCCCCTACATCGCACTGATCTCCTGGGCAGCCATTGCGCAAGGAGTCTTGAACACGTTTCGCGTGTTCTGGGTCAGCGCGTTCACCTCTGTACTTCTGAACATCGCGATCATCGCCAGCGCGGTCATCCTCTGCGACCAGATGGGCACACCCGCCTATGGCTTCGCGATTGGCGTTGTGCTCGGTGGATGCCTCCAGTTTTTCTTTCAGGTCCCCTACGTCTATCGACTGGGCTTCAGCTGGCGCCCAGACTTTCAGTTGAGCCCGGCCGTCAAGAAGACACTGTGGTTGCTGGTGCCCACCCTATTTGGTGCTGGGGTGTATCAAGTAAACGTTCTCGTCTCTCAGGCCATCGCCTGGGGCCTGGGGAGTGGAGCGGTCTCATCGCTGCAGTACTCGTCCCGGCTCATCGAGCTTACCCTCGGGGTCTTCGCCGTCGCCGTGTCGACAGTAGTCCTGCCCAACTTGGCAACCGATGCCGCAGAGGGGGCGATGGACCGAGTCGGCGACACGGTGCTCTACACCATTCGCCTCTGCTGCTTCGTTTGCTTCCCGGTGACCGCAGCCCTGTTCCTCGTGGGTACCGAGACGATATCGCTGCTCTTTGAGCGAGGAGCTTTTGGAACCGTATCTGCCGGCACAACCGCCTACGCACTAGCCTTCCACGTAGTCGGCTTGAGCCACATCGCCGTAAGCCGCATCCTGATCTCGTCCTTCTACGCATTCAAGGACACCCGAACACCTGTTCTCTGCGGTGTCTTGGCAATGGTGATGAACATCAGCCTCTGCTACGGGCTCGCCCCGCACTTCGACCTGGCCGGCATCGCCATGGCCAACTCGCTATCGATCATGGCTCAGGCGATGGCGCTCGGGCTTCTACTGCGCAGGCACACCGGGGTAATCCGGGACACAGAGACCTTCTCGTCCCTCGCCAAGAGCCTGGCAGCAACGCTGACCATGTCAGCGGTTGTGGTCCTACTCTCCCGGCAACTCCAGCTGGATGCCCTGCACGGCTTCTCCGATCTCGTGCTGCCCTACCTCGCACTGGTGGCTGCCGCCGTCGCCACCTACACCCTGAGCTGCGCCCTCTTGAAGCACGGTGAACTGGCTGAATTCACACAACTGCTGCGCCGGCGCTAGAGAGCGCTCTCCGGTAAGAGGCCCATCGAGGACCACCTCGAGAACCCATCTCGGCGGGCGCGCCCTCCACAAACCCCCAAGCCAATCTAAGAAGATTGGTTCCTAGACTAGAGGCGGGCATGTGACGTAGCCGACTTGGCCCTGTCCGGACAAAAAAGAGCGCCCCGGAACCAATTCAAGTTCCGGGGCGCTCAAGATAAAGCCTGGCGACGACCTACTCTCCCACAGGGTTGCCCCTGCAGTACCATCGGCGCTGGAGGGCTTAACTTCCGTGTTCGGAATGGGAACGGGTGTGGCCCCTCCGCTATCATCACCAGGCAGCTTGCCGCCTCTTCCGAGGCTAAAGCTGGTGACTCTGCATAGGGTGTGATGAATTGAATGAGGGCTGGATGCCTCTCAAATGGATGGAATCAAGTTCAAGTCTCACGAGCGATTAGTACCGGTTAGCTCCACACATTGCTGTGCTTCCACATCCGGCCTATCAACGTGGTGGTCTTCCACGGCTCTTCAGTCCAAAAGGACGGGAAAGTTGATCTCGGAGGGGGCTTCCCACTTAGATGCTTTCAGCGGTTATCCTGTCCGAACGTAGCTACCCAGCAATGCTCACGGCTGAACAACTGGAACACTAGCGGTTCGTCCACCCCGGTCCTCTCGTACTAGGGGCAGCTCTCCTCAACTTTCCTACGCCCACGGAAGATAGGGACCGAACTGTCTCACGACGTTCTAAACCCAGCTCGCGTACCGCTTTAAACGGCGAACAGCCGTACCCTTGGGACCGACTTCAGCCCCAGGATGCGATGAGCCGACATCGAGGTGCCAA
>MDTE01077935.1_pt1 | contig 43063 bp, 40 predicted proteins | sample 811231 | NCBI WGS metagenome assembly MDTE01 (sample SAMN05326651, study PRJNA326480) | marine metagenome | isolation source: seawater | place: Indian Ocean: Red Sea | collected 2010
AACTCAAAAGTACTGCAACAAGCCTGCGAGATGAGCTAGAAAGCCTTCGCTTCGAGAAAGATGCCGCCGTCCAGCAGGCAGTACAGCGCTCTGCCGATGAAATTCAACAACTCAAAAGTACTGCAACAAGCCTGCGAGATGAGCTAGAAAGCCTTCGCTTCGAGAAAGATGCCGCCGTCCAGCAGGCAGTGCAGCACTCTGCCGATGAAATTCAACAACTCAAAAGTACTGCAACAAGCCTGCGAGATGAGCTAGAAAGTTCACGATTTGAATACGAAGAAAAATTACAACGAACTCATGCTGAGAAAGTTGATGAACATTCCCAGTTGATAAAAACTATCTCAATTTTGAGAAACCAACTTGAAAAGCATCCTTCCGGAGTAACAAACGATGGCTAATAGAAAAATTGCGTTGGCGAGCGATGCTAAAAAACTAGAAAGCGCGAGTAATGACGAGTTAAAGCTTCAATTATCACGAGCTAAAACGAAGTTATATCAAACAGAATTACTATTGTCTGTGACGCAAAAAATTTCAGGCATTAAAAACTTGAGTGAAATATTGTGGACATTAATCGATATGACCACTCAAGAATTGGAAGCCGAAAGAGGAAGTCTTTTTTTAAACGATCCATTGACAGGGGAACTATATTCTCGGGTTGCGCAGGGCGACCTAACAAGAGAGATAAGAATTTTAAATACCACCGGTATCGCGGGAGCTGTTTTTAAATCCGGCCTTGGTGAAATTGTGCATTATCCATATGAAGATGAGAGATTTAACTCTAAGATCGACGAACAAACAGGATTTGTTACCAAAAACATCGTATGCGCTCCCGTAAAAACTGTAAGAAATGACATCATCGGTGTTGTCCAAATTTTGAATAAAAAAAGGGGGCGATTCACAAAAGAAGATCTTGAAATATTAGAAGGCATCACGGCGCAGGCAGCTATCTCTCTCCAAAATGCGCAGGGAATGGAGGAGATGGAAAAATCCCGCGAAAAAGAAATGCAGTTTCTGGATATTGTGTCTGATGTTACTGCAGAGATTGAACTTGGGTCTTTACTACAAAGAGTTATGGTTGAATCAACCAATATGCTCAATGCGGACAGAGCAACGCTGTTCTTAAATGATCCAAAAACAAATGAATTATTTTCTCGCGTGGCAATGGGAGACGGTATTGGAGAAATCCGATTGCCAAACGATGTTGGGATTGCTGGAGCCGTATTCCAATCACAAGAGACCATCAATATACCTTATGCTTATGCAGATTTAAGATTTAACCCCAGTTTTGACAAACAAACTGGATATTTCACCAGCTCTATACTTTGTGTGCCAATCATCAATAAAGATGGGGAATGTATTGGGTGTACGCAGGCTCTCAATAAAAAGGGGGGGGGATTCACAGATGAAGATGAATCTCGATTAAAAGCATTTACGCAGCAGGTTGCCATTGCATTAGAGAACGCAAAACTATTTGAAGATGTAGCAAAAGAGCGTGCATATAACCACAGTATGCTCACAAGCATGTCAAATGCAGTCATTACAATAGACGACGAAGGTAAAATTATTACCTGCAATAAAGCCGGTTTAAAAATCCTAAAAATTCGCACTTCAGATATAATTGGAAAAACGGCGGAAGAGTTTTTCACAAATGGCCGTTCGTGGATATTAGAAAAAATTAAAAACTGTGAAGAAACAAAAGAAGATGAATTATTAATGGATGCCGAATTTGAAGTAGGCACAGAAGAAGACGATAATATCGAATTAGTTTCGGCTAATATAAGCTTTTTACCACTAGAAAACCAAGATCCAGACGGCAGGATGGATCAAGCCCAGGGCCATTTGGGCACGTTGATTATAATAGAAGACATTTCAGACGAAAAACGTATGAAGTCTACAATGTCTCGTTACATAGATCCGGGAATTGCAGACAAATTGATGAGCGAGGGTACGGATATAATGGGTGGGCAAGAAACAGAAGCCACCCTGCTTTTTTCAGATGTGCGGAGTTTTACGACTATCACAGAGACGCTCGGTGCTCAGGGAACTGTTTCCCTTCTCAATGAATATTTTGACATAATGGTTGAAGCTATTAGCGAACAAGGGGGAATGGTCGATAAATTTATTGGGGACGCCATAATGGCCGGCTTTGGCATTCCTGTCGCAAATGAAGATGACGAAGACCGCGGCGTTCGAGCGGGTATTAATATGATAAAAAGGTTGTGGGAGTGGAACGAAATTCGAGAAAAAGAAGGTAAAATGCCTGTTGATATGGGTCTCGGTCTGAATACAGATAAAGTGGTTTCAGGAAACATAGGTTCATCTAAGAGGATGGACTATACCATGATTGGCGATGGCGTGAATTTAGCAGCTAGGCTAGAAAGTGCCTGTAAAGCATATTCAGCCCGAATACTTATCAGTGACTTTACCTACAAAAAGTTAAAAGGCACCTATCAAATAAGATATATCGATGATGTTGTAGTAAAAGGTAAAACTGAACCAGTTGGTGTGCGAGAAGTTCTAGACTACCATACAACAAAAACGTTTCCGAATCTCATGGATACAGTCAATCACTTTAATGAGGGTCGCATATCATTTAAAGCTGGCAGTTGGGACAAAGGCATTCGATCTTTTAAAGAATGTCTTAGGGCTAATCCTGAAGACAGATTATCAAAAACCTATATTGAACGTTGTGAAGTTATGAAGAAGAAAAATCCCAAAGATTGGGATGGCATCTGGGTAATGACATCAAAGTAAATTCACTCACTCACAAATTTCGATTGGATCGACACCCGTCATCAGCACTAGCTCATCCAGCGTTGTCTCAAAGACTGTATTTGGCGTCCCTGCAGCCGCCCAAATTTTATCAAAAGCGCCAAGCCCCCCATCGATGAATGTAACTACATCACCCGTGTGACCGACGGGCGCCACGCCCCCAATAGCAAACCCTGTTTTCTCACGCACAAATTTTGCGTCAGCTCGGCGAATCTTTTCACCAAGCGTATCAGCCACCTTCTGTTCGTTAACCCGAGCGTTACCGCGGACGATAACAAGGATCGGCCGTTCCGTTCGTCTCGATTTAAATATTAAAGACTTAGCAATCTGACCGACTTCACAGCCAACCGCTGCTGCCGCTTCCGCTGCAGTTCGGGTGCTTTGATCAAAACACACAATTTTTGCCCCAGCCCCGCGGGCCTCAAGCGCTTGGCGAACCCGCTCGACCGACCCACTCTTTTGTTCGTCATTCAAAATATGCCTCCCATCATGCCATCCCAAACAACCAGTTTTACTGCCAAACCACCGAGGAGAACCCGCAATATATTCTTGAAAATAGTATCGCTAATACACCCAAGAAAATAACGGCCAACGTAGGTACCAAAAACAATTGGGGGTAGCATTGCCATCATAGACCAAGCGTAGTCGACAAAACTGAACCCAATTAAAGCGAAGCCGACAACCTTCATGAAATGGCCCAGAAAGGAGAAGACACTGGTGGTCGATACAATACTTTGACGGGTCAATCCACGACCAACCAAGAGTGTACTCAAAACTGGTCCCACCACACCAATGACAATATTAAGCGCACCAACAACGACGCCCGCTGGCACGAAGGCCCAAATTGGCAGTTCTCTATTGCGCAGTACCTTTAGGCCCTGTGTAGCCAGAGTGATCAAGATGAAACTGCCAATTAGCGCCTGCACCCATTCCTTGGGAAGGTCTTGAAACAGCCAAAGCCCCGCGGCGATACCAAACGGCATCGGAATACCAAAGCGCAAGATGATGGGCCACAACATGTTTTCGCGAAGAAGCCAAATACGCCACCCATTTGCAACAAGCTGCACAGCACCATGTATCGGGATTGCCGCAGCAGGCGGCATGAACTGCAGCATCAGCGCCAAGAGCAAAGAACCACCGCCGCCGCCTGTAGCCGTTGTCAAGGCAGAGGTAAAGAAAATAGCCCCCGCCATAATGCCAACTTCAAACAAGGCCACAGACTAAGCCTTGGCCACCCGACACAATAGCGTCTTTAAATTGGTCTGTTCAGAGATTGGATCGCGTTGGTTTTTATCGGTCATAAAATTAACTGAGCGCCACGAGTGATACGGTTGCTTTTCACCCCAGCCAATTGGCACAAAGACCGCGCTTTTGCGAATGCCGGGGGTGATCCAGGCGCGCGCCTCGATAGAACCATGCGCGGTCTCAATTTGTATACGCTCGCCGTCTTCAAGAGATAGTGCGTTTGCTCTCTCCGGGTGAATTTGTGCGTATAAATCGGGCCACATTTCCTGGCTTTGCCAGAAATAATGTGTCCAGCTGTGAAAATGCGGCGCTGGCGGGCGTCCCGTGACTAATTCCATGTCGTAGCCCTCAGCTCGCAGCCGGGAACCCGGCGTTTCGTCGTTCGGCATCACAATGCGTCCCGGCACTCCGAGTGTATTTGGATAGAACGGCGTCAGCACACCTTCGTCATCGTCACCAGCAATTGATTGAACATAGGGAAGGTCAATCAGCTGCTCGCGCTCACTATAAAAAATTGGCAGGGCGGAGAGACCCATCGTTTGAAAGTTCTGTTCCAGTTGTTCAGACCAAAATTGCAGCTTTCCGTTGGACGTCGCAAAGCGGAACCCTTCCTGTGCTGCACCGTCTGCCGTAGTGCCCTCGAGGAAGAGAGTTTCCTGTTCTTCGGCATCTTCGCTCGCAACTGGGAAACGAACCCAACGCCATGGATTAGCGTGCAGACGCCTTTGCGTCATACCACGCAGGGTTTCGTGCTTGATCATTTCCGCATCCCAGAACTTGGCTGTATCTTTATATTCGTCCTTCATGACATCGTCGAAACCAAAGCGTTTACCAAGCTCAGTCCAAATCCAGGCATCAGGCTTCGCATCGCCGGGCGGATCAATCAATCTGTCAACCCAGACGATACGTCGGTCATCATTGGCGCGGCCGATATCCCCCGCTTCAATAGCAGGTGCCGCCGGCAGTACATAATCAGCATACGCCGAAGTCTCATTCTGAAAGAGATCAATGTGGACTAGAAGCTCCAATTTCTTAAATGCTTCGCGCGTGACATCCTGATTTGGCCATTGAGCCATTGGGTTATTGCCAGCAATTAGTGCCTTCAGTCCGTACGGCTTGGCCTTTCGCATCGCCTCGGTCCAGCCGGCTGGGCTCTTGCGAATTTTCGATTTGCGCGGTTTGACCTGGCGGTGCTCAGGCGCATTCGCGAAAAGGGTCGGCGCGAAGGACATATTCATATAAGCACCGCCCCTACGGCCCCAATTACCGGTAATCGCCGCCAGGAACATGAACACGCGGTTAGTTTGCGCCGAGTTGGTGTGCTGATTGATGCCGCGACTGCAGAAGATAACGCAACCATCCGCTTCGGCGACCTCCTCGGCAAGGCGCTTAATATCGCCAGCCGCAATATCAGTAATACCCGCCGCCCAATCGGGCGTGTAGCCCTGATTATCGAGAAAATCTCTCCATTTCTCCCAGCCTTCGACCCAATTCTCACAGTAGCGTTGATCATGCAGCTGCTGCGCGAAGATATGTTGCGACATCGCCAAACCGAGCGCCATATCTGTGCCGGGACGGATGCCGTGCCAGCGATCTGCCTTGCTGGCAGTGGCGCTGTAACGCGGATCAACAACCACCATCTTGGTGCCGTTTTTAACACGCCAATTGTTGACCATCCCGAAATAGACTGGCCGGGTTTCGGCTTGGTTGTCGCCTATATAAAGGTACATTCTAGCGCTACCAATATCCTCTTCGGTATAACTATTGCCGCAGCCGTTGGCCCCCTGCGTCATTTGATAGGTGATGTTTTTGCCAGCAGCGCAAAATGGGTCCGTGGTCTCGAGATTGGGCGTGCCCCACATCTGGCCGAATAAACGAATATAACCACGAATTGTGATCATCCCCGTCCGGGTGCCGGCAAAGATGCCAAGTGCTTCCGGCTCGTTCTGGCGCAACGGCTCCAGTTTCGCTGCAATCTCGTCAAGTGCCTGTTCCCAGCCGATTGGCTCGAACTTTCCCTCACCGCGCGCGCCTACCCGCTTCAATGGCTGCGTCAATCGCCGGTCGTTGTGATACATCTGCAAGGTATGCTGGGATTTCGGACAGACCCGGCCTTGGAGAATTGGATCCTCTTCATTGCCGGTGATCTTCACCAACTTGTCACCAGAGAAATGAAACTTCACACTGCATGTGTTGAAACAGAGTGTACAACTCCCGGGCTCGACACGGTCCGGTTTGCGCTCGGGCCTTGGCAGACCGTAGGGAAATGCAGCCCCACTCTGTTCAAACGCCAACTGCGCTTCTGGCGGATCAACAACCGCTGGCTGCTTGCGCTCGGGCAGTGGAACGGCTCCCTCCCGCCGATACATCCGGTCGAGATAGATTGTAGCGGGTCCCAGCAAGAACGAATCATGATCGCGGATCATCCGCCCCTCGCTCTCCGCCCGCTCGATATGATCCACACGCTCTCCAAACGTAATGGCGCTGCCAGGACAAACACTGGCACAGGCCGGGCTCAAGCCCTCGCTACGTCGGTCGGAACAGAGATCGCATTTTACCGCATGATGGCCACGCGGGTCGTAGCCCATAGCACCATATGGACAGGCCGTAACGCATTCACCGCAGCCAGTGCACTGACCCTCATTAATGGCAACAACGCCGTTTTCGGGATCCTTTGAGATCGCCTTTGGGTTTACTGGACAAGCGCGGAGACAGGCGGGGCGCTCACAGTGTTGACAGGCCACCGTCAGAAAATCGAGCCCGGGTGCTTCCCCGTCTGGCAGCCAAACTACTCGATTACGATATTCACCAGGGCCTAGTCCGTGCTCTTGCTTGCATGCCGCCTCGCAGCTCTTGCATCCAATGCAACGTTCCAGATCAAACATGAGGGAAAGCCGGCCCATTCCTTAACCCTTTATCATTTCATTAGGTGCCACCAGTAGATTTCGCCGCCATCTGCCACATAACCCGCGAAGAACGTCACTGTGATAACGTGAATAAACAAACCAATAACAAATAGACCAGCCAGGAATAAGTGCAGCCCTCGCCAATAGGCCTGCACTCTACTAACACTTCGCCGAGTGCCAATCAGCGTCTCTTCTTCACGTGCAAGGCGGATGTATGAGAACGTTTTAAATGGATGCCAAAGCCAATGCGAGAGGTTTGGTGAGAATAACGCTTCCGCAGCATCTGAATCGAATTCACTCAGCAGGGTGGTTTTTCTATCTATCACGTTGCGAATTCTCGCTTGGAGATCAGTGTCTGGTGATGCAAACCCCGGCCGCTTTGTACCCATTGTCGCGGCCATGCGTTTGGCGCCATAAATCCGCGCCCAAACACCAAGAGCGGCCAATCCAATTAAAGCTAATATGAGAAGAGCCGGCGGTCGGCGCATATAGCCCACCGAATGAATAGCAATGCAAAGGCTGCCCAAACACGCAAGATTGACATGCGCTGCAAACCAAGCCACCGGTGAAGACGCGCTTTTACCCCGCTTGGCAATAGAAAAACTTGCCGCAGTCAGCAATAAAACGGCCCCCGACACGCCCATCAAATAGAGTTCGGGACTACCTGGTGTCCTCCAGGCTTCCGACATGCCAGGCAATAAAAGAAAATATAAGGCAATGGCTAATACAGTGCCGCAGACCAGCCACGTAAGACGACGATTATTGAGATCTGGACGATGCATGACAGGGAGCAAGAATAGGTGACTCCAGCGAGACCGCCAGAACAATCGACATAAGAAGTCTAAAAATCGCGTTTGCCACCTTGCCCCCAAGAGTTATCTCTTCTAACCGGGGAGAGCGCGAATGGTGAAACTCAAAATCGGTGACACGCCTCGACGAGTGGAAGACATCCGGTTCCTGACGGGCGCAGGTTGCTACGTAGACGATATGCAACTTGATGATATGGCTCATGCAGTCGTATTGCGATCGCCTCATGCACATGCCGATATACGATCGATCGATACGGCCGCCGCCATTGGTGGTTCTGGAGTGGTATCGATTCTGACCGGAAAAGACCTCGCGGGCCACGACATTGGACCGCTGCATCCCTACGAACAAGTAAATATTTACTCAAATGAACCGTTCTGCTTTCCAACGCAATTCCCATTAGCGAAAGACCGGGTTCGCTATGTTGGCGAGCCAATCGCGTTGGTCATCGCGGAAACCCTCGAGCAGGCCCTAGATGCCGCCGAACAAATCGATGTAAGATATTCGCCACTCCCAGCCAAGACACGAATACAAGACGCCCTAAATGGTGGTGATGCATCCGATATCTGTCTCAATTGGTCGGTTGGCGATCAACAGGAAACAGATACAGCATTTCAATCAGCGGCGCATATCACGCAGCTGGCATTCCGAAATCACCGCGTTGTAACCAATCCAATGGAACCGCGAGGCGGCATCGGTGAATACGATATTGGTACCGGCCGTTACAAATTACATATCTCCGCGCAAAGCATTCACATGGCGCGAGACCGGGTTGCCCAGACGCTTGGCGTCGAAGCAACCATGCTGAGGTTGATTGCCCCCGATGTCGGCGGCGGTTTCGGCGTAAAGAACTTTATGTACCCTGAAATGGTTTTGCTGTGCTGGGCGGCGCGCGTTGCCGGCCGACCCGTCAAATGGATTAACACACGCAGTGACGGGTTCGTCTCTGATCACCAGGCGCGCGACAACGACGCCCAAGCGGAGCTGGCCCTCGATGCTTATGGCAACTTCCTTGCCCTGCGAGTGCGAAGTATCGGAAATCTGGGCGCTTATCTCACAGGCAGTATGGCGCGAATTTTTACTGAGCAGTTCGTCAAACTGCCGGGTGGGCCTTACCGCATTCCGGCAATCCGCGTGGATGTCAGCGCAGTCTATACGAATACAGTACCGACGGGCGTCACCCGCGGCCCGGGTTTTGGTGAATTTGCCAATATCATGGAACGCCTCGTTGATGCCGCAGCGCGGGAGATGGGTCGCGATTCGACGGAACTTCGTAAACAAAACCTAGTTAGCATTAACGAAATGCCCTTTATGAATGCGATCGGGGCTATCATGGATAGCGGGGATTTTGCCTCCAATGTCGAAGTGGCGATGAAGCGTGCGCGAAACGGTTTTGAATTTCGTCAGTCGGCTTCAGAGGCAAAGGGCAAGATTCGTGGCATCGGCATTGGCTATCACATCAAGGCTACCTTCGGTGCGCCAGATGAAAACATCAAACTCAGTTTTGAAATTGACGATACCGTCACTTTTACAACCGGCACCCAAGCTATCGGCCAAGGTCACGAAACTAGTTTCCGTCAAATCATCTCCGATCTACTGGGTATACCTGCGGAAAATATACATTATCGGGCAGGCGATACAGACCTCATTCGAAATGGTGGTGGACATGGCAGCTCACGCGCGACCTTCATGGCGGGGACGGCAATCCACATGGCAAGCGAGCGCATACAAGCAAAGGGAAAGCGAATTGCTGCTATGATGCTTGAAGCCGCGGAAACGGATATCCTCTTCCAAGACGGTGCATTTTCTATAGCCGGCACCGACCGTTCTGTTGGTCTGATGGCCGTAGCGGCCAAAGCACGGGCTGAGGGCGACTTACTTGATACACTGCAGAATTTTACCCGCGAGCATCATACTTTTCCAAACGGCTGCCACGTCGCCGAAGTCGAGATCGATCCGGAAACCGGTTTAGTTACCCTGTCGCGTTACACCGCAGTGGACGACTATGGCACAATGATCAATCCATTCCTAGTCGCGGGCCAGGTGCATGGTGCGATCGCCCAAGGTGTCGGACAGGCACTCATGGAGCATGGGGCTTACCACGCCGACAGCGGTCAACTGCTAACTGGCTCCTTTATGGATTACTGCATGCCGCGTGCGGATGATTTGCCAGCCTTTGACTTATCGTTCCAAGGTATTCCGTGTACGACCAATCCACTCGGCGTTAAGGGCAGCGGCGAGGCGGGTGCCATCGCCGGTTTTCCGGCGGTTGCAAATGCGATTTTAGACGCGCTCAATTCATACAACATCAGTTGCCTCGATGGACCCGCAACCTCAGAAACAATTTGGCGCCTTTTAAACAAACGCCAGGTGTCACTGCCATGACCAAAGGCTATGGCCCAAGGGCACAATCCAAAATTAATCTTTCCCAGGAAACCTACCGGGCCATCAAATTGATGAAAATCTTCATCGCCCAGCAGTTGAAAAAACATTAAGGTCGCAAGATGAAATTTGACTACATCATTGTCGGAGGCGGGTCTGCAGGTTCCGTTCTGGCAAACCGGCTATCAGCACGCAGCACCAACAAAGTCTTGGTATGCGAAGCGGGTCAGGATACGCCACACGGCAAAGTTCCGCCCGAAATTCTAGACAGCTACCCGGGGAAGGCCTATTTAGATCAGCGTTTTCACTGGACCGAGCTAAAGGTCACAACACAGGTCGTCTCGCACAACAATCCAGAAGAAAACCGGCCACCCCTTCGCAAATACGAACAAGCACGAGTTCTAGGCGGCGGTTCTTCTATCAACAGCCAACTGGCCAACCGGGGCGCTCCCACCGATTTCAACGAATGGGAGGAGCGCGGAGCTAAGGGATGGGGTTGGGAAGCCGTTCTGCCTTACTTCAAGAAGGTCGAGCGGGATATGGATTTCGATGGCCCCTATCATGGTAATGAGGGCCGCATTCCCGTCCGACGTATTTTCCCGGACCTTTGGAACGGTTATTCAAAAGCGGCTGCACAAGCCCTCTCTAATGCCGGTTACAAATACCTACCGGATCAAAACGGCGAGTTCAAAGAGGGTTATTTCCCGATTACCAGCTCCAATGCTTATGAAAGACGCGTTTCTGCAGCGATCGGATATCTCGATCCCGGCACACGCCTTCGCGAAAACCTCAGCATCTCCACTCATACGCAAGTAACAAAACTGCTATTCGACGGTAAAAAATGTGTCGGCGTGAAAGCCCTGGTGGAAGGAAAAGAGATGGAGTTCCCCGGTAATGAGGTCATTCTTTCGTCAGGGGCCATCCATTCGCCAGCTCATCTGCTTCGTGCCGGAATTGGACCAGCTATGCATCTCCATGATCTTGGCATAACGGTCCAAGCCAATGTCCCGGGCGTTGGACAGCGCCTAATGGATCACCCCTCGATTGCCGTGGCAGCTTTCATCCATCCGGATGCAAGGATCAACGATTATACCGGTCGACACGCCCTTGTTGGGATGCGTTATTCCTCCGGCGTTGAGGGTGTCCCGAAGGGTGATATGTTCGCCCTTCCCATTGCAAAGTCGTCCTGGCACGCCGTGGGTGAACAGATCGCCTCATGGATCATTTTCGTCAACAAGACTTATTCTGAGACCGGCCAAGTACGGTTAGCCACCACCAGTTGGCGGGACGAACCAACCGTTGAATTCAATCTTCTATCAGATAAGCGAGACCTCGATCGGCTGACACAAGGCTTCCGAAAGATTGCCAAACTTTATGAAGACCCAGCCATGCAAGCGGTCGCCAGTAACGTCTTCCCGGCCAGTTACAGCGACAAGGTACGCCAGGTCGGCCTCGTTAACAAAAAAAATGAATTCCTTACCAGCATGATGGCGAGACTACTCGACGGACCATCAGCATTACGTGCAATCTTGATTAAAAAATTCATCATGGAAGGCTACACACTCGAGCAAATGATGACCGATGACGACGCTATCGAGGAATTTGTTCGCAAGTCTGCTGTCGGCGTTTGGCATGCGTCGTGTACTTGTCGGATGGGCACGGATGACGATCCAATGGCAGTTACAGACAAGGAGGGGCGGGTCCGTGGCGTCGACGGTCTGAGGATCGTCGATGCATCGATTTTCCCGGTTGTCCCTTGCGCAAATACGAACTTCCCGACATTGATGACGGCGGAAAAAATTTCGGACGCCATCCTTTCCAAACAATAACGCCTTAGACGGAAACGAACTATGGATGAACAACGCGCCTTCGACGGCATCAAGGTTCTAGATTTCACGCAAGGTATCGCGGGCCCTCACAGCACAATGCTATTAGCGCAACACGGGGCCGACGTTATCAAGGTCGACCCGCTTGATGGCGATTGGGGCCGTTCTATGGGAGCCCTTTACGGAGACCATTGTGCCCATTCTATCGCGTTCAACCGAGGCAAGCGCTCGATCGCACTCGATATGAAGCAACCGGAAGCACGTGAGATTACCCTGAAAATTGCGACGGAATGCGACGTTATCGTTGAAGCCTTTCGTCCGGGCATCATGGCTAAATTTGGTCTCTCGTACGATGACGTGAAAAAATTAAACCCAAACGTAATATATCTGTCCGTAACCGGCTTCGGTCAGAACGGGCCAAATAACGGACTTCCAGTCACCGACGCAATCATCCAAGCGTTCTCTGGCTTTATGACCATCAATCGGGATAGCCAGGGCCTACCGAACCGGGTCAACATGATCCCAATTGATGTGACGACCGGGCTTTATGCGTTCCAAGCACTATCTGCAGCCTTAATGCGCAAGTTCCGCTATGGCATCGGCTGCTACATTGACAACAGCCTGATGCAATCCGCTGCGGCATTTCAGTCTGCCAAAATTGCTGAGTATTACCTGGAAGATGGTGAAGTCGCGCCACTTTATGCGCCAGTTGGAACGATGAAAACGGCGGACGGCTTCATGAACGTCACTGCGATGCGCGACCATCACTACGAAGCGCTCTGCGACATTCTTGGCCTGCCGGAACTGAAAACCGATCCGCTTTACGATTCGCGGGAGAAACGCATAAAAAACGAAAAGACCCTAATGGTGCTGATCCGCGCCCAATTTGAAAAACAGCCCTCTGATCACTGGGCGAAATTGCTCACCGACGCAGGCGTCATGAATTCTATTGTGCAGGGCTATGGCGAATTTTTGGATCATGAACATACCAGGGCGGTGGGCGCAGTTGCTTATGTTGAGCATGACGGCGCTGGCACTATCCCAGTGCCTCAAATTCCGGGTTTGCCACGCATAGAGGGGCAGTCGGCGATGACCCATGCACCGCATATTGGCGAACATTCGGTTGTCCTGCTCAAGGAATGGGGCTATGACGACGACGTCATTTCGTCTATGTTATCGAAGAAAGTTACTACCATTCCAAAATAGCAAGCCAGCTCGGCAGGTTAAAATAGAGGCTATTTTGGCCGCGCCCTTCGTAAACCACCCGCACGCGTTTTTTTTAGAAAGTAACACCGGGTCCCTCAGCGACAGGTGAAATCTATACTCGTGGTGCCTCTAACACCTTCGCCAAAAATTCCCGCATTAAGTCATTGAACCGTTCCACATGCTCGAGCGATGCAAGATGTTGAGCCGGCTCCAACCAATGGAGCGGCGCACCTAAGGACGCGGCCATCTTCTTGGATGTCTCAGTAGGCACACCAGGGTCGTCCGGCGTGGCGATGACTATGGCGGGGGCTTTAATATTCTGCAAACGGGACATTGTATTCAGGCCGCACATCGCGGCACTTGCGGCGTCAAAGCCTGCCACCGTAAAACCGCGGATCATCTCTTCCATATAGACATAGCCGGGATTACGAGCGGCAGCCGCGGCCTCGGAAAACCAACGCGCCAAAAGAGCGCACCGCACCGCATCCATACCGTCCTCTCGAACCAGCGCTGCCCGATCCCGCCATAACTTTCGCTGCTTATCAGAATATTGAGCCGTGGTATTGACCAAGGCGACAGAGGCAACGCGATCAGGATGGTCCAGTGCCATCATCTGCGCAATCATTCCGCCCATCGAGACACCACAGATATGCACCTCATCGATTTCGAGGGCGTCCAGAAGCCCGACAACATCAGTCGCCATCATCTCAAGCGTATAAGGTCCTAAAGGTTTGCCACTCGCACCATGCCCCCGGGCGTCGTGGCGCAGCACGCGAAACCCTTCGAACGCCGGCAGATGACTATCCCAATATCGATGGTCGCTGGCAAAACAATGATTTAAGCAGACAACCGGTGCGTCCGTAGGCCCATTCAGTACATAATTTAATTCGATACCACCTATATTGATACAGCTGCTTGCCATACGGATTCCCTTACCCACCATTAACTCTATGACTTCATCTAGCTTGGATCGGATGCGAATGCCAACCGACATTAATCGCCGTTTCCTTTTAGCATCTCGGCCCACTGATCTGCCGAGTAACGCAAATTTTCGCATCGAGCCCGCTGCGATGCCAACGTTAGAGGACGGCAAGGTTCTAATCCGCGTGCTAATCGCCGCTCTATCGCCGTGGCAGGGGCAACGCCTCAAAGATTTCGAAAATTACACGCAGCCCTTCAATATCGGTGAGTTGATAGATTGCGATGTGCTGGGCCAAGTCATTAGCGGGGACACCGAAGACTTAAAGAAAGGCGACCTCGTCACCGGACGGCTTGGCTGGCAGGAATACGCCGCCGCCAAACCTGAGCATCTATTACCCGCCACGACAGAGTTTGAAGAAACGTTGTGGCTAACAGCCCTCAGCTCACCAGGCCTTACCGCCTATTCTGCGATGGAAATGTTCGGCCGCCCAATGCCGGGCCAAACGATCGTAGTAACTTCCGCGGCAGGCTCAGTTGGCAGCTATGCGATCCAGCTCGCTAAACTCGCGGGCATGAAAGTCGTCGGTATCGCCGGTGGAGCTGAAAAATGCAAAATTGTCACTAAGTCGCTTGGTGCCGACGCCTGCCTTGACCATCGCACGCCAGACTTAGCCTCACGCCTTCGCAAAACATGCCCTGAGGGCGTACACCTCTTCTTGGACACAGTCGGCGGTTGGATCGGCGATGCCGTCTTCGAAAGCCTAGCGAAGTTCGCGAAGGTATTGATCGTCGGCCGAACAATTTCCAATAATAGCACCCAACCCGATCTAGATCCAGTTAACATGCGGATGCTTTGGGCGCGAGAAGCCAGCATCCAATGCTTCTCACGCTATTCCTATCCAGATAAATGGGCTTTCGCGCGGGAGCGAATGATGAGTTTATGCCGTAATAATAAGATCACGACCATCGACAATATCATCGATGGTTTCGAGCAAACACCCACCGCTCTGCATGACATGCTAGCCGGAAAATACACCGGTAAGGTGATGGTCCGTTACGCGGAGACAGAAGGATGAGCATCGAGAAAGTCAACGCGGCAGGGATCAAGTTCGCTTATCGTTGGGATGGTAATCGAAACGGGCCCGTGGTCATGATGGCGCACGCAATGGGAACGAGCCACCGGATTTGGGACTGGCAGGTCCCAGCTCTCGAGGACCATTACCGTCTGTTACGCTATGACTGGCGCGGACATGGCGACACCAATGCGCCTCCAGGTCCTTATACGCTAACGCAGTTTGTCTCAGACGCGATTGCCGTTATGGATGCGCTGAACCTTGACAAGGTGCATTGGGTTGGCATCTCAACCGGCGGAATGATCGGCCAAGGGCTTGGCATTCATGCGCCGGAGCGAGTTGCTTCACTATCGCTCTGCAACACCACTTCGCAATCGACAGATTGGTACCGCGAATGGGTGAAGGAACGTCAAGCCGTCGTGAAGGAAGGCGGCATGTCGCCAGTCTGGGATATGACGGATAAGCTTTGGTTCACGGATGCTTTCGTAGAAGCCGCCAATACTGAATACCAGGCGATTCGCGATGTCTTCATCAAAACACCAGTGCCAGGCTATCTTGGAGGCACTTCCGCTGTTGCCGATCTCGCTTATCTGCCGGACCTACCGAAGATTAAAGCACCGACGCGAATAATTGCAGCTGGCGACGATCCAGTCACCCCGATGGTCCGTGCAGAGGAGATCCGCGACGGTATTCCTGGCGCAGAACTATCTGTTATCGACGGCCAACGGCATTTTTCTAATGTCGAAGTGCCAGACGAATTCAATGCCGTGCTTCGAAAGGGCCTGGACGAAATGTTGAGTAAGAGCGAGCAATGAGTTTACCCGCACATCCGAATGTAATGGGGACGGAGTATATGGTGGTCTCCGGCCATCCCGCAGCCTCCCTTGCAGGCTCGCAAATTCTGGAAGCCGGCGGTAATGCAGTTGATGCAGGTGTCGCCATCGGTCTATGCATCAATGTGTTGGAAAGCGAAATGACTGGCTTTGCCGGTGTAGCACCTACGATGTTGCGAATGGCAGCGGACGGCGAAGTCCGGAACTTCGTTGGCGTTGGCCCCTGGCCAAAGGCCTTGGATGCAGCCTACTTCCGGGAGAACTACGACGGGCTCGTACCGCCCGGCATTCTCGATACAGTTGTCCCGGCGGCCCCAGATATCTGGCTCACGGCATTGCAGAACTTCGGCACATTATCTTTCGGTGAAGTTGCGGAAGCCGCCATTCGGTTGGCCTGTGATGGCTTCCCAATGTATCCATTCATGATCGAAGCGATGCAAAACCACTATGATGATTTCAGAAAATTGCCAGGAACCGCAGCGATTTACTGCCCTAATGGCGATCTACCAAAAGTGGGGGATCTTTTTGTCCAATCAGAACTTGCCGGCACTTTGCAGTTCCTTGTGGACGAAGAGCGTGCAGCCGCTACAGATGGCCGCCAAGCCGGGATCGACGCAGCACGACGCGCTTTTTACAAAGGCGATATTGCTGTCGCTATTATCAAGCAACAGGAAGAATCAGGGGGCTTCATGACTCGTGAAGACCTCGCGTCCTTTCGGGCCGAGATAGAGCCACCAACCCGCGCCAGTTTCGGAGAATACGAGCTTTACGGCTGCGGCCCATGGTGTCAGGGGCCTATGATCATCGGTGCAGCCCAAATCCTCAGTAACGTGGACTTAGGTAGCATGGGCCATAACAGTGCCGACACCATTCACTACGTGACCGAGGCATTAAAACTTTCTGCCGCCGACCGTGAGGCTTATTTTGGCGACCCAGTCCAAATGAAAGTACCCCTGGATATCCTGCTCGACCCAAACTACAGCCGGATGCGGCGCGACCTTATTCAATCGGACCGCGCCCATCCAGGATTGCCCAATCCCGGCAAAGTTGATGGCTTCAACGTGCCAGCTTGGCAGCCCGATCCATCGTCTAAACCGCAACAAGCACCCGCAAATTCGTTGGAAACATCCTACTTCTGCGTCATTGATAAAGACGGCAATCTCTTCTCAGCAACTCCAAGTGATCCAACAATTAGCGGTGAGGTCGTCCCAGGCCTCGGCATAACAACATCGCGCTGGGGCACCCGCGCACATACAGGCGCCCATCATCCGGCCCGCGTCGGCCCAGGCTGGCGCCCCCGCATGTCGGCGAACCCGATGCTGGCGATAAAGCCTGGCGAAGCGCTGATTCCCATAGGTTCCCCCGGCAGTGAAGTCCTTGGTCAGGCACAGTTGCAAGTAATGCTTAACATGCTCGTCTTTGGGATGAGCCCACAGTCCGCCGTCGAAGCTGCCCGCTTTGCTTGTTACAGCTGGCCAGCCTCCGCCCTACCACACACCTATCATCCAGCACGCCTAAACCTCGAGGCGGACATTGGCGAAGAGATCGGCAGGGAACTCGCGGATAGAGGTCATGATATTCAATGGTGGCCGGAGCGTATCTGGCGAGCCGGATCCGTCTGCACAATTTGGCTGGATCAAAAGAGCGGTGTCCTACAAGGTGGCGCTGATCCGCGCCGCAACGCCAGTGCAGTCGGCCGGTAGAACCCCACGAGAAACAAGAGGATTAGATGTATTACGACAGCGTTGAAAACAAACACGGCTTGAAACATGACCCGTTCAAAGCCCTTGTAGCGCCTCGACCTATCGGCTGGGTGTCTACAGTCAGCAACGATGGTGCCCTGAATCTCGCACCCTACAGCTTCTTCAACGCCGTCAGCGACCGACCGCATTACGTTATGTTCGTCTCGGCAAGGCGCAAGGATAGCCTTCGCAATATTGAAGCGAACGGTGAATTCACCTGCTCCATCTCGACGATGGATACGTGCGATGGCATGAACGTCTCATCGGCACCGGTCGATGCCCTGGCCGACGAATTTGCGCTTGCCGACCTAAAGACGGCGCCTTCGCACTTTGTCAAACCACCACGCGTCGCGCGAGCACCCGCCTCCCTAGAATGCAAACACTGGAAGACCGTCGAACTACCAGACGTTAGTGGCGACGACGGCCATTTCATTATTATCGGACAAGTGATCGGTATCTATATCGATGACGCGGTCATCAAGGACGGCATTGTCGATACCGCCGCATTCCGGCCATTGGCGAGAATGGGCTATATGGAATACGCCGTCGTAACCCCGGAAACCGCGTTCTCGCTTGGCCGTCCACAGGTCCAAGAGGACGGCTCCGTGAAAATTCCGGAAGGCGAGTGGGACGGCGTGTACCGCTAGTTTTCAGCGCAGGCCGTCTTCACCTTCCACGTCTTTTATCTTCAAACCCCCAACCCGAGGCAGAGGACGGCCCGAATCGGTAACCGCAATGGCGACTAATATCTCGTCCGCCCGCGGCGCATCATTGACCCAGACCTCCATCCCGTCAAAATGGCTGCGGACATATGCCGCATCCTTATGGCCGAGGGGAATATCGAGGATCTGCCCTGGCCCGCCCCGCTTCTTCGAAGACGGCACCAATGCCGCCCCTTTCTCAACAGCTGACCGCAATGGTGCGCCCAGTTTTGGATGCAGAATAGCGGCGGCGTGCTCCAACTCTCCGTCAACACCAACCAACGCGGCCTTGCCATAGCTTTCCACATCAGAAGGCGAGACACCCAAAGCCGTAACAGCCCGCTCGCCGAGTAGGCTGCCAAGCTCGGCCCCGATATTAATCAGCTCAGTCAAATCCTCCACATATCGACCTACAAAGGGGTTCTTGATTACCGCCACCGCAGCGGCTCGTCGTGTTGGCGGATTAATATTTCTCTCCATCTCACGATGAATTTCGTCAGTCACGGTGACAAGCTTTCGAACCACCACCCCGCTCATTGGGCGTCTTCCAGCATCATCGCCGCACATTTTTCACCAATCATTATCGTTGGTGCATTTGTATTGCCGGTGGTTAAAGTTGGCATTATGGACGCGTCTGCGACGCGCAGCCCCCCAATGCCATGGACACGTAAGCGGGAATCGACCACCGCTGCTGTATCTTCGCCCATCTTACAGGTGCCGACCGGATGATGGATCGTTCCGCCATGTTGCTGCATGAATTTTATGATTTCATCACGTGTCTGGACATCCGGCCCAGGTGCAAATTCACCAAAACTTACCTCTTTCAATGCCGGTGCCTCAAAAATCTGGCGGCAAATTTTAATGCCAGACACGACAACATTTATGTCATTGTCATCCGTCAGATACGCCGGGCTAATCACCGGGTCAGCAAAAGGATCGCTGCTGCCCGACATCACATGACCTCGGCTTTCGGGCCGTACAGGGATTGCGGTGAGTTGCACGCCAGGCGCCCGCTCTAGTGCTCCCTGACCGGTATCAATCGGCGTCGCGGGTGTAAAAGTAAGCTGCAGGTCAGGGCTCGAAAGCCCTTCACGGCTTCGACAAAATACCATCGCGCTGGTAACACCAAAAGTCAGCGCCCCATTGCCAAAAAGCACATATTTTCCAACCTCAGTTATTACGCGTGGAAAGCGTGAAAGCTGGTTCATCGTTATCTCACTCTTCCGCACCCGATGTTTCATTCGCGCGCCCCAGTGGTCGGCCAAATTGCTGCCGACCCCGGGCAGGTCGTGCAGGACTTCGACACCAATTTCTTTTAAATGCGACGCTGGTCCAATGCCAGAAACCTGGAGGAGGTGCGGCGAGTTGTAAGCGCCCCCACACAGAACAACTTCTTTAGTCGCACGAATTTCCTTTATCTGTTCACCTCGGCGATAGGAAACGCCAACACATTTTCGACCCTCGAACATTAGGGTACCAACCTGTGCATCGGTGAGAATCTGCAGTTTTGGGTTAGAACGTGCGGACCGAAGATAAGTCTGCGCAGTCGACCCTCGGAATCGGCCACGCCGCGTCATCTGCGAATAGCCAACACCCTCTTGCTGGGCGCCGTTGTAATCTGGTGTGAACGTAAAGCCCACCTGCTGCGCCGCTTCAACAAAACGATGGGTCAAGGGCAGAATAGTTCTATAGTCTTCAACCTTAAGTGGCCCCTTGTCACCTCGGTAAGCAGGGTCACCACCCTCCTTATAGGCCTCCGACTTCTGGAAATAAGGCAACACGTCTTCGTAGGACCAGCCACGGCAACCCATTTGCGCCCAACCATTAAAATCAGCGGCATTACCACGCACATAGAGCATGCCATTAATTGAGGACGAACCACCCAGTACCTTACCACGTGGCAGGTTTACCTGCCGCCCGCCGGTGCTCTCGACCGGCTCGGTCTGATAATTCCAGTTGACCGCTTCATTATACAAAAGCGGCCGCAAAGCGGCAGGAACATGAATACGAATGTCGCGGTCTTTTGGACCAGCCTCCAGCAATACAACTTCCGCACCGCCCTCGGCCAATCGACATGCAATAGCGCATCCAGCCGAACCCGCACCAACCACAATATATTCGGTGTCAATCATGACCAAATAGCCGAACGCTGCTCCACGAAAGCCTTACCACCTTCTTTACGGTCCACAGAGTTCATCACCCGGTTCTGAACAATCTCGGTAAACTGATCGAGCGCGGTATAATCTAAATTACCACCCCGGACCATTAGCTCCTTCATTCCCTGGACAGCAGCCGGGCTGAGGCTGGCAAGGCGCTGGGCTATTCTTTCGGCTTCTGCCATCAGCTCCTCCGCAGGGACAATCTTATTGATTAACCCAACTTCATGTGCGCGTTTCGCATCCACCCGTTCAGCCAACAGAAGCAATTCTGACGCAATAGCCCAGGGCATCATACGCGGAAACCAGGCTGCTGGAATTGTCGCAATACCCCATTGCGGCTCTGGCAGCCAGAACGATGTATCCGGGGCCGCAACGCGTATATCGGCGTCGAGCGCAATCCACATGCCGTAACCGACAACATGCGAGTGCAATGCACTGACGATGGGTTTGTAGACACGGTTGGCACGGGTAATATCTGGAAATTGGCCTGAGTAGCGGTATTGCACCGGTGCCCCACCCGAAAGATCAGCCCCGGCACTGAAACACCGCCCTTTGCCAGACAGAATGGCAGCGCGCATTTCCGGGTCCTGCTGGAAATCATCCCATACCTCGCCAAGCTCGCGGTGCATATCCGCATTCATCGCATTAAGCTTTTCGGGCCGGTTCAGGGTAACATAGGCGATATGCTCCTGTTTCTCATATTCAATTGTTGTAAGGTTCACAGAATCATTCCTTTCTTATGATTTTTTAGGAGCCGTCTTCCAATCAGCGCCAGGATTAAAGTTGGTGCCTACCGCCAGCACACCTTGGCCTGGCACATGATTAACTTCGAGCCGGATGCCGTCCGGATCCTCGAAAAGAACATAGTAATAGCCGGGCGCCCAATGACCTTCCGTGGCCGGGGTGACAATATTTGCGCCCATCTCTCGCAACAGGGCGTCGACCTTATCCACGTCTTCACGCGAGCGTGCTCTCAAACAGATATGATGCAGCCCCACCCGGCCTTGCTCGAACCGTTCGCCCGCAAATTTTGATTTGCACGGCTGAATACCTATTGCCGTGCGACCACCAACAAAATAGGTCAAACCCTCATTATCAAAAACACATTCAAGGCCCATCGCGGGCATCAATTGTGCATAGAAAATCTTCGCTTTTTCGTATTGCGAAACGGTTAAAATGGCATGTGCCATGCCATTGATCTCGATCATGTCCCTATCCCTAAGCTATTTGTTTTCCCCAATTAAGGATATAGAGCACTAATCAAAAGCTGGCCGCCTTTCCATGCCACGAATGATAGTCACGTTGCCTTCGTTCGCATTCCGAGGTTCTCATCGCGCGCTTCATTACAGCCCGCTGGAGAGTTTCAATCTATGCACCAAAGTGTTTTATTTGCTATGTGATAATTTTGCGATCGCTCGTTGAGAGGTAATGTGGATCGTTTGAAAAAAATTGATCCGTTCTATTCTCTAGATGGCATTATACCACAAAACGAATCGATGCCGTAAATTTAAAAATCGAAAATCATCCGACTTAAGCGGACCCTTTGCACGATCGACCTATAGTAGCCTTAGGATTAGAGAGGCTACATAAATTCAGAAGGCCTCTGCTGCAAGCGAGTGATGAATTTCAGCTTACTGATTTATTCTTAGAGGCCCCGGATTAGTGCGTCAGAATCACACCACAATTTAAGGAAATCAGACTGTGCCTAAACATCAAAATGCAAACTCAAGCAAAGACGAAATTGGCTCAAGAGATGTGGTATGTACGAGTTGTGATGGGTTCTGTCCCGTCTCAGCAAAGATCAAGAATGGACGCGTCTTCAAAGTGGCAACGCGAGACGCTCCAATCTTTAAAGACGTGCTGTGCATGAAAGGCGCCTATGCCCCCAAAGCATTTGCACATCCAGACCGTATCCTTCACCCACTAAAACGCGTCAGCGATCGGGGACAAGGGCAATGGCGTCGCGTCACTTGGCATCAGGCTTTAGATGAAATTGCGGAAAAGCTTCAAAAGGTGATTGTAAAATATGGGCCCGAAGCTTTTGCAGTCAGTCAAAGCCAGGCAACTGGCGTAACTGATCAGGGGCTTACACGGCGCTTTATGAATCATTTGGGTTCTCCTAATTGGATCAGCGGCGTCGCCTATTGCATGGGCAATACAGCAGCAGTCAACCGAATGGTTTATGGCTGGTATCCACGCGCGGATATCTTAAATTCGCGCTGCATCGTTCTTTTTGGCCACGATCCGCGCCGGCACTCCTGGACTTTGGAATACAAAACAATCCGCATGGCACAAGCAAAGGGCGCAAAATTGATTGTTGCTGATCCGCGCCGTAGCGAAAACGCAGAATTAGCCGATATCTGGCTCCCAGTTCGCGCAGGCACCGACGCCGCCCTAATGTTAGGCATGGCGAGGGTCATTGTAGATGAAAAATTATACGACGCTGCATTTGTGCGTGATTGGTGCACGGGATTTGAAGAGTTGCAGAAACGACTTGAGGATTATCCGCTCGACCGCGTTGCCTCCATAACAACATGCACAGCAGAGGACATCTCAGCAGCGGCTCGCCTCTACGCCACACACGGCCCCGCTTGTATCCCATGGTCGCCAATCACCGACCAACAGGTTTCGTCCACCAGCGCCATACGCATGCAGTGCATACTGCGCGCAATCTGCGGCTATGTGGACACAAAAGGCGGTGATATATTTTTGGGTTTCCATCCCACCATCCGGTCCGAATCTGAGATCGAAATGCATGAGGTACTTTCAGACTCGCAAAAAGCAAAGCAGTTAGGTGCAGAGGAACACCCCGTCTTTACGTACCGAGGCATGTCCCAACTTGGCGCCGTCACGGAACAGGTCTGGGGCGCTCGCTGGGCCAACCTCGTTGGTGGGTGCTATATGGCTAATCCAATGAGCGTGTTTAAGGCAATGGCCGAAGATGAGCCATATCCTGTAAGGGCTTTCTTTGCGATCGCAAACAACACCCTCCTTAGTTACGCGAACGCCCAGCGCATTTACAAAGGTCTTATGAGACAAGACCTTTTAGTGGCATTTGAGCATATGATGACGCCAACGAGCCAACTGTGCGACTACGTGCTGCCAGGCGACGCTTGGCTGGAACGACCTAGTATACAGGCGGGCATCTCTGAGCAGGCAATGCCGCCACCAGGCGAATGCCGCAATATTGTTTATTTCTGGCATGAAATTGCCAAACGCATCGGCCTGGGCAAAACAATCCCTTGGTCTACACCAGAAGAGATGATTGACTATCGATTGGAACCAAGCGGTGTCACTTGGGCGCAGGTGGCAAAGAGCGGTAAATTGCCTTCCGCATCTGCAAAGAATAATTCTTCCAAAAAGTATCAAAAATATACTGAGCACGGGTTTGCCACACCTTCAGGTAAGGTAGAGCTTTATTCTTCTGTTTTAGAAGAACTAGGCTTTGACCCCCTGCCGTACTACCGTGAAGCCGCGGAGCCAAACGCGGCATATCCTCTGCGCCTCTTCATTGGCTTGCCGGACGACGAATATTTCCGAACTGGTATGCGGTTTGTGCCTGAATTGCGAGCACGATCACAGGACCCAACCTTCCTAATTGGCCCTAAGACTATGGCCGAATCAACTCTACAAGATGGAGATTGGGCGCGACTTGCTACACCTCACGGTGCCATGTTGGGCCGTGTCTACACCCGCTCCTCCCTGCCAGAAGGGTTGGTTCGAGCTCCGCACGGCTGGTGGAGGCCTGAGGCTAATGGCTCAGAGGATAAACTTTATGGTTTCTGGGATTTTTCCGATGCACGCATAACGCCTGACGACGAACCCAACTTAATTGATTCGGAACAGGGGATACCACATTTGAAGGGGGCACCATGTGCAATCTCTAAGTTGTCCACGAGTGAGGTCAATCGTATTGAGGCCGAGTACGGCGCGACCGCCGATCTGCCCCGAGGCCCCGAGGGCAAAGTGCTTCGGTCGGATGCCAAGCATGATGATTTTATGTTCGACGAAATTACAGGTAGCGGCGTGGAATTTGAAACTGTCGAGCTTTCGCTTTACGCCCGAAATTCATCATAATTCCCAATTCCTTACTTTGCGCTGATCATCAAGTTTGATTGCGTGAATTCAATGCATCACACACACGCAAAATGGGCCCTAGAAAAAGGCATGACAAGCGGACATACGAGCCAATTCCCGAAATTTTTTTTGAATTCGGCCCCGCCGCTTTCCTCCTTTGCCCGCGGGTGGTTTTAGCGATCTGCATTAGAGTGTGCGCCGGGGCCAAGACGGCATCCGAGCGATCGATGGGATCAGTAACTGAGCATATAGCCATCAACAAAGTGTATTCGGGCGCGCCTATAAACATTGTAACCACATATAATAATGCGAGTGAGTTGCAATTGCATATATTATGTTCAACACAATGGGCAAGACAAAGATTTGATTTTTTATTATTCGTTTATTCGTCGTCAAAAATGGATTTAAAAAATATTGCTGGTCGTCAGGGACAAAATATCAAAAAATTTTAGCGGCCAATGATGATCAAGCCGCCACGCTCAAATCGAATGCAATCGGGATAAATCGATTGATTGGGTAAAAGCAATTATTTGCTGCAAGCCCCATGTGTCATTACCAGACAGCTTTCGAGCTGACTGCGGGATCGTAATAGGACTTGAAATTAAACAAATATCAAATGCACGCCCCGGACACAAAATAATGGCGGAGGGAGGGGGATTCGAACCCCCGACACCTTTCGGTGAACACGATTTCCAGTCGTGCGCCTTAAACCACTCGGCCATCCCTCCAGAGCCATATGTCGGCGTGAACGCGTTACTTAACCGACCGTCCCCCCGAGGGCAAGCGAGTGGTTACCTGATTCTCGGAGAGGCAGGATCCCACTCGGAACTGGTACCCTACTTACCGCAAAGCCTGCCCTTGTCGGCGAAATTTGCCAAATGATCATATTGAAATATCTTGCCCGGTTAACCCTACTCATCGCCTTAGTCTTTTTAGCAACAAGCATTTGGATTTGGATTGCCGGCCGCAATGTTTACAAGAGTGCGAGTGAGATTTGATATGAACTAGCCCCGGAAGGTCTGAATTTGGTCCAAGCCATGATCGAGCGCTATCTCTTGCCACTAATATGGGAACAAGGCGTGGTCCGACTATTGCTAAAACCATTTTGGGAGACTGTTTTCCTTCTATTTATCGCCTTGTTAATCTTGGCTACCGTCGCAGGACATTTCAGCCGGCGCCGCGACGAACGCGCCCAAAAGCACATCTAAAAGCCCGCCGCTGCCCGAACCTCGGCAGCGGACTTGCCAGAAACCCGCAGCGATTGAATTGTCGCAGCGTTATCCCTTTTCGCCAAACGCTCGCCCGCCGCATTAACCAGCAAACGATGATGAGCGTAGTCCGGCTCGGGCAACCCAAGGAGCCGCTGCAACAGCCGGTGGACATGAGTTACCTCTAAGAGGTCTTCCCCGCGTGTCACATAGCTGACTGCCTGGAGCGCGTCATCAACCGTTGCTGCGATATGGTAACTCGTCCCAATATCTTTGCGGGCCACCACCACATCGCCCAGCAGGCTCGGATTTACATTTACTTGGCCATAGCGTCGATCCATAAAAGTGAGGGGCCCAGTGAGGGCAAAAGCAGCAGCCGAGTCCAGACGCAACGCGTAGGCGTCTCCTGCGTCAATCCGTGCCCTACGGGCCTCATCAGATAAGTGCCGACAGGTTCCTGGATATATCAATCCTTTGCGGCCGTGAGGCGCGCGCCCTGCATGGTTAATCTCGCGCTGAATATCCCGGCGCGTACAAAAACACGGATAGACGGTTCCCTGTTCCTGTAACCGCGCCAGCGCTGCCCCGTAATCAGCCAGATGGCAGGATTGGCGGCGCACAGGAGTTTCCCAAGCAAGGCCAAGCCAAGCCAAGTCTTCAAAAATAGCCACCTCAAATTCAGGGTGGCACCGTGTCCGGTCGATGTCTTCGATGCGCAGCAGGAAACGCCCGCCCATTTCACGCGCACTCGCCTCCGCATATAACGCGCTGTAAGCGTGACCGAGATGCAGTCGCCCTGTCGGGCTGGGGGCAAAACGCGTAACCGTTTGGCTAGTAACAACATCACTCATCTGACTGGCCCTAAACAGCACACTGGGTTATGTCAAATTACATGACCCCAGAATTCATTCGTCTCGCCCTCGACAAGGTAGCAACTCGAGATCCAGATATCGCCGCGGGCCTGCATGCATTCGGGTATCCGAGTCCCCGAAACAGGGAACCCGGTTTTAGCACTTTGATCAACATTATCATAAGCCAACAGGTCTCTACGAAAGCGGCGACGGCAATCCGCGGTCGGCTGGAAGCGACGCTCGACCCACTAACGCCAGACGCCTTTCTAGCAGCCGATGAACAAACCATCCGCAACATTGGATTTAGTGCACGCAAAGCCGAATACGGACGGGGACTCGCCCAAGCAATCGTGGACGGCACCCTTGAAACCGAACGGTTGGCTCGACTCGACGACAAAGACGTCGCCAAAGCCCTAACCAGTATTCGCGGCCTTGGCCAGTGGAGCGCTGACATCTATATGCTATTTACCTTGAGCCGCGCCGACGTCTGGCCGCTTGGCGATTTAGCGATCCAAGTCGCCATCCAGAAACTAAAACATATGCGCGAACGTCCCAATCAGAAACACATGCTAACTATCGCCGAACGCTGGCGACCCTATCGAGGGGTGGTGGCATTGTTCCTTTGGCATTATTACAAGGGTGCGCCCTAGCTAAAAGACCGAACGAACGGAAGGAATAAACATGTCCGAGATACCCATACTGGACGGCCCGCGATACGGCCCTGCCGCTGACGGCCCACCGCAGCAATTGATCCTCCTTCTCCATGGCGTCGGCTCTGATGGGAAAGATTTAATCGAGTTGGCACCGCATTTGGCCCAAACGTTGCCAAATGCCGCCTTTATCGCACCAAACGCACCAAACCCGTATGACCAGGGTCTCTCAGGCTATCAATGGATCTCCAGTGGCATAAGGGTCGAAGCCGAAGCTGTTGAAGCTGTCAAGGCTTCCGCAGAAATACTGAATGCATTCATTGATGAAGAGCTGCGGAACATTGGACTGGGGCCTGAAAGTCTTGCTTTGATTGGCTTCAGCCAAGGCACAATGATGAGCCTTTACACGGCACCGCGTCGCGATCACCCTATCGCCGGTATTCTCGGCTATTCTGGACGCATAGTGGGCGCCAATTTGATGGCAGCAGAAACGAAAAGCCGCCCACCCGTGTTCTTGGCGCATGGCGAGATGGACCCGGTTTTGCCAATCGAGTGTCTAGATGCCGCTCAGCAGACATTAGAAGAGTGCAGTTTTTCCGTCCAAACACTGCGTTGCCCTAATCTCGGCCATAGCATCGATCAGAACGGCATTGTGGAAGGTACAAATTTTCTGAGGACCATTTTTGGAGTCTGAACGGTGCCACTTCAAAACCGCGTCACTCCCTTCGGGGCGATCGAGGCGAATTTGGCACGCGGCAATTTCATGGGCAACCGAGGAATTCTGCATGGCGCAACCAGAGAGTTGGGCCATCGGCGTTGGGCCCACAAAAATTGGATTATTTGCCTTACCAAATTTCGCGGCCGCCACCGCGGCATCATGACGCCAGGCCGCTATACGGAGCTGTTCTTCTTAGACGAGGCCGTCGCCATATCCGCCGGACACCGCCCTTGCTATGAATGCCGACGGTCAGACTACCACAACTGGCAGAACGCATGGCAACGCGCTCTGGGACTGGCCGAGACACCGCGGGCCAAAGCGATGGACAATGCACTCCACCAAAATAGGATCGACCGCTCAAATCGGGAAAACCGTCGTTGGCGGAGTGCCATCGACGAACTTCCCAATGGCAGCTTTGTTTCAATCAGCGGGACGGCACACCTCGTTCTCAACGATCGGCTGTTGCCGTGGCAACATAGCGGTTATGGACCTCCTATTGTACGGCCGGCTAACACGAATGTGACTGTCCTCACCCCCTCCCTCTCCGTCGCGACGTTGCGCGCAGGGTTCTCACCGCACCTACATAGAACCGCTCTAAGTGCCCAAAAGTAAAGGGTAAATCAATTTATCGACGCGCTGACCCCTATATCTTGTATCTTCATATTATTTCAGTAATCTGAATCGACTCAATGGTGGTCACTGAAACGACAGGGGAAATTCAGGTGGTTTGGGGTGCGAAAGAAAATCCCGCCCTGGTCTTGAATGCGGACTTTCGTCCGTTGAGCTACTTTCCTTTGTCTCTATTAGCCTGGCAAGATGCCGTCAAAGCGGTGGTCACTGATCGGGTGAACGTCATTTCCGAATACGAACAATTAGTTCATTCTCCGTCGTTCGATCTGCGGCTGCCGAGCGTAATATCGCTAAAGGAATACGTGCCACAATCCCGCAAGCCGGCCTTCACCCGGTTTAACGTATTCCTCAGAGACCGTTTCGCGTGTCAGTACTGCGGGGTGGCATTGCCCTCACACGAACTGACTTTTGATCATGTCATTCCACGTTCTAAAGGCGGACGCACGACATGGGAGAACGTGGTTACAGCCTGCGCGCCGTGCAATCTTCAAAAGGGCGGGAAATTGCCAAAGGCTCCCGGTACCAGACCAAAGCGCAAGCCGGTCCAGCCAACAGTTTGGCAGATGCAGGAGAACGGTCGAATGTTCCCGCCAAACTTTTTGCATGATAGCTGGCGCGATTTCCTTTATTGGGATGCCGAGTTGGAAGCGAATTAAATTCGCGTCGAGAGCCATATCGCCGCGCGCGATCCCGCCTTCACCAGCACCGACAATAGAGGATATCCAATGGCCTGCTCAGCATCATGATCAAGCGCCGTATCACGATGCTCCAACTCGTCCGCCCGAAATTTTTTTATTACCTCTTTAAGAGGGATTTCGTCCTCTCCGAGCTGCTCAGCCTGATCGCGGTAGTGTTCGTCAATCACTTCCTCTACCGCCACCGTGCAAGCCATAGCCGCCTGCGGGCCAAGCCGGCCGGTCACCGCGCCCAAGGCATAGCCAGCTAAATGCCAGAACGGCGAGAGCGCGGTCGGCCGAACGCGGCGCGAGACGATCAATTCGTTGAACGTCTCGAGGTGCTCTTGCTCCTGTGCCTCCATCACCGCCACAGCATCCCGGGTAGGCCCCGGCGGCAAGACCGCAAGCTGTCCCTGGTAGATGCGGACGGCCCCGTACTCGCCTGCGTGATCGACCCTAATCATCGCTTCAACCGGCGGGAGCGGATCGCCCGGCAGATATGCGGGGCCCAGCTTTTTTAGGGGCGTGTCCGTCATGGGCCGATCGCTCGATTTCGCCAGGCCAGCCCAAGGCCCGCAATCCCCACGAAACCAGAAATCATTGCGTTATACCCAGACATCGAAATGCCCAGAAACGAACCCGTAACTTCGTCGCAGCGTGCAACAGGCGCGTTCATAATCTGTGCTTTAAGCGCCTCGACCGTCAGCGGCAGGTCAGAAACGCTAATACAGGACGCTAGGCCCTGCCACAAATGCTGCTCGACACCTACATGGAATGCTGCGATGCAGGCACCAAGTAAGATAGAGAAAGAGGCCAAACCGACTGCCACCGCCTGCATTCTCACATGCCTACGCAAGACTAAAGCCAGGATAGCCAATCCGGTAGCAACCCACCAAGGCCAGCGTTGATAAAGACAAAGCACACACGGCTGCAGGCCACCAAGATATTGTGAGGCGTAGACGAAGCCTAAAACCATTACCCCCAACCCCGCTTCCGCCATAGCAAGGCGGCTTGTGTCCAGGCGGTCAGCGATATCGATAACCATATTCATAAACTGCATTTAACCATGCCTCGCCCACTTACAATAGCTTGATGAGGGCAAAGCCGCCAACAAACAGCAATACAAAGACTAAGCTCAGGATCTCAAGCCGCCTTTCGATAAACTCACGGATTGGTTCCCCAAACTTCCACAACAAGGCGGCCTCGAAGCCAAACCGCGCACCGCGGCTCAGCACCGACGCAACGGTGAATACAAACAGGTCGAGTGCGAAAACACCACTCGCGATGGTAATTACCTTGTAAGGTAGCGGGGTGAGCCCCGCCAGTGCCACAATCCAGGCGCCGTATTCCGTATAGGTCCCGCGGAATTCCTCAAACTTTGCGCCATAACCATAGAAATCGATAATTTGGCCGCCTATCGCGTCGAAGAAAAAATAACCAATGGCATATCCCGCGAGCCCGCCCAAGACAGACGAGGTTGTACTGACCAAGGCAATGCGAAGCGCAGCGGCCCGGTCAGACAATACCATCGGCACGATCATAGCATCCGGCGGGATCGGAAAAACCGAACTCTCCGCGAAGGAAACCAACGCCAACCACCAAATCGCTTGCGGGTGCGCCGCCAAGCCAATCACTCGGTCATAAAGTTTGCGGATCATAGTGAATCAATCGGCCTTTGGCGCTCCGTACGACTGTTGCGGTACGCCCCGATTTAAGGATAAGTGCGTGTGAACGCCCCTCCACGGAGCCTCCAAAGTATCCCGCCGTAAACCGACGGTCGCTCGACCCGGTCGCGGATAGGCGGCACCATCCTCATGAAAGCCGGTCGAATCCCACACCAGAACCGAGACCGCGAACAAACGATCCGGCGACATACGAATCTGCAAGGTTTCTGTCATGAAGCGAAAATCACAGATTGTCGGCCAAATACTTTTCCATTGCCGGTCAATAAGATCGTCGAGTCCTTCCACCGTATCCATCCAAGTCCCAAAACCGATAACGTCCTTTTCAAACATCGGACGCGCAGAATCGAAATCGACACTTGCGACATAACCGCTCCAAGTGTCGAACCATAATTTGATGGACGCATGATCGTTATCGTTGGTCACGGCTTTCTCCGTATTAATTTGTTGCCTTGCTGTACTACAGAGACCGACCCAGATATGGAAGCCGCAAGTTTCTGCAGCAAAACCCAGCGTTGTGATAATCTGGCCGGTAATCCATAATTTCTTGAATACGATCAAAGTCCACAACCTGCACCCTAGATCTACTGATCCAGCAGGTTAAACTCCAGTCCATCTGTGCGTGCAATAGCCGCATAATCAAAGACATTGCTCGTTTTGGGACTAGGAAATTGCGTGACAGGGTTTGCCCTGATCAAACACCTTCGAGCACTCACGTCGCTCTAATTCCAAGGGGCGCGCTGGTCAACGCGGAGCCGCGAAATATGTTCCTGTGGGACATCAAACGGCTGATGCAGAGAATGCCCTTACCACTTGAAAATATTAAAATTCTCGACCTCACACGGGCCGCCGCTGGCCCATTTTGCACGATGATCTTAGCCGACCTCGGTGCAGATGTGGTGAAAGTCGAGCCAACGCCAAAAGGGGACATGACACGGCTATTAGGTCCCTACGACCATGGGATAGGCGTTTATTATCTAAGCATCAACCGTAACAAACGCTGCCTTGGCGTTGATTTCCGCAACGAAGATGGCTTGAAAACGCTGCGGCGCATGGCAGTTAAGGCCGACGTCGTGGTAGAAAATTTTAAGCCGGGCACGGCAGAAGATATGGGGCTCGGTTACAACGACGTGAAAGCACTTAATCCAAAAGTAATCTACGCCAGTATCTCCGGCCTTGGCCGCACTGGCCCTTACGGCACTTGGCCCGGCCTTGATCAGATTGCACAGGGCATGTCCGGTATGATGAGCCTGACCGGTCCGCAGGGCGGCGAACCAACCCGATTTGGGGTCCCTATCGGCGATTTTACTGCTGGTATGTGGTGTGCGCTGGCGGTGACAGCTGCGGTCGCGCAGCGTCATGTAACCGGTGAAGGACAGCGCGTCGAAACATCGCTCTTCGGCGCGCTTGTCGGATTGCTCAGCTTGCAAGGCCAGCGCTATCTCAGCAACGGCGACGTGCCGAAACAATCAGGCAACGATCACCCGACCATCTACCCTTATGGTGTATTCGATGCTAGAGATGGGCCACTCAATGTCGCCACCGCACGCGAAGAACATTGGCAGCGACTGTGTGTAATTATCGGTATGACGGAGTTGTTAGAAGACCCTGATTATGTGGACAATTCCGCCCGGATGCAGAACAAAGACAAGCTGCGCGCAATTCTCAACGCCCAGTTTAGAACCCGGGACGCCATCGAATGGACCAAGGATTTAATGGAGGGCGGCGTCCCGTCGGGCCCGATCTATTCGCTCGATAAAATGTTTAACGATCCTCAGGTTATCGACCAGGGTATGGTTGAGCAGGTACAACATCCAACCATCGGCAATTTGGATCTGCTGGCTAATCCAATGAAGATGGACGCGTTCGAAGGTAGGTCCGTGCGCACGCCGCCACCGCTCGTCGGCGAGCATAATACTGAAATTCTTACGGAATATGGTTTTTCTCCCCAAGAGATTGCCGCCCTTGATGCGGCAAGCGCTATCGGTGCCGAAGAAGAGAATAATTTATGACCTTGTATAAAGGCAGTTGCCATTGCGGAGCCGTCAGCGTCGAGTTTGAGACCGATACGGACCCTGCAATGATTGATGTGCGGGAATGCCAATGTGCATTTTGTCGGGCCCACGGTGCGGAGTCGGCGAGCGATCCCAACGGGCGCATCCAGTATATTGAGCGCGAACCGGACGATATTGTCCGTTACCAATTCGGCACGAAAACCTGTGATTTCATCATTTGCCGACATTGTGGCGTTTATCTCGGCGCCATAATGGAGGACGACAAAACTCCTGGGTTTTCGACTACGCAGATTAAACATTTTAAGGACCGGGCTCTTTTCACCAAAACCGCACGACACCCAGATTACGATGAAGAGCCACTGGCCGATCGCCTTGCGCGCCGGCGGCGAAATTGGACTCCAATTGCAGGTTAACGAGCTTTAGGCAAAGGAGAATATATGAACGCTCCCGATTTAGCATATGTAGCCCTGGCCGTTGACGAACCGGAAAGCGCCGCTGCAATATTCGAAAAAGACTTTGGCTTGCCACGCCAGGACTTTTCCTGCGGGCCATCAAATGTACCAATGATCTCGGTTGGACGGTCGGCGTTAGCATTCTTCCAACCGGACGATCCGTTTTTAGGACCAAGCGCCAAAAAGGGCGTGCACCACATAGCCATTGCGGCCGAGGATCCAGAGGAGAAAGCTAGAGCGTCTGGCATCCCCACCTCAGGCGGCGCTTCAACCGGGATCAACGGGAAAAACCAAATTGCGCTGGCGCGGGACGCTACCTGCGGAATCCGCGTTCGCTATACAGAATCGTTAGACCTTCCAGCCGCATCCTCCGAAATGGTCCAACGTATCGATCATCTGGGTGTCGCCTCCGCCGATAATCAAGCCGGCTGCGAGGTCTTTATCGACAAGCTAGGCTGTGTCTACGAGAGCCAGCAGACTGACAGTGAGGTCGAGACAATATCCGAAAACTTCACATCAGACACCTACAACTACATTTTTCACACACGACCTTCCGAGCTCATCGGCAGCATGCGCGTGACCTTCATCACTGTCGGCGACACGGAACTAGAGTTCATCCAAGACCTGACGACCGATGTGAAGGCAGACGAAGCCCGTCATGATGCGGCTGGCACTACCCGCGGCGACCGAAGCGCCATTGCTCGATACGTTGCCTCAAGGGGGGCCGGCCTCCATCACATCGCCTTCAAGACTCCGAACGTCGAGGAAAGTTTGGCCAAGATAAGAGCGGCGGGCCACCGCACTATCGACACCGTTGGTAGGCCGGGGTCACGCGCGGCCCTCATCGGGTTTATGCATCCGACTATGATCGGCGGGGTCCTGATGCATTTCGTGGCACGTAAGGAACTATAGGTTTGTCCCGCTATGCGCTGACATACATCGCCCTTGTAGCCCGCGACGTGGACGCCGCCTGCCGGTATTTTGGCGAAGCCCTTGAACTCGACCGCCGCGACATCGATCTCGGCGGACGGAAAATTCCCTTCTTTGGAATTGGAAAAGCCGCCATCGCCGTCTTTGAGCCGGAGGATCGTTATTTGGATGAACCGCGGCTTCCGGGTGTCCATCACATGGCGTTAGGATCAGAAGATCCAGCGGCGACGGCAATAGAACACGGCCTGACAGTCAGCCACGAAGGCCTGGGTCCCGATGAGAAACGATTTGTATCCATTGAAAAAAAAGACACCTGCGGCATCCGAACCAGGTATATCCAGCCATTGGATATTCCTAGTGGCAACGGCCGGGTCGAGAAAATTGACCATCTCGGCATTGCCAGCACCAATATCGACGAGAACATCCGTGTCTTTGTTGACAAGCTCGGTTACCCCTTAGAGAGCAGTGAGGTCGACATTGAAATACGCAACATAACCGAAAGTTTCATCTCCGATAAATATGGAGCAGTCTACCACGCCCGCCCACCAGAAATTCTGGGCGGCCTCAAAGGCAGCTTTATCAGCATCGGTGATTGCGACCTTGAAATCATGCAGGACTACGATCCAAAAAATCTCCCACGGGGTGAACTAGGCAAAGCAGAGGGCAACACTAAAGGTGACCAAAGCGCAATCGCTAAGTTCGTGGAACGGCGCGGGCCCGGTCTGGTCCACGTCGCCTTTGCCACGAAGGATATCAACAGCGTCTTGCGGGATCTCGATCGCGACGGTTGGCGATTGATTGACACAAAAGGTCGGCCGGGCGGACGCGGCGCACAAATCGGATTCGTCCATCCGTCTAACTTTGGCGGTGGCCTGCTCACCCATTTTGTACAACACCCGGAGACATAATCATGGCCGGATATGCAATGAACTACCTGGCCCTCGTGGCCCGTGACCTGGAGAGCGCTTGCCGGTTCCTCGGAGATTCACTGGGGCTGAAACGGCGCGACGTTGCACTCGACGGTCGCAGAGTTCCGTTCTTCGGTATCGGTAACTCAGCAGTAGCCATTTTCGAGACCGACGATCCCCATCTAGAAGCGCCCGTATTTCCCGGAATCCACCACATGGCGCTAGCCGCCAACAATCCTTTGGGAACAGCGCTCCAGCACGCACTGCCAGTCACCGCGGAAGGCGAGGGGCCCGATGGAAAATGCTATGCAGCCATCGACCCTAAAGCAACAGTCGGCATCCGCACCCGCTTCATTGAGCCGCTCAAAATCCCTTCAACGGACGGGCCCGCTTATAAGATCGATCACCTGGGCATCGCAACGAACGACAACGCAGCCACCGTCCGGGTCTTTACCAACAACCTCGGCTGCCCCATTGACAGCACCCAGACTGACATCGAGATCCGTAACGTTACCGAAAGTTTTATCTCTGACAAATACGGCGCAATCTATCATTCTCGTCCGCCAGAAATTTTGGGCGGCCTCCGCGACGTCTTCATCACAATCGGAGATTGCGAATTGGAATTGTTAATGGATTATGATCCACACCTGACACCGAAGGAACAACTCGGGGAGGAAGAAGGCAACACCAAGGGCGACCAGAGCGCAATCGCCAAGTTTGTTGCTCGGCGCGGGCCGGGCATCGCCCATGTCGCTTTCGCGACACGCGACATCGACGCAATCCTGCCGAAGTTGGCGGGCGACGGCTGGCGAATGATCGATCTAGAGGGCCGGCCCGGTGGGCGAGGTTCACTTATCGGCTTTGTACACCCATCCAATTTTGGCGGCGGGCTGCTGATGCATTTTGTCGAACCGCAGGTTGATGGCGGCTGGGCGGCCAAGAAGTTTGGCTGAAGTCTTAAAACAGGAACGGCTTGGCAACGCGCTCGTCCTTACTATTGATCGGCCCGAAGCAGGAAACTCGCTGAGCGGCGAGGTCAGCCAAGCCTTTCTAAAGGTGCTCGATGAAATCGAAATGGACCACAGCCTCCGGGCGGTAATCGTCACAGGAAGAGGAAAACGCTTCTTCTGCACCGGCGGCGACGTGAAACGCTATGCGGAAATCAAAACTAAGAACGAACTTCGGGAGATCATGCGCCTAGCACGCACAGTCTTCCATCGTTTCGAAGCTCTCCACGTCCCAGTTATCGCGGCGATCAACGGCCTCGCCATAGGCGGCGGCACAGAGATTTTGCTCGCCACCGATCTCCGGGTCGCCGCACCGCATGCGGAAATCAGCATGCCACAGGTCCGCCTCGGGATCATCACCGGCTGGGAAGGCTACGAACGCCTGGTCCGCGACATCGGTTTCAGCCGCGCCATGCAGGTAGTCACAACTGGCGAGCGCTTCAGCGCCGAGGATGCCTACCGCATCGGGCTCATTAATAAAATTTCTGCAGACGGCGATGTCGTCGCCACCGCAATGCAATTTGTCAACGCCTTTGACCAAGCCGCGCCGCTGGCCTTAAGCCGGGCCAAACGCGTCATCCACACGGCCGCCAGCGGAACCGCGGACGAAGCGCATAAATTGGCCGCGGATACCTTCGTGGACCTCTGGTTCACGGAAGATCACCGGGAAGCGGAGAAGGCCTTCGCCGAAAAGCGACGCCCCGTGTTCAAAGGAAAGTAACAAACACCCTATTTAACACTCCCCATCAAGAGATTAGGGATAAGACCGAGAATGGCCCGATATTTTCATCGCCCTTAATGCAGCCAAGTTCGGTTAGGTGTGACATAAGGGCATTTTAAATCGATCCGAGTGGAGAAAATGGACAGACATACCGCACGCCACCGTATTCAGCGGGATCACTTTACTACACATTGGGTTGCACATTGCGGCTGACCGAGAAAGGGTAAAGCTCAGTCCTTGCTGCTAACCGCGTAGCCATAATCTCTCACAGCAGCTTCCTTGGTAATTAGGCCGTTTTCCAAATCACGCGCCAACTCCGCCGGATCACGATCTTTCGGGTCGCCAAATCCAGCACCGCCTGGAGTATGAAACCGAGCGATCTTGCCAGCGGGAATAGTTTGGGTGCCTTTACCACGCAGCTTTTTTCCGCTGGTGAGACTTAACGATCCAGCCTCACCATTACCGCCGCCGTTGCGGCCTCGAGCCGGGAAGTCGATACGATCGTAAGCAGCTAGCAGCTCAAAGTCGGCGCCAATAGCGGACTCTATTTCTAGCACCTGTCCAAGACCACCGCGATGTGTCCCGGGGCCACCCGAATCGGGCCGGAATTCCTTGCGATGAAACACAATGGGGGCGACCGTCTCGTTGATCTCGACTGGGGTGCCACGCACACCGCTAGGATAAGCGGTCGCGGAGAGACCATCCTTGACCGGCCGCGCACCGGTGCCCCCATTGGTCACGGCCGTGATAGTGAAGAGCTTACTATCGTTCGCAGCGCGGTCCGTCGCACCCCGCATAGTAATATTCCAAAGACACGATGCCCCTTCTGCCGGAACCCGGTCGGGCGCAGCTTGAGCCAAACAGCCAAAGGAAACGTCTGGTAACATTTGGCCAATCACATGACGTGAACAGACAGGAGCGGGATAGGGAGCATTTAGGATTGTGCCTTCCGGGGCAGCAATCTCGAATGGGGCAAGCGAGCCTGCGTTGTTCGGTATCTCCCCCGAGACGATGCAGGAGAGGCCAAAACAGGTATAGGCCGTGGTGTAGGCTATTGGCACATTTATACCCTTCGACGATTTTGGCGAGGTGCCGTCGTAATCGACGGTGATTGTATCGTCGTGGACCTTCAGGGTGGCTACCAGATCAATTGCCTCACCGACACCATCGATGGTCATAGTATTCTTGTAAGTCCCGTTAGGCAGCTTCGCAATATTGTCCCTTACCGCCTTTTCGGACGTGTCGCAAATGTAGTCACCGAGAGCATCTAAACTATCTAGATCAAACTCGTCCATCATTTCCACCAGGCGCACACAACCGATATCATTACATGCAGCAAGCGAGTATACATCGCCCTCGGATTCGACCGGTTGGCGGGTGTTTTGGCGAATCATCGCCATCAAGGTTTCATTCATCACTCCGCGATCGGCGAGTTTCAACATCGGAATGTAGATGCCCTCCATGTGCACATCGGTCGCGTCCACGCCGCTGCCCATCCCACCAATATCGGTCAGGTGACTGGTGCAGGAGAAAAGCGCCACAACCTGTCCGTTTCGAAAGCACGGCGTAGTGATAACAAAATCGTTCAGGTGGCCGGTACCCATCCAGGGATCGTTGGTAATAAAGGCATCACCCTCGTTCATTTCCTCGATCGCAAAGTGCCGCAGGAAGTGTTTTACCGATTCAGCCATAGAATTTACATGGCCAGGTGTGCCTGTGACCGCTTGAGCGTACATCCTCCCATCCAGCCCAAAGACGCCAGCCGAGAGATCACCGCATTCCCGAACGATCGGGCTAAAGGCGGTGTGCATTAGGGTCTGCGCCTGTTCCTCTACAACCGAGATCAAGCGGTTCCACATGATCTGAAGACGAATTGCATCTAGGCTGCCTTTATCTGCTTTGGTCCTAGCCATCACGCGCTGTCCCTGTTGCGTTCGATCATAATATAGCCGTTCGCGGCGATCCGCGCTAAAAAGCCATGCGGCACGTAGGTCGAGGTCTGATCCTCGACAATTATACCAGGCCCATCAAATGCCACGCCGGGTGCCAAGTCCATTCGACAGTAAAAGGGCACTGCGCGCATCTCCCCCTCTTTAGAGCCGAAGACATTACGATGCCCGGACGGGGTCGCCACACTTGCCGCCGGCGCGACACCAAGCCGGGCGGGCGACGGGGGCGCAACGGAAAGGCTCAGTGCCCAGGTTAGAACTTCTGTCTCAGCGTTCGGCAGGGTTCGACGGAAGTGCCGTTTATACTCGGCGTCAAACGCAACCTGAACCGTGTCGCGATCGTTGTCCGAAAAATCGCCATTCGGCAGCTCGATCATAATTTCGTGGCCTTGGCCAACATAACGCATAAACGCGACCCGGCGTTCAACCACATCTGCCTTCGGTTCCGCGGCGCGGATGACAGCCAAAGCTTCGACCCGCATTTCCTGCATTAAGCTGTTCACAATCGCTGGGTTAAACGCTGCAAGCCGCATGTTGCGGCTACGGACCACTTCGTAGGCGATGGGCGCTTTGAGGAAACCGACCGCACTACCGACACCCGCGTCGGTCGGTACAACGATCCGGTCAATTCCAAGTTTCTCAGCAAGACGACCCGCGTGCAGTGGCGCTGCACCACCAAATGCGATCAAGCTATATTCATTCGCCACTTTGCCCTGCTCAACAGAGTGCACACGGGCCGCGTTAGACATTGTCTCATCCACCATTTCGGTAATACCGTAAGCGGCTGTGAGGACGTCCGATACCCCAAGCGGCGTGCCAACATCCTGCATTATTGCCGCCTCCGATTTGTTGGGAAAAAGCGGCACGTTGCCACCCGCAAAACTCGCGGGATCAATTTTGCCGAGTACCACGTCGGCGTCGGTTATGGTTGGCCGCACTCCCCCCTGTCCATAGGCAGCCGGGCCCGGACTTGCTCCGGCACTGTCCGGACCTATAGTAATCCGCCCTAAGGAATCGAGCCGGGCAATTGAACCACCACCCGCACCGATCTCAACCATCTCAATCACTGGAATGCGCAATGGCAAGCCACTGCCCTTTGTAAACCGTGAAGCGCGGTCCACCTCAAATTCTCGAGCAGATTGCGGACGGTAATCACTAATGAGACAAATCTTCGCTGTTGTTCCTCCCATATCGAAGGAAATAACCTTTTCAAGCTCCATTTCCTCCGCTACCCGGGTCGCCAGGATAGCCCCACCGGCAGGGCCAGATTCAACGAGCCGGATCGGAAACCGCATCGCATTTTCCAAGGTCGTCAACCCGCCACCCGACGTCATTAACAAAACTGGGCAGATAACACCCATCGTGCCAAGGCGGTCTCGTAAGCGCGCCAAATAACTCGCCATTAACGGACGTACATATGCATTGGCACTTGTTGTCGTAAAACGTTCGTACTCACGAATTTCCGGACATACTTCCGAGGAAATACTGAACGAAACCTCAGGCAATCGGGCCATCAGAAAATCGCGGGTACGACGCTCATGATCTGGATTGGCATAGGCATGCATATACCCAATAGCGACACTTTCTATTTCCTCAGCCTGTATCACGGGGAGCAATGCCTCAACCATATCTTCATCAAGCGGCTTTAAGACCCGGCCCGTAAGGTCTACACGCTCCGCCACTGGTAGACGCAGTTTGCGCGGCACCAATGGAGCGGGCTTCTCAATCATAATATCGTATTGATCGTAGCGGCTTTCATAGCCAATCTCGAGAACGTCGCGGAAACCCTGAGTTGTTATGAAGGCCGTCTTGGCGCCCTTCCGCTCAAGGATAGCATTCGTCGCTAGAGTCGTACCATGTAGCACAAGCGACAGACTGTTCGCGGCCAACCCAGCTTCTGCGAGAGCCGCCTCTATGCCGCATATAACGCCTTCTTCCGGCGCAGCGGGTGTGGTTAGTATTTTTGCCGTAGTGCGATGCCCATTGGCTTCTATAACGATATCTGTGAAAGTACCGCCAATATCAACCGAGAGCCGCGCCGCTGCGCGACTTTCTGACATGCTCTGTCCTCCAGCAAGAAATTCAGCTTCCGTACACCGTTGGTATACAGGCTGACGAAAATCCCGCAAGAGCCGTTGACCAAACCCCGTTCCTGCCTATGATGCGAAGCAGTGCCCCTGTGGCGGAACTGGTAGACGCGCTGGATTCAAAATCCAGTTCCCGCAAGGGAGTGCGAGTTCGATTCTCGCTGGGGGCACCATTTTCATAAAACCTCTTCGGTTAATTCAGTGATATACTAATTGTTTCGTTTTGGCGGAGCCGAAGGGTAGAGCATACCGATGACCAAAGAGGCACTAAAATGACTAATGCAACATCACAGATTATTTAGAGGGCTATTCTCGTTATTCTGATTGATCGGGTGGTGCGGAATTAATGGACCTTTTAATCGATTTGAATTTGGAAGACCCGCCATCAAAAGACGATCTTTAAAATATGGGTTTTCTTGGACTGATGGAGGCGGAGATTTTCAAGTTTGATGGTTATTTCGTTAGCTGTCAGTGAACCGCCTGATCGCAGGACTTGATCTCTTAGCGAGGCATCGAAAATTGATATGGATGGAAGAAGATCATCCTAAAATTAACCATGACACAATTACCTACATTGGTGGTTTCAATAATGGTAAATACCAGGGCCAAGCTACCCAGTCAGCATTACGCCGAAGCCAGTTTTGGATTGCGACGAATTGGTATATGAGTGGGCGATTGCCTATCAAAGACTTTTACCTGGAACAGATGACCCACGGACAGCCCAGTGCCAAGCTACAAAATGTATAAACGGAGGAACTCGATATGAATGAAGCGGCGAGTATGCCAATGCCACTGGAGGGTGTCAGAGTGCTCGATTTAGCAACCTTTCTGGCTGGCCCTTTCTGCTCGACAATCCTTGCGGAATTTGGCGCTGAGGTCATCAAGGTAGAACAGCCGGGTACCGGCGACCCATTGCGTAAGTTCGGAACCATGACCCAGAGTGGCGATTCCCTTGTGTGGTTGCAGGAATCGCGCAACAAACGCTGCGTCACACTTAATCTCAAATCTCCGCGCGGCAAAGCCATGCTTGAGGAAATGGTGCAAAAAGCCGACGTGGTGGTCGAGAATTTTCGCACCGGAACGCTCGAGAAATGGGGTCTTGGCTGGGACCACTTACACGCGCTCAACCCGAAGCTGATCATGCTTCGGGTCACCGGCTACGGCCAGACCGGACCAAAAGCCCGTGAACCCGGTTTCGCCCGGATTGCCCACGCTTTCAGCGGCTTGACCCATCTCGCTGGCGAGCCTGACGGGCCTCCACTGATGCCCGGTTCGACGACCCTTGCCGATTACCTCTCTGGCACCTACGGCGCGCTCGGCACAATGATGGCACTGCGAAGTGTCGAACAGACGGGCGTTGGCCAGTACATAGATGTGGCACTTTACGAACCGATATTTCGATTCTTGGACGAGATGGCACCAGCATACGCGTTCAACGGCTTCGTGCGTGAGCGCATGGGCGCAGACACCGTCAATGTCGTCCCGCACTCGCATTACCCAACTGCCGATGGCAAATGGATTGCCATTGCTTGCACCAGCGACAAAATGTTCGCGCGCCTAGCGAATGCCATGGAGGCGCCAGAACTTGCTTCGGATGATCGTTATGGCAAGATTGATAAACGCGTTGCCGCACGCCCGGAGGTCAACCGCATCGTATCGGCATGGACCTCATCGCTGCCGCAGGAAACGCTGCTAGCGCTGCTAAGTGGTGGTGAAGTACCGTCAGGGCCGATCTACGACATAGCGGACATCTTCAATGAGCCGCAGTATGAGGCCCGTAACAACCTTGTCGAGATGGGCGATGAGCGCATCGACAGCATCACTATGCCAGGAGTGTTCCCGTTGCTCTCACGCACTCCTGGTGAGATTAAAAATCTCGGTCGTGCGCTTGGCGCCGACAATACCGATGTGTACGGCGATCTACTCGG